>Ga0123340_1007680_pt1 | contig 10281 bp, 12 predicted proteins | sample SirMexnodulemix_FD_89961 | JGI IMG/M metagenome (GOLD analysis project Ga0123340, IMG submission 89961) | Root nodule microbial communities of legume samples collected from Mexico - Siratro Mexico nodule mix | ecosystem: Host-associated > Plants > Roots > Nodule | place: Mexico: Nepantla...
CACAATACACAATCTCCAACCTTTTGGTTAAAAAAAAAAAAAAAATCCCAAAAAAAAAAAACAAAAAAAAAAAAAAAGAATAGAAAAAAAAAAAAATATAAAAAAAAAAAAAAAAAAAGAAAAAACAAGATGAATTATTTTACAAATATAATATTGAATTTATATCTTTTGGATATTCTTTGAGTCTATTTAAAGAGAAAGATTTATCACAATTATCAAAAAATTCATTTTTTTATAGGCAATCATATAAAGAAAAAAAAAAGTCCTTTAGGTTGAAAATCCGTAAAGTACGGTTTAAGCAAAAGTTAGGACATATAAAAAAATATATATATAAAGAAAAAAAAGAAAAAATTTGACACATGTTAAAAGTTATTGAACTCTTACAAAAGCTAATCTTCTTGAAAATGAAGCAATTGAGATCAAAATAATATTTGACTACTTTTCTTCTTTCGATCATTAAAATATCCATTGTACCTTTTCTTTTCTTTAAGACTAATACTCAAAATTTTTCTTTTAAAAATATACCCTTTAAAAAAAGATCATTACGTGCAAGTCAAGTCAATTCAAGTGTACTCATCAAAAGTTTTTAAAAAAAAAAATTCATCAAAGAAGTAAATCAAAAGCTCCTAAATAAAAAAATAAAAATAAAAAAACCAAAGAGAAGAAATTAAAAAAATGAAAAGGTAATCAAAACAAAAGGATGAAAATTCACAAACAAAATTATTCTCACAAAATGATAAAAAAGAAAAGATTAAGAAAATTAAAGTAAGGGAATTTATTTGTTCATGTTCATTTTATTTTAATTCATAAGCATAAAAAAAATTGATTTGTCCGTTAGTAGGCGTAGAAGAGAGGAAGAGCTAACCCACAAGTGGTGGCGCGCCACTCACTGCCACTAATTCCATCTATTTCCGTTCTGAACAATTTCCAAGTAAGGGAACAGTAACAAACACTTTCACTCATTCTCCTCAAATGCATGGAGGAGAAACAAGAGCAACCTGGAATGAACAACTTCAACGGGACTCGCCGCTGCAGGAGGTCATCATCATGCCTTCCTCTACCATGGCCTCTGATCAGGACGACTTCAACGCTAGTCCCTATCACAAGCTCAAGGAGTCGATTCAGAGCAAGAAGAGAACACTAGAGTCTATCAGTAAGAATTTTCCTGACAATGGAGCCAAGCTTCGCGCCACCATCGACCGCTATCAACGGGAACTTAGTCGTCGAAAATCCATGCGTCTTCGCTAGGAAGTTGATGCGGACTAGAAGCCACAGCACGAACAAACTACAAGCTCAAGTGTTGTTCCCAAGGGTGTGTTTAATGACTTGAGAGAAGAGACTCTATCATCTCAAGCTCAGCCTCTATCCACTTTTACATCTTACTTTGTTAAGAAAATGGAAGATAGTACTAGTTGTAAAGCTGCCGATGCATTTAAAAAAGCGATGTCACATTTCAAACATCTTGAGAACCAGAAAATACAAGAAAATGCAGCTTCTGATGCATTTGAAAAAGAGACGTCACATTTCAAACATTATGACAACCAGAAAATACCAAACAATGGAGTCCCTTGAAGAAGAAAGACATCATTCATCATCAACACAATTGCCATTTCATTATCCTAGTAAACTTTCAAAATGTGATACTTTCATGATGGTAAAACTTGTACAACAAATTCTGATTTTTCTCTGCAGAATATTGGGAGAAATCTGTCAAGATGCTACCGAAAGTGAATGATGCTTCTCCAGCAATTCAATTAGATGGCTCAAGGTCTAGAAAGGGTCAACCCATTGTTTGTTATGTTGACTACGACGACGAGGCTTGTACTGTGGAAAAAATCGAAACCCAATTTGTCGAATACCTGAAAGATGCTAAGATTTATTTTCCATCAAGAGACGATCCAGAGTGTGTAGAAATTTGTTATAAGGACACAAATTGCCTTGCCGCTGAAGGCTATTTAACATCGACGATAATGAACTTCTACATTCAATATTTGCAGGGGAAAGTATTGTTGACAACTGACTACCATTTTTTTCAATACATATTTCTACAAGAAGCTTAAAGGTGTTTCATAATGTGATCTTTGCAAAGTTCAGAAGATGGTGGAAGGGTGTAAATATTTTTCAGAAGGTGTATGTTTTGATTCCAATACGCGAGGACCTTCACTGGAGCTTGATCATTATTTGTATCGCGAACAAAGAAGATGAATCGGGCCCAATCATACTTCATTTGGATTCTCTGGGTCTTCAGTAAATCAGTTTTTGATAATATTAAAAGTTATTTGATTGAAGAAAAGAAATATATGGATCGGGAAGATGTGTCTTCAAATGTTTCAATTGCAGACAGAATATGGAAGTGCCTTCCTTGTAAAATTGAATGTCAGATCATTACAGTTTCCCAATAGAAGAATGAGTACGACTGTGTTCTTTCTGTGTTGTACTTCATTAAGCGTTTCATGGAGGAGGCACCTGAGACACTGAAAAGGAAAGATTTGGCAATGTTTGGAAAGCCATGGTTCAAACCAGAAGAGATGTCCAATTTGAGAGTGAAAATCCGTAAATTGCTTGTAGAAAAATTACAGAATTCAATAATGAATAATTGTGACTTAGAATCTTCTCCTTCATCATCTGTTGGCTCGACAACTGACTGTTTTGAGTCCGCCAAGGATTCTATGGCGTAACATGCATCATGAATTGCAATTCTCATTTCTTTGAACCAAAAATCTGGTGATATTTTCATATAGTTGGCGCCAGTGTTTTTTCTTTCTTTTTCTTGTACAGACATCAACTATTGTGATGATAATTTCCTACAATCTGGTTAATTAATTGGGATGTCCTTAATACGAGAAAGGGTAAATGAACATGTCTAGTTTCTAAAATAAAAGAAAAAGAAAAACCAAGATGAATTCTTTTCCAAATATAACATATTGAATGCATATATTTTGGATAAAACCCTTTGAGCCTTCTTTAAGCTTATTTAAAGATTTACTTCAATTGTCAAAAAGACTTTTCATACTGGGACAATTAAATCTCATTATCTCAATTTCAAAAATTCATTTTTCTATTGGCAATCATATAAAGAAGATAGAAAAAAAAGGAAAAAAAAAACTTCATTAGGTTGAAAACCCGCAAATGACGACATACAAAAAAGAAAATATATAAAGAAAAAGAAAAGAGAAAAATTGACACACGTTGAAAGTTATTGAACTCTATTACAAAAGTTATCTTCTTGAAAATCAAAGCAATTGAGATCCAAAATGATATATGACCATTTTTCTCCTCCCAATCATAAAAATATCCATTATATCTTTTCTTTGAGCCTAATACTCCAAATTTTTCTTTTAAAAATATACCCCTGAATAAGGATCATCAAGTGAAAATCAGTTCAAGTGTATACATCAAAAGTTTATTAAAAAGAGATACATCAAAAGTTTATTAAAAAGAGATTCATCAACGGAGTACATCAAAAGCTCTTGAATCAGAATAAAAAAAAAGAAGAAATTAAGAAATGAAATTGTCGTCAAAACAAAAATATGACAACTCAAACAAATGATGAAGAAAATTGAAATAAGGGAATTAATTTGTTCATATTCATTTTATTTTAATTCATAAGGATAAAAATAAAATAAAAAATGATTTGTTCGTGAGTAGGGCAGAAGAGAGGAAGAGCTAATCCACAAGTGGTGGCGCGCCACTCACCGCCACCAATATCATCTATTTCCGTCCTAAACAATTTCCAAGTAATACAACAATAACAAACACTTTCACTCACGCTCCTCAAATGCATGGAGGAGAAATGACAGCAACCACAGGTTCCTCTCTCCATTGATTGGAATGAACAACTTCAACCGGACTCGCCGCCGCGGGAGGTCGTCATCGTGCCTTCCTCTGCCATGGCCTTTGATCCAACGACTAAAACCCTATTCCCTTTCACAAGCTTAAGGAGTCGATTCAGAGCAAGAAGAGAACACTAGAGTCTACCGGCAAGAATTTGCCCGACAATGGAGCCAAGCTTCGGCCACCATCGACTGCTACCAACAGGAACTTAGTCTTCGGGAAGTTGATGTGGACCAGAGGCCACAACACGAACAAACTACAAGCTCAAGTGTTGTTACCAAGGGTGTGTCTAATGACTTGAGAGAAGAGACTTTGTCATCTCAAGCTCAGCCACTATCCACTTTTACATCTTACTTTATTAAGAAAATGGAAGATAGTACTAGTTGTACATCTGTCGATGCATTTAGAAAAGAGATATCACATTTCAAACATCTTCAGCACTACAAAATACAAGAAAATGCAGCTTCTAATGCATTTGAAAAAGAGACGTTACATTTCAAACATTGTGACAACCAGAAAATACTAGACAATGGAGCCCCCAGAAGAAGAAAGAGACATCGTTCATCACCAAGACAATTGTGGTTTCATTGTCCTAGTAAACTTTCTAAACATGATACTTTCAGTGATGGTAAAACTTGTAAAGCAACTTTTGGTTTTTCTCTACGAAATATTCGGAGAAATCTGTCAATATGCTACCCAAAAGCGAAAATGCTTCTCAGGCAATTCAATTAGATGGCTCAAGGTCAAGAAAGGGTATGCCCATTGTTTGTTATGTTGATGACGACAACGATGAGGCTCGTACTGTGGAAAAAACCGAAAACCAATTTGCTGAATACTTGAAAGAAGCTAACATTTATTTTCCATCAAGAGACGATCCAGAGTGTGTAGAAATTTGTTGTAAGGACACAAATTGCCTTGCCCCTGAAGGCTATTTAACATCGACAATAATGAACTTCCACATTCAATATTGGCAGTGGCAAGTACCGTTGACAACTGACTACCATTTTTTCAATACATATTTCTACAAGAAGCTTAAAGAAGGTGTTTCGTACAAGCAAAGTGATAGAGATGTGATCTTTGCAAAGTTCAGAAGATGGTGGAAGGGTGTAAATATTTTTCAGAAGTCGCATGTTTTGATTCCAATACACGAGGACCTTCATTGGAGCCTGATCATTATTTGTATCCCAAACAAAGAAGATGAATCAGACCCAATCATACTTCATTTGGCTTCTTTGGGTCTTCTCTCTAGTAAATCAGCTTTTGATAATATGGATCAAAAAGCTATTTGATTGAAGAAAAAAAAATATGGATCAGGAAGATGTGTCTTCAAATATTTCAATTGCAGATAGAATATGGAAGTGCCTTCCTCATAAAATTGAATGTCACATCATTACTGTTCCCCAACAGAAGAATGAGTACGACTGTGGTCTTTTTGTATTGTAGTTCATTAAGCATTTCATAGAGGAGGCACCTGAGAGACTGAAAAGGAAAGATTTGGCAATGTTTGGAAAGCGATGGTTCAAACCAGAAGAGAGACGTATTTGAGAGTGAAAATCCATAAATTGCTTGTAGAAAAATTACAAAATTCAATAAGGGATAATCCCTCTACAAATAGGAGTATTACTCTCAAATCTCGTAATAAGGGATCCTAGCTCCGATATCCATAGTGCAAGAGTGGCTAGGTTCAAAGCTTTCATCCCGAGAGGTAATCATGTCATCCTCGTCTTCGTCTTCGTTCCATTTTACTGAGTCTAAGAGTAGTGTGTCTTCTAGGGGTTTCGACCAAAGCACAGACTCTCATGAGACAGTTGGCACGTCCGAGGAGGCGTCCGAGTCTGGGGTACAAGAGGATCACGTTGATGTTGCTTTGCGGCTAGCAGTGGAGCTTGCCGAGGATAACCTTCCCTGCATAGTGGTATAAGAATGGGCAAGCTCATAAGTCACGTGCCAATTTTCCTAATATCGTTGGTCCTCAATGGTAGATAGCTATGCGACAACTCACCGTATTTTCACCGACGACATTTCTGATGGAGCACTCTTTGTTGATGGATGCACAACCATTGATAATGTGTGTCATGGGCGAGAGGGTCATGGTTCTAATTTTTTTCTTCATATATGTGTGCCTATTCACATATTCAAATGTGTGCGTTCCCTTTGACGAGTTCACTATGGGCATGCTCCGTACCTTAAATGTGGCTCCTACTCAGTTGCAACCCAACTCCTGGGCGCCTCTTCGTGCCTTTCGCTTATTGGTGGAAATGTTTTGGTTAAAGTCGTCTCCTCATGTGTTCTTACATTTTTATAGTTCTCGCCTCGCTCAGCCGGTTAGGTGGCTATCGTTAGTAAGCCAAGCAGTGGTTGCTCTTTTCACTCCCTTTTGCTCTCCTTATAAATACTTTAAGAATGTGTTTTTTAAAATTTCTATCAAATCCACTGGAAGACATTACTTCTTTAATGGGGATACTCCTAAGTTCCCTTTGTATTGGACCTGAGATCCTGTCAGTTATCTCTTTTGGCTGAGATCGTCTATGACTAAAGACGACAAGAAAATGTTTGATATCCTGGATCAATTTCCACGGCGACTTTCGATTTGTTTCTTTTTGGCCGATCAGTGACTGGTTTTTAACTCTGTTGAATCACTTATTGTCTTTAAGGTATCATGGCTCAGCAGGGCGGTAAGTTCTTGGAGCGCTTGAAGTAAATCAAGGCAGAGAAGGAGCCCAAGACCGACAAGGGGTCGGGATCTGCCAATCAGCTTCAAACTATGCCCCCTTCCCCTACTTATGTCGACCTCGATCCCCCTCCAGTGACTGATAAGAAGGGGAAAAGGAAAGATCGTGCGAAGAGCTACTCCTTCTCTCATCATTCACCGAAGAGGCCTTGGCTTGAGGCCTCGGATGCTGGATCGAGCAATGTTGATCAGCTCTTCACCCCCGACTTAGTGTTCCACAAAGGGGTTAACATATTGCTCTCTTCAGCGAAATGGGAGCGTTGAATCCTGCTTCCACCGAGGAGATTACTGCTGCCTATTTTGAGATGCAGAGTCTTCCCTTCGCCAAGGTGTTAAGGGTGGAGTTATCTAAGGGTTAGTCCTCTAAGGTGGCAAAGTTGAAGAAGGAGTTGGTGACATCTAAGAGCTCGTTGAAGGCCACTTTGGACACCAAGTAGGTTCAGGGCAAGGCCCTAAAAAAGGCAGAGTCTAAGTGTGACGCTCTCAAAGCCAAGTTAGAGGCAGTGAAGAAGGAGAGGAAAAGGCTCTCTAAAGGATTAAAAAGCACTGAGGATAACTTGGCCAAAGCCACTTCCGCTCATGACGAGGCAATGTCCGAGACGATTCAAATGGAGTTGGAATTGAACAAACTGAAGGATTATGTGTTAACGGTTCACTCCCAATCCTTTCGACAGGTCGTCCACCAAGCGGTTTTGTTGTATGGCGTTCCCGAACATAATGAAATGGTAAAAAACAAGGACGTCTACAATGGCCAGTTGGTGCCAATTGAGGAGATCCCCACTCCCGCCACTCATGAGACTACCACAATTCTTGACGAAGGGTCGGCGAAGGACGAAGAGAGGACGCCCTAGGTTGGGTTTGTCCATACTTTTTTTATGGTCATGTGTGGGCAACTACTTTTGTGTGGGCGGCTACTTTTGTCAAGTTTCTTTTTTCTTTTCTTTTGGTTGGTTGCCTTGGAGCGACCATTGAGTAGAATCCGTCGTGTACATTTATAGCCTGTTATAGCCTTTTCTTTTAATACAAGACTTTTTTTGTTTGCTATTATATTGCATTTGTTCTTCAATCGCGTAGTTATTTGATAGATGTCAGCTTAAAACACTACAATTTATATTCCTAAAAACCTGGAGGTTGTTCCATATAAATTTCTTCGTGCAAATCCCCATTAAGAAAAACAATGTTGACATCCAATTGATAAATAGGCCATCTTTAAAAAGTTGTCATAGCTATGAATAAGCAAACAAAAGTCATCTTTACCACTTGAGAAAAAGTATCACTTTAGTCTAAACCAAAAATTTATGTGTAACATTTAACCACAATACGAGCTTTGAGACGAAACTATATCAAACTCAAATTAAGTGAAATTTAGACTTTTATAGAAGTTTAATTTAAAATATCTTTCACACAAATAATATCTATTTCATATTAAAAATATGTTATTATCATGTTGAATTTATAATAATGTATTAAAATTATATATTCATCTATTTTTATAATTATTAATGATTTAAAAAAAAAACTCAAAGGATAAAAAATGAGTTTATCAATAAATATTTTATGATAAATAATAGGTTAGACTTTTATGTACGTTATGTTACTTAAAAAAAAGTAAATGATAAGTGATACACTTAATATTATGTAGAAATGCATAAGGTATCTTTGAAGTTCTATAAAGTAGATAGTGGAAAGCAAACATCATAGAATAGATCTTGAAAGACTAGATACCGTATTGCATTAGGATTCAAAAGTATCTCAATCTTGTCCATTAACACTATAAGAAAAAAGCTATTTAGAGACCAATATTTAGCTACCAAATGAAATGGTTACTAATTGTGACCAAAATAGTCACCAAATTAAATTTTGGTTGTTAAATAACTACAAAATAGAAATAATGAGTGAATTTAGTGATCAATTAAGTCAAATAATTGGTATCTAACATTAACTACCAAGGTTTTAGTAACCTATGTTAGAAACTAATTTAGAATCTAATGGCATAGGTCACTAAAACTTTGGTATCTAATGTTAGATACCAATTATTTGACCTAAGTGGTCACTAAATTCAATCATTACTTTTATTTTGTAGTTATTTAGCAACCAAAATCTAATTTGGTAACTATTTTGGTCATAATTAGTAACCATTTCATTTGGTAGCTAAAAATTGGTCTCTAAACAACCTTTTTCTTGTAATGTAAATTTTCAAGACTTTAACGGAATGATTTCACGCAAATTTCCAAAGCTAATTATTCTAACGCAATATCTTGTTTTTCATATCTTTAACCTGAAGACAACAAGAAATCACGATAACTAAAAGATGAAAACAAATAGAGATCTCCAAACAATAATAAACAAATGTAAAATATAGATTAAGAAACATAATATTATGTTTGCAAATATTAGAATGTGATATTTTCTTTCTCTTACTTGATTTTAAGAAATTATAAAAATTAATTATTCATTTTTTATTCTTAATTATTTTTCACTATTTTTAAAGATTTGTTTAAAGATTCTTTCACGTTTAAAAATTAATTACTGGAAAATATAAAGTGTTGTCATTTGTAAGATAAAAATGATATTATCATTATTTGTGATTGGACACATAAATGACGTTGTTTTGTTGTTCCAAAATATTTATGAAAAGATTTCATAATAATGGTATTATTGTTATTATTATTTTAGTTATTACAAATATAGATGATAGTGTTTTTTTATTGTGAAAAAAAATTGTCACTATTAAAAAAAAACAATATTATTGTTACATAAAAAGAATATGTTTCTAAAGATATATAAAAATAATGTCAATACCGTTGTTATAGATTTAGATAACAACGACATTATTATTGTAATCAATAGTTATCATCCATTAATAGATCCAAATAACTATATCACTATAAATATAAATATGAAAAATTATGTCATTTGAAAGAATAGTGTTACTATTATGGTACATATGAAAAGTAATAAAAATTATTTTTATAAATATGAAAAACACAACTTTTTTGTAATATTCATTTGAAAGAATAGTGTTGCTACTATTATAGATATAAAAAGTACTAAAAATTATTCATAGATATGAAAAACATTACTTTTATGTAGATATGAGAGATTTTTTTGAAACTATTAAATCTTACTAATTTGGAAAAAAATTATACTATTATTAAATGTTTTTTTTTAACTAAATTGGCATACTTTATAAAAATTATTGAAATGAATAAATTTTGATAAATTTATCCATATGGATAAATTGTGTCAACATGATATGACTTTATTGTAAAAAAGTCATGCATGCATAATACGAGTTTGGATTTGTGAAAGTGAACTCGTATTAGCTTGACACGACTTTAGTGTGATACAACTTCAGTGTAATCTAATTTGAATTAAATTTGTGTCATGACACGACTTTATTTAAAATAGGAAAAACAAACCTCGATTAACATCCTCCTCTCACACTAAAGTTATGTTAAACTTTAGTTTTACAAATTCCAACCCGTGTAATGCATGCAGGACTTCTTCACAAGAAGTCCTGTATGCTGACATGACTTATCCATTAGACAATTTTTTCAAAATCTACTCATTTTGGAAAATATTTTTTAAAATCGCACCAATTCGGTTAAAAGTACATTGTTAAATTATACTTTGATAAACACTCTTATTATATATCTAGAAAATACTATGTCTTAGATTTAGAAAATGTTACACTACTATATATTATATAGGAA
>Ga0123340_1007681_pt1 | contig 10281 bp, 9 predicted proteins | sample SirMexnodulemix_FD_89961 | JGI IMG/M metagenome (GOLD analysis project Ga0123340, IMG submission 89961) | Root nodule microbial communities of legume samples collected from Mexico - Siratro Mexico nodule mix | ecosystem: Host-associated > Plants > Roots > Nodule | place: Mexico: Nepantla...
AGTTATAAAAAAAATAATAAGAAAAAATTAAAATAAATAAAAAAAAAAAATTAAATAAAATATAAATAATAAAAAAACTTTTTTTTTTTAAAAAAAATGATTTAAAAACTAAAAGTAAAGAATATAAGTGTTTTTAATATATACTAAAACTAGAAATGTGTGAACAAAATTATGTGTCATTACCTATTTAGGTTATAAGATAATTAAGTTGTTTTTCAAAGGATTCACACTTCAAAAGTGGAAATGAAATATAACTCCACTTTTAGAGAATAACTTAAAACACAAGTGAAACAAAAACTATTGTTCTTATACTTTAGGCTTTTAGCACCTATCATTTGCACGTGTAATATTAATTGAAACTTATCTTCTTATAATCGTCAATATTCTTACATGTTGATGCGTTCCTTTTCTCTATGTCTAAAAAGACTATTGAAGAAATAAAATAACAAATATGCTAAAAATATTCTAACAATAATAACAATATTATGATAATTAAGATTTTATAAATTAGATACATCTTATGTCACTAAAATTTATAACAATACTAGTAAAATTAAATTTATGACAACATGGGATATCACACCCTTCCAGTTTACATATCAGAGGAAGGAAAAAAGAAATAACTAATTTGAAGAAGTGGGAAGCGCTTTTTTTTCCAGAGTTTGTTAGTAGTGAGGAAAGATATAAATAACAAAAGAAAGAGAGTATAAGGGGGGACGGAAAAAAAAAAGGAGAAAAAGGGTGGAGAGTGTTTGCCTCTTGAAAGCCAACTTCATCATTTTGTTATTTTCATACACACTATTCAATACATATACATATTCACTAAGCTGTTATATGTGATTTATGCATTTTATTCTATCCATTCATTTTTGTCTTTATTATTGGTGGGATTTCTTTTACAATTTGGTATCAATCTTCAATCTGGGCTTTTACCTGTGGAAGGTCACCACCCGCATCACTACTGCATGGAAGAACGTATGAAAATTTTGGAGCAACAAGTGACTGAGTTTTGCAAGAGCAAGGTCGTTTCATGGAGACAATGAGGAAGCATCTGGAGGAATTGATGGTACACCAACCCCATCAACACTATGAGGGAGAAGATGGTGATTCGTGTGCGGACAATCCAGGCGGGGGGTGTCATCAAAATTTTCTTTTCAAAGGTGATATCAATCGGAGGATAGAGATTCCTTTGTTTGATGGTTCGGATGTGAGCGGATGGCTCGTCAGAATTGATTGCTATATTTGGATTTTCGGTATTCCTATGGGTGAGAAGTTAGAATATGTGGTGTTGGCGCTTCACGACGAAGCATTGATGTGGTTCAAATCGTGGGAGTCCAAATCCTCTTTCCACACATGGCTTTGCTTTAAGCAAGACTTGCTTAAGCGTTTTGAGTCTGGAGCCGACTTTGTCGCTGAAGGTGAAACAGATTGGCTAGGTTATGGACTATCGTTGCAATTTCAAATTAGCGACAAGATTTCACCGACACTTGGGGGTGACACATTTATGTGCATGTTTCATGAAGGATTCCAACTAACCATCAATTTGAGATGGGATGGAAGATTTTGAGAATTTACAGTCAATGATGGATAGAGTGATGGTGATTAAAGCTCCAAAATGTCGCATGACATAAGGAAGGCGTTCATCTAGGAGGCAAGAGACAGGGAGGCAGGTGCTCGTGTGGGTTGGGGGTCTCTTAAGCTTTCAATTGGGTCAGGCCTAGTACTCATTCATCCACACCACAGTTGAGTAAGTCCAATGTTACCCCATTGTTAAGCTATGGACAAAAATTGAGTGGGCTTCCTTTGTCTTTACAAATTCTAGTAGTTCCAAGTCCACTTCTCGTTGGATCTCAAATGAAGAATGGAATGACCGCCAGCGCAAGGGCCTTTGTTTTAGCTGTGGAGAAAAGTGGAATCCAAACCGCTCATGCAAATTCCATCAACAGTTGGTCTTTGTGGGTGAGGATGAGCAGATTCTAGAGGTTACAGAATAGATTCCACACGTTGAGGAGCCCGTTTTAGCTTTACTCAATGCTTCTCTTTGTCTTCCATCCTTTAGTTATTGGGGTTTGACTTCTCATTAGACTTCGAAAGTCCGAGGGACCATCAATGGTAACGAGGTCATCGTTTTGGTGAACCTAGGGGTTGAGTCTAATTTTCTTTCTTCTACTCTAGTTTCTGCATTAGGTTTACCTTTAATGCATTTACTGCCATTCCGATTTAAGGTGGGGAATAGATCTATTGAGCACGAGTTAGGGGGTGACAATCTTGGTGCAGGAAATCTCAATTGTGGAGGATTTCTTGGTCATGAAGTTAGGTCATTCTTATGTGGTTCTAAGTGCAGGTTGGGTAGCAAGTTTAGGTACATTTGAAGGATATTACAAGAATTTAACCCTAAGTTAAATGTTAAATGGTCGCATATTAACTCTCAAACGTGATTGTACTTGAGAAGGAGCAAAACTAGTGGGAAGATGGCTTTGAATGCCATGAGAAATGAGGAGGAGGGGTTTCTCGTGACACCACTGTTTCAGTTTGATTCTTCTGCTGAGCAACACCCAGTCGCTATGGATATTTTTGCAGCAATTTGATGACATATTTCAACCTCCATTTGAGCCACCATATAAAACACATGACCATGCCATATTGTTGAAGGAAAATGCTCTTATTCCTAACATTAAGCCTTATCGATATCCTCATTATCAAAAAGAAGAGATTATCAAAAAGAAGAGATGGAGGAGATAATTGAGGAAATGCTTCAGATAGGAATAATTCGGCCTAGTACTAATCCTTTCTCGATTCCTATGATTCTCGTGAAAAAGAAGGATGGTAGTTGGCATTTCTGTGTTGACTATCAAGTACTTAACAAAATTACCATTCCTGATAAGTTTTCCATCCCCATTATTGAGGTGTTACTGGATGAGCTTAATGGAGATATTGTGTTCTTTAAACTTGATCTAACGTCAGGATATCATCAAATCCGGATGCGTGAGGAGGATGTCCACAAAACCACTTTTCAAACTCATAAGGGTCATTACGAATTTCTCGTAATGCCTTTTGGTCTTACAAATGCTTCATCCACATTTCAAGCTCTCATGAACTCAATACTTAGGCCTTTTCTCAGAAAATTCACATTGATTTTCTTTGACGACATTCTTTGTGTAGCAAAGATATCGAGAGCCACAAGAGTCACTTGTTAAGTGTGTTTGAATTGTTGCGACATAATCGTGAATAAGAAGAATGTTGCTTTGAGTGCCCTAGCATCGAATATCTCAACCACATCATTTCCTTCCAAGGAGTGGCATCAGCCTAAAGAAGCTCCAAGTCATGATGAATTGGCCACAACTGAGAGATCTTAAAAGTTTGCGTGGATCAGAGGGTTGCAGATGAAGATCAACAAAAATGGTTATCAAGTTGTTGGGCTACAATTTTGAAATTAAATACAAGGCAGGCCTAAAAATAAAGTTGTAGATGCCTTTGCTAGGACATTCCATTTCTTCTCTCTTTCTTTTCCATGGGAGGATTTGGAAGCTGAAATCGTGGCTGAAGCTATTAAAAGGGATTATACATTAACTTTTAAAGGTGGAGAACACTACACCTGGTTTCGAATTGGTCAATGGGAAGCTCATGTACAAAGGGATGATAGTGATTGCTCGAAACTCCAAATTGATCCCAAAAATCTTGTTGAAATTTCACAACTCTAAATTGGATGGGCACTTCAACTTCTTTCACATGTACAAGCAGATCTAAACCTTATTGTAGTGGGAGGGCATGAAGACTACTATTTTATCAAAGGTTGTGAGATTTGCCAATAGAATAAACATTCCACTCTAAAACCAGTAAGTCTCTTTCCCATTCCTACTACTACGGGTAGACATTTCAATGGATTTTATTGGTCGTTTACCAAGATCTAAGGGCATAGATACTACTCTGGTAGTGGTGGACCACCTCACTAAGTACGACGTATTTTCTCTTGCTTATCCTTTTACTGTGAAAGATATGGCCTCATTATTCATCAGAGAAATGGTACGTCTCAATGGGTTTCCATCTTCAATTGTCTCAAATAGAGATAAGATCTTTATAAACTTCAAACAGACAGGGACCTCACTACGGATGATGTCGGCTTATGACGTTGGCTTATCACCCACAATTGATGGGCAGATAGAGGCAGTTAACAAATGCCTTGAAACATAGTTAAGATGTCTCATAGGTTCTAAGCTGAAACAATGGACTACATAGCTTGCTTGGGTCGAGTATTGGTACAACACCAACTACCACGCCGTCATTAAGATGACTCCCTTCAAGGCTTTATATAGGCGAGAACCTCTACCACTACTGAGCAAAGGATTAAAGTCCATTGTGAAAGAGGTGAAACTTTTGCTGACAGAGCACAACTAGCTGCTGGATGAGCTTCATTTCTAATTAAATCGTGTTTAAAATGTGATGAAGCAGCAGGCAGGTAAAAAGGCAGGAAGTTGTCTTTGCTTTAGCGACTTTGTTTAATTGAAGATTCATCCTTATAAAATGCGATCATTAGTTGCTAAGAGTAATTAAAAGTTGGTTGCTCATTTTTATGGACCTTTTAGGATTTTAAAAGGGTTGTATACAATCTTAGATGTCCAGAGACATCAAAGATACATTAGATCTTCCATGTGTTTCTTCTCAAAAAGAGATTTGACTCTTCCATTTCACCTCGACCCGTTCCTATTGAGTTATATGAAAATACAAAGTTGATTGTCCAGCATGAACAATTTGTGACAACAAAATTAATGCTAAGGATAACCTTGAAGTCTTAGTTAAATAGATAAATCTGCCTAAATTTGAGAATATTTGAGAATTAACCACTACATTAAAGATAATCTTTTCTCTTTTTCACCTTGAGAATATGATAAATCTTTAAAGGAAAGATATTGTAATGACCCAAGAAGAACATGAGGATATTATAGCCTTCATATTTACATATTAGAGGAAGTGAAAAAGAAACAACTAATTTGAAGAAGTGAGGATTTTTTATTATTTTATTTTTTTAAGTTTGTTAGTAGTATGGGAAGATATAAATAATAAAAGAAAGAGAGTATGAGGGAGAAAGAAAAAAAAAAAAGAGAGAGAGAAAAAGGGTGGAGAGTGTTGGCCTCTCCAGAGCCAACTTTATCATTCTTTTATTTATTTATTTTTATTTAATATATACATATATTCACTTAACTATTGTTGTGATTTCTCCATTTTATTCTGTCCATCTATTTTTAACTTTATTATTGGGTGGGATTTCTTTTACACAATCATTCTTATTAAATTTATGAATTACCACTCCTAGTACATAATATAAAAATTAAAGAAACACCATTCTACTAAAACCATACCATTACTGATAAACAAATTAACCACTAAACAACTCAGCCAAGATTATGTGTACCTACCCCTCTCTTCTCTTACTCTTCCAATAAGAAGCCACTCATCTACACAGAAAACAAAAACAAATATCATTGAGAACAAATGCTGGAAGAAACATCAGTAATTTAATTGGGTGCTTCTTACTGTTCAGAGGGTGCTAATTAGGATCTTCCATTTAAAGTACCTCAAGAAAAACTGTTGGAAATACAGGTTGTTTAACTGAGTATTGGTGTTTGTGTTTTTATAAGATTAAATAATATATTCATACATAATTTATGATATAAAATAAATTTTATATTATATTTTTCAATGTTATAATATTTATTTTCATAATATAAAATAAATGTTATACAGTGGTTTAGTAAAAGAAATATTTTAGTTTTTATTTTCAAAAAATATTAGTATGTAAATAAAAATTATAAACTATAGATAATATGATATAATCAATTAGTAAAAGAATATCTAAAAGCAGTTCAATCCAATACATACTTGATATAATCTAAAGCATCAAAAATTGAAGTTAAATAGGATCTCGAAAATTATGAAAAATATTCCAACTGCAAATCGATAAAATAAGAGGATATCTCACGAGCAGTTCAACAACCCCTAAGCACAACACCCTGTTAATTTTTCTCAAAGGACGTAAACATTGCTGCTAACTCAGAACAATAAAGAATGAAAAAATAAATAAATTTACTAGTACTACTACTACAACGCTGAAATACAAATAATCCCAGAGGATAATATCATATATGGTGTTGGGATACACTATCATACATGGTGGAGAGAGCATTTATAACCAGCTTGAGTAACTAATATGCAAAGGAGACAATGCCTCCAGCAATCTTGGACGTGGTCAGAGAGTAGGGGTCCATGATTCATGCCACCAAGAACATCACTTTCAAGTTTTGATGTGACTACTACCACGAGGCAACTTGGCAGAATTTAATAATGATGAATTTGATGCAATTTTCTGTGAACTTTGCCCATCTTAAGAATACCTTGTTTATGCTTACATGCCTAGTCAGTGGGAAGAATATGCTGGCTTAGTCTGTTTGTTCAAGCCAAGAAATCACATTTCAAAGAAAAGCTGAGGGGAAAATGTTGACTAAGAATGTTAGTTTAGTTACATGGCTGCTGCAAAGAATGTCAGCAACTCGAAAAGCCAAGAGTGTACCTTTTGGCTCCCAAAAGCTCTTGGGAAGTGTTGAGAGTTTTAACAGCAGAAGAAGCTGCTAAACACAGGTCCCAAAATTTTTGTTTTTACTGCTGATGAAAGGATACTAATTGTTTGGGTCATCATTGATTGTATGAACAAGTATGCCCATTTTGTGGCCCTGCACAGCCATAACACTTGCTTAGAACCTCATGTGTAAAATCTATAGATTACATGGAGCACCAGTGGAGATAATTAATGACAGGGATCCTCTTAGTGTGAGTAAGTTTTGGAAAGAGTTCACGCAAAACAATAATTTCGTGTCAGTTGTTAAAAGACGAGAAAGTGTTCAAAGTAAAAATTTACTTGGACCCGGATGGAAAATTAGTTAGAATGTGTTTTCAAAAATAAAAGAGAGAAATGCCTACCAATAATTAGATGGTGGAACTCATGAATTACTTAATGATTTGAACATTGAGTTTGAACTTTATGAACAGAAATCAAATGACATGCATGGCATCTTCAACTGCAATTTAAATCCAAGAAAGCACCTCAAAAAGAAGACAAAGGAGGGAGCAAATACAAATTGACTACGGTAAATTATTTTTAAGGAACTACCAAGTGATACGAGCATTTCTAAACTGTCGAAACACCAGGTTTCTTGAACGAGCAACAAGTTTTCTCTAACCTCCACCACAACAAATTGCTTTACTTGCTTTGAATCATGGAACAAGCCTCATCCCAGGTCCTTCTGATGCCTACAATCAATATATAGAAGAGACCAACAGGTATTACAAATCACCTGGTCATAAACCTTTGTTCGAATACAGCTTATTTTTGTGTTTAAAATACCATTTAATCAAAATCCTACTAAAAAATCATTTGAAAACAAAGCAATTTTTCCCTATTAATTAAAGTACTAAAAACATACATACACTTATTGACTATGCTAATGAATCCCCACACCCTCTCTTCAACTTCCCACATCCCTACTTTGTTTTTCTTATCTACTCACCCAAATAATTTACTGGTTCCTTTCACTTGCCATGGGCTGATACTGTAATATTCTTCTGCCCATGATTGTTACAAGGACTTTCCCATCAGTAGTATGTAAAAGAGATTAATCACTTTTGTGCCTTGTTTGAGCTACTTCAGCTCACTGTTTTATCTTTTTCTTTTTTGTTTATTTTGACGAGGAAAATTTATATCCTTCCCCAGATGTATCTTCTCTCCTTTTTATTATCCAAAATGCTATCCAATTAGAAAATTGAGATTAGGAAAATGCCTAAAAATATTATGAGTTTGATGAATTACAGAAGTTAGAAAATAGTAATCGAGAAGTTACATAAAGTGGAAGCACTTGAATTGCTTTTCTTTCACTCATTTTAAAAAAGAGTGTATAGAGCTGTCAGCTCAAAAAACCAGTAAGCAAGAGAAAAATGAAAAATAAATATAGTCAAGGAAACGGAAGGAAGAATAGCACATATTATAGAAAGTTTTTAATGTCCCTAATTAAGTGGATCTTGCTTTTCAGATTTTAATGAAAAAGCAGAAAACAAAAAGTTATGGGATTCATATCAAAATTCTAGAAGTAATTCTAGAACCTAGAAAATTAAAAATAATGTGATAGAAATGTCAGCATACCATACTTGACAACATTTGTAGCTCCTAAAAGGAGTTGGTATATGCCTCCAGAATCTCCTGCGCTATGAATCATCTTGAGTATTGAATCACCTAAAGCAATTTTTGCTTTCTTAGTTAAGTTGAATAGAAGCAGAATAAATCAAGTGCACTAGCGCATCATCAAATTCTTCTAGTTCACCAGAATCTCTTAATAGACGATATGAAGGAGCCAAGAGATTTGCCGCGATATCAACCAACTTCCACAAAGAGAGATTATAAGCCATTTTGATTATTTTAATACATAACCTCCAGGAAGAATCAAGACAAGACATAATAACATTCCCGCAAGCTTCCTGAATATTTTCCAAAATCCAGAACTCAGAAAGCCAATAAAGCTCTACATATGGTTGTAGATTAAATAGCTTTTCTTTATCATCCATATTATCCCACAAGCATCCAGAGGGAGGATCAGGCAGCTCATCAGAATAAAACCACTGCACTAGTTTAACCAATGCTTGCCAGCTAATATCAACTTTTATTACTTGTGAATGACTGCAACAATGAATGAATAACATTTAAGAGAGACCCATAGGATACAGAATGTAGAAGGAAACAAAAATTAAAGCAAAGAGGCTTTCAAAGTGTCTCATTAGAAATGAAAAATTCTTGCACCTGATTTCCAAGGATATTCTAGACAAACTGGAGAGTTGAAATGAAGTTAACATGGAAGAACATAACAATACAAACCATCATGATAACAGACATGATTGCACGTTACTTCCAACCAATGGCTTAAGAACACCATTAGTGAGTTTCCAAAGGATAGTTAGACTATGTTTGTGAATAAAAACATATCAATCTTGAACTATAATTGCAAGGTGTGGTGAGACTTGAGTCCCACATTAGAAGTTTTAGTGCAATGTTTGCATGTCCTTGGGCTCCAAGGTTCTTATCAGGCTTTTGATAGAACTCTCAATAAATATACTGAAAAGGGCATATCATTTAATGAAAAACAGAGCCTAAGCTCCTTACAGCGAGACCAGAGCTTACACTCCTAAGAGAAGAATCTTCTCTCTGAACACAGTAACCCAAATCGTAAGTGATTCCACTATCCACATTCTCCTATATTCCCATTCAACACTCGCCTAACGGAATTTGCCAACTCAGCACCCTTCTATTCTGCTCTCCTCTATCTACCAATTTACACTTTCCAAGTTTTGGGTCTCTCAACATTTGGGCCTACAATCTGGTCCAGTGTTCTATCAGTTCCTCCCACTAACGGAGCAAGCTTGTCCTCAAGGTTGAGATGAGGAAATTGACTTCACAAATTGTGCTCCTCTTCCCATCTAGCATCCTCAATAGCAAACCTTTCCATTGCACCAAAAATTGTTTGATGGGGCAATTGTTCTGTACAACAATTCTACCACTCGAAACATGCTCAAGTTCAATGTGGTCAGCAGGTTCCACATCCAATTCAGATGGCAGATTGGCCTCTGCAGTGTACTCTCCAATAGCCGTTTTTAGTCGAGACAGATGAAACACATAATGGACCTTATGAGGAGGCAACTGCTATTTATAAGCCAACTCTCCTCACTTTTTCGATCACCTTAAAAGGACCATAAAATCAAAGGGAGAGCTTTCAATTTATAAGCCAATATAAGCTTCCAGTTATCCTTCTATATGTCCTCAAAGACCCAGAGTATCCTCCATATATGTAGAGTGAAATTTTTTCACAAGTAAAGGAATTAAAGCAGGGGATGAGAAAATTAATAGCCTTCCTTTGTGCTGTATAATGTCTCTTTGTAAGCAAACCCAGGTCTAGCACTACTTCATGTTTGAAGTCTTCCATAATGTATTTTAGCTCTGATAAGCTAGTACATCATGTCACAACTCTTATCCTTGTTCCCAAATGGGAGGAAGCAAACAACAACTTGCAATTGCTCTTCCCATGAACATGCAACAAGGCATCACCTGCTTGTTTTCTGGACCTAGTTTATAAACCACCTCGACATTGTAACTTGATAACTTTGAGATCCAATGTTGTTGATCACAACTAACCACTCTTTGTTGCAGTAAGTTCTTATTCTCTTCTGATCTGTTAAGACAACAAAACT
>Ga0123340_1007683_pt1 | contig 10280 bp, 8 predicted proteins | sample SirMexnodulemix_FD_89961 | JGI IMG/M metagenome (GOLD analysis project Ga0123340, IMG submission 89961) | Root nodule microbial communities of legume samples collected from Mexico - Siratro Mexico nodule mix | ecosystem: Host-associated > Plants > Roots > Nodule | place: Mexico: Nepantla...
ATTTTGTTATATATATATATATATATATATATATATATATATATATATATATATATAATGTTATAAAATAATTAAAAAAACACTATTATATGTATTTGATTAAATATTTAAATTTTAAAATTGGTCTCCCTTACTGTTTTTGGTTAGTCCTGACAATCTTACATATAAATGAGTGATTTGTTATTGAAACCTATGCAGACAACGAGTTTATTTCAACAGACTTCTCTATAAACACTTGGGAGAAGAAGAAAAAAACCAACCCTACATAAGCTAGAAATTATTTTATGCATAAGCTAAATTTGCAGAAACTACTTTTATATTCTCTTTTCCAATGTTTCTTCCACCTAAACAGAATCAATTGAATACTTTGCTGCAACAACGTATAATTTGATTCTGTTCATTGCAGAAGATTATCATATCAGATTATTCTGATGTACAGATATCAGAATGTAGGAGAATATCAATTTATTTTTCTATAGGAATTGGATAGAACAATCCTTACTCATACATTCACTTGATTCCAAAATCAGGTTTCAGTGCTACCTAGTGGAAGCACAAGTTTCAGCAACACCGGTTGGATAACAGAAACAGAAAGTTGTAGTACTAAGGCAAAACTCATTCAGTGCCTAAAGTGCCTCACATTGGTAAAGAGCAGTGAAACACCATACTTGTTACAACAGTCTATGGCATCCTGGTCCCTGATACTACCACCTGGTTCTGCAATAACACCAATTCCACTTTCACATGCTTCTTCCACAGCATCTTTCCAAGCTGTTCATAGATAAAGATGTATCCATGTTAACAAAATCATCAAAAAGAAAAAGCAACCTATACCCTGCACTAATTTACTTTCACATAGCAAGGACTCTTCTGTCACTAGGGTGCCTTTGTTTTTATAGATTATTTAACAATTTTTCATTGTCTTGTGATGGTTTGATAGGAACTGAAAATGTTTATTCAGCAGAAAGGGAGCTCAGCTTCTCACAACAGAGGAAATTAGTTTCAGTGCCTAATAATGTCTTGGTGGCAATTGTCTCCAAAGAATATATGCATCAGAAATGTGTTGTTCATAACACAACAAAACACAGTGAATTTCTGGTATTGCAAATATTTTATATGACAATAACACTTACCAAATGGGAAGAAGGCATCACTGGCCAAGGCTGCTCCTTTAACATCATTTCCAGCTTTCCTCATTGCTATTCTCAAACTCTCCACACGGTTTGGTTGCCCACTTCCCATACCTAACATACAATTGTTCTGCAAAAGATTATAACAAAAGGGATCAGTTTCTTGAACCTACATAACGCAGAGAAAAGTTTCATGTTATGAGAGGTTACAACCTTGGCTATCACAATAGCATTGCTTTTGACATGCTTCACACACAACCATGCAAACTCTGCATCGCGAAGTTCATCATCTTGTGGAGCCTTCCCCGAGACGACGTTGAACTTGATGTCTTGTGGGGTTAAGTCATCTGAATCCTGAGCTAACCAACCTCCACCAACTTGTCTGAGTGAAAGTTTTCCCGGTTCATTCTTTTTTGCTTCAAGAATCCTTAGAGTCTTGGACTTTCCACGCAGAATCTCAAGTCCCTTCTCTGTATAGCTGGGTGCAACTACTATTTCATAAAACATCCTTGTCTCACCGTCTGTGGGGCTTCTGAATTCTCGAATTTCTTTAGCAAGTGCCTAAAATATATGAAAATATTAGAAACATTAACTACATATCATTCTTCCTCCTTGGCTTAAAATGCAAAACCATGGACTTGGACACCTTGCATCACTTGAAAAGAAGAAAAAATATATTTGAATGTAGATAATAAAGCAAAAACACCACTAAAAATCAAGCATTATCCAACTCAGACTAGAACTCAAATAGAATATTTACCTCATCGATTTCCACGTTGAAGGCTACAATTCCACCAAATGCACTCACGGGATCGGCTTTAACAGCCAGCCTGTAGGCTTCAAGGATGTCATCACGTGATGCTACCCCACATGGATTGGTATGCTTCACTACTACACAGGTGGGGTTCTTAAACTCACATACACAGTTCCAAGCTGCATCAGTATCCAAGTAGTTATTATATGACATCTCCTGCATGATAATGTTAAGGTTGTAATGTTAGGGGAATTACATGACAATGTATAGAAACTGTAAAATTTTCAGTCAAAAACTCTTAAAATATATGAAATACATTTAGCAGTAAATTTTGATGATCAGATGAAAGAAACTAGTGGGTTGACTCCCACCTTTCCATGGTGTTGGATGGCTGTAGCAATTCCACCAGCATTAACCTCAGAAAGTTTTTTGTCGACATAGAATGCAGCTTTTTGATGGGGATTTTCACCATAACGAAGAGAGCTTTTGAGTGAAAGAGGCACTGTTAAGCTAGGAGGAAATTTATCTGTCATCAAATAGAGAATAAGTAAATGTATTGAGCACATAAAAATTAACAATAGCACTTGAAATATTTAAATTAAATACATATTCTGTATAGCATGATGTACCTCGCATAACAATATACAGACAGTTCTGTTCATGATACTGTAAGCTATTTTCAGAATTAAATATATGATTTCAAATTTGTTCACTGATTTCAAAAACTTCAAAATTAGAAAATATATCAGATGTATGAATACTAGTACATCAATTTAGCTGCTGGCTGTAGATTAACCATTAACATTTTGGGATTATATTTACAAATTATTATCATTTTCCTGTAATCAACGTTTCCATCTCATGAGTAAATGAAGTAACAGTTCAGTTGTGAATCAATAATTAATTCCTCACAAACTTGAAAGAGAAGTACCTCCCACACTCTGCTTCCACAACCACTCAGATACTGCAGAGTCATAGGAAGCAACATGTTGAAAAGCTTTCCATGCAAGTTTTAGTCTGAACTTTTGATCATCCTGGTTTCCTTTAAGAAATTCCAGAAGAGCAGGGTAATCTTCTGTATCAACCACTACTAAAACATCCTTGTGATTCTGCTCAAATAAGAATTTATCACCATATATTCAAGATATTTCAATGGAAAAACTAAAAAAAATTCAGGTCAAAGACAGTATGCAATGAACAAGAGTTCTTGACTTTCCACAGAAGTAGTTCAGTGGTATACGCCAGCAGGATATTTTTAAGTTTTCACGACAAGATAAAGATTTATGAATGGAGTCAAGATATCAAATTTATTTGAGGCATATTCAGTCAAACAAACCACCTTTGCAGCAGCTCTAATCATGGCTGGACCACCAATGTCAATATTTTCAATTCCATCCTCAAATTCAATGCCACCAGCTGATGTGACTTTATCGTAAAATGGATACAAGTTCACCACCACAACATCAAAAGTACCTAAAAGGGGAAAATTTAAGCAAAATCAAATGCAATCACAAAAGCTAAATGAGCACAACCTAGATTGAACAGAAAACTAGCACCATGCACTTATAGCTGTTGATAACATAACTTACCAATTCCATGTGTGTTAAGAGCTTCAATATGATGTTTTAGGTCCCTTCTAGCCAGGATACCCCCATGTATGTTAGGGTGCAAAGTTTTGACACGACCATCAAGCTGTGAAAAAGGCCAAAGCATTCTTGTTATAAGCTTGCACATGTTTAAGCAAACTTCAAAGGAGTTAGTGAACATTTTGGTAGTAAGTCAATATTGAGACTGAATGGTAAAAGTTGCGAACTAGGGGAATGGTTGGCCATGGGCCTAAATTTATAATATATTCACTCTGTTATGAGGCTGTCGACGTTTATAAGATTAACAAAGCAAGCAGATTAGTCATTAATCTAAACTCTACAAGTTCGCAACTGTGACGCCCCATATTTCCATATTGGAAACCGTTAAAGATACAATAAAAGAAACACCATAATACCTAGTTCCGCAGGAAAATATCAGCACAAAACTAAAGCCTTGTAATCCAATAAAAACATTAAAAACAGCATGACAAACCAATCAGAAAACACGATTAAGACCCTGTTTAAATAAGCTTTTCCCTCAATATACACGTTAAAATTGATTAAGTTTCTGTTGACAAGTTAAAATCAACTTACACACTTAGTTTTTGGAGAAGTTAGATTAGAGAGATTCTATAATAGTTAAAGAGCAAAAGTTTATTCTAAAATACAGGAGAAGATGAATTCATTTTACATCCTTATTGTCTTTTTCTAAAAGTTCTCGTAAAAATGTTTATCCAAACAGGGCCTAATAACATAATAATTCATAGACATATCGTCAGAAGTTCCAGAACTAGAATTTTTCATGACTTATAGAGGAGAACTCAAGTAGCAAAGCACACACCATTTCCGGGAACTGAGTAAGCTGTTCCACTTTAGTAACAGCTACTCCAGTCTTCTCCAAAGCAGAAGCTGTTCCTCCAGTTGAAACAATAGTGTATCTACAATTTAACAGAGGAACTGTCAATAGTTCACTATAGCAACTGAAGCTTCTTGAGGTTCCACAAACCACATAAAAAAGGCAAGTATGATTAAATAGTATCAAAAAAATAAAGGAGTATAGAAAACAATAGTATTCTAGCATGTTAGAAAATGAGTTCATTAATTGTAATAATTTATTTACCCTAATTCCTGGAGCCCATTGCCAACAAATGCAAGATCCTTCTTATCTGACAATGATATCAAGGCTTGCTTGCTCCCTGTTTCACAGCAAAACACCGTATGCCAGAAACAGTTATTCTTACATTTTAAAGTATACAAAACATCACCAAAGGGTAAAACATGGGTATATTTTGACACTTACAAATTAACAGTAAACATGTATTGTCTAAACTGAAATCACAAATAATAATACAAATTCACTCTATGGTTAAAATTAAATGGTTTGAATGGAACAGAGGTAAGGAAAGTTATTCAAAACATTTTTGTGGGGCAAATCACTAAACCTTAATAAATTAGACTAATTTGTATCTTAAATTAAGAAGACTTATTGAATGCAACATATAAGATACAACTGCTGCGGATGTGTTTAAGACACTGAATTTTTGAAGTTAGTTGATTTGATATCTCAACTGTGACAGGTATTTCAGAAGTTTTCTGCGTTTGCTGTATTAAAATCTCTCTTATGCTCATGAAGTGAAACAAATCAGCTTCGGTGGAGACGTTGACAATGGTGGCCTTTTAAATCATGCTTGTAGCAGCTCTGACAATTGATATACTTAAATGAAGTCCAGTAATAATATGCTACCTATTCAATTTCGCAGAAACAATATTCTAAATCATACACGATTGTCCCAAAAGCAGTTATCATTGATGCAATTGTGTCTTGCACTCAAACTTAAAAGTGATCCGTAGTAGTCAAAAGGCTCAGACATTTGAAGATAGCTCTCTAAACGCTAATTTGAAGACACAAACAAAAGTTGCAAAACAAATAGTTGCTAATGCATTACCAACCAACTCATAACAGTGGATATGAACAAGGAGAAAATAGAGTTTTAGTTGCAATCAGTCATAATTGAAAGTGCATGATTACTTAAATATCAAAATTCGCATACTTCTGACTCATAAATTGGGCAGAACACAGAAAAACTAAATACTAAAGACCTGGATCACTTCTTCACGCCATTCTATAGAGAAATGACGACACCAAGTACAATTAAGCAATCAGGCCAAATAAGTTGAACTGCTTAAGGCAAGGGGAGCCTTTGCATGTTTGGAATAACATTTAGAATGCACGTGTCCATTACAGTTACCAAATAATCATCAATAAAACATCCACACCGAATCAATGAATAGCTTATGTGTGATAGAAAAAGGACCAGAAACATTACTAAGCCCAAAATTTCTGCAAAAATCAGTGCGGACCAATCACACAAGGTCAATCAATAACAAACCAAAACAACATTAAGAGAGAAATATAACCACCCTTTGAGATTAGAATCACAAAGACACGAATTCAATCCACTCCATTTAAAGCCACAGATACCCATTAGATAAAAAAAGATTCTTTTTGTTACCCTTTGAGGGGTGAAAAAGAAAACAAACAAAACCCCTAAATAAAACAATTGAAGACACAAAGAAAAGAGGTAATGGGAATGAAAAGCACCAGGAGCAGAGGAAGAAGAAGCAGCTTTAGAAGCTGCTATAGTCTCAATCTCAGCCATGGCTCTGATGGGAACACCCCTGAAGTGCAGTGAAGATGACCGCACCTGAACATACCCATTTGAAAACCAATACCATTGAGCAACAACAAAGTCAGAAATTAGCAGATAAAGAAAAAAAAACAGTAAAATAACATGAAAGAATAAAGTGAAGACAGTGAAAAAAGAAGTAGAAGAATACCGAAGTTGTGGATAAGAGATGGGAAAAGAAGTTGTGGGGGTTTGTGAGGGAATAAGGAGAGTGAAGAGTTCCACAGAGAATGCGAGAGGGGATGGCGGCGGCGGTGGCTGCGGCGGCGTTGGTGGCTGCGGCGGAGGAAGCACCCAACACAAACATCCTCTGAGTGTGTTAAAAGAGTGACACAACCAATGAGTGATGTTAACAAAGCTTGTACTTAGGTTTGATTGATTCTCTTATTATTGTCCTTTTCATCAAATGGGTTGTGTTGCTTTGTTGTGTTCAATGGGCACGTCTTATATATGAAACTCAACTCTTCGAAAAACCCAAAATTCAATCACAATTTTTAGCAGAAAATTGTGAAAATTTTATCATTAAACTTTTTTGCTACAAGCCGAAAAAACTTTAAAACATTTTATTAATATGTCAATGAATTTTATATTAAACTTTTTTGCTACAAGCCAAAAAAAATTTAAAACATTTTATCATATGTCAATTGAGAGTTAAATAAAATACCGTGATTAATAAAAAGTTAAAATTATTTTGACACGTAATAAGATGTTTAGAGTGAAAATTCATTTATTTACAAAAAGAATTAAAAATGATGATAGTATTAATTTAAGAATTTCTGATTTTATCACTTCCATTCACTAACTCATTACTTCCATTAATAAGTTTCTATATATGACTAATGTACTTAAAAATATTACAACTTTATATTAACGTTGATTGAAGACATGAGTCAACTGGTAGAGATTATTCTTCATCTCATTTAAATAAAATAGTATGTTGTTATTATTATTACTATGCATGTAAAGCTATATTAAATATATTATAAGTAAAAGATATTTTATACAAACAATTTTGTTAAAAATTCTTATATCAACTTTATTTGTTTAATGACTCATATAATCTTAGAGTTTCTAAATAATCGTATCTAAAACTTGTTTATTATTGTTATTAGACGATAGTCATACATACTTATTCTATTTAGTTAATTAAACTTTCTATTATATAATTAGTTACTATAATGTGTATTCTTACTTAACTAACACTCTAAAAGTTAAATCATGTGTGTTTGTATAATTCATATTAATTATCCATATAATTCCTTCTTTCTAGATTGAATGTATATTATTTATAAACTCCTTTGTAATTGTTGTATTTCATTTTTGTATATATTTATAAAAAATGGGTTTAGAGTTATATCATTTCTTCTCATTATATCATGTCTTTTGATTATTTCTTATGTGTTTATGTTATATGTTTGTTAGATTGTCTAGTATTTGTTAGGTGTTTTAATGTGAGTTTCTTTATTATATGCTTAGTATACTGGTATCAAAACTTTAATTTTGATCCATTCCACGTCCATAGATGGTTGATCCTTATCAACCCCCTTTGTTTGTTTGTTTTGTTATAAATAAAAACTTCAAGAAGACGTTCAAAAAGATGGTCAACACAATCAAGATTGAGAAGGTCATTGAAAAAAAAAACAGTTTTAATTTGTGGTGCCTAAAGATGAGTGCTTTGTTGAAAGAATAAGGAGAATGTTCACTCTCAATTCTTAGAACTCTAGAGGAAAATGCTCACTTTATAATCCTTTTGTTACTTTGAAATAAAGTCATTTACAAGGTAGTAAGTGAAGAAACTACTTCTAAGTGTGGCTAAAACTATAGAAATTGTTCATAACAAAGTCCATCTATAGTTAACTATTTCTTCGATAAATGATCATTTGGGCTTCACATAAATGAAAACTTATTGTTAAAGAAACATCTTGATGCTATGGACACAATTTTGGTTAAACTGCGAAACATGAATGTTAAAATGCAGGATGAAAATCTAACAATGATTTCTTCTTTTGTTTGATAAAGTGCTTAATTTTCTGAGCGTAAGTAAAAATTTCATCATATTAGAAGAGGTGAGTCTTGCCCATATACATAGATATTTGACATAGGACAACTAGAGTTATGGATAAAGATGGCCTTTCAAAGTTGATAACATTAAATGTTAGTAAAGGGTAGAGAAGCAAGAAGAAATGCAAGAACAAGGTCAATTTATAAAATGGGTCATGAAGAAAGACTATCCTAAGAAATGGGACAAAGATTTTATTACTGCTTGTTTGATGATGATCATATGGTACTTGCAATAAACGATAAATTGGATTGCTTTGCAGCGTGTATTTTAAACTTTGGTTGTACTTTTCATATATTCCGAAATCGAAGTTGGTGTGTATTTTGATCTGGTTGTACTTTTTATATACTTCCGAGTCGAAGTTAGTTTGAGACGGTAATGTTCTGATGGATAATTGTAATCCTTGTAAAATTTGAGGATATTAGGCTTATCAAGATTCATATGTGAGACAAAGTGATGAGAATATGATCAGACATTCATCATATTCTAGAACTAAAGAAAAAACTAATTTCAGTTAGTGTACTAGATGCTACAAGGTTAACATGCAATGTTATCATTGTATTTCAGTATATTGTCAAACATTCATCACATCCTAAAATTGAAGAAGAACCAATTTTAATGGGGTACACTCAATGTTAAAGGCTTCACATGCAATATCGTTATTGTACTTCAATAATATATCAAATTTCTAGTAACAAACATGAACCTTCACAAGATGTTATAAGTTAGTTAGAAATATATAAGGACATTACTGATTCACAACATGATATGCTCTAAGTCATTAGACACACTAAATAAATAAGATGAATCTAAAGTTATAAGACACTCGACATCAAACACATTTAGATAAATATTAGTCAATCCTATATGACGATGTCTATATCCAACCAGATACACATCCTAGAGAGAGCTTAATATACTAAGATCTACAAACTCTACCTTGAATTACAACCTCATTATTTTAGGATTACTAGTGACAATCCAAGTTTACAAATCCAAACAATGTATAAACTTTTTCTTGAAAATAAACTTGATGAAAAAGTTGATGAGTTCTCCTTCATGTTGATTTTCTTCACTTCAATCTTTTCCTCAATCTAAAGAAAATGATATCTGACAACAATATCTTCTGCATACCAAACTACTTAATATTTTATGAATAAAAAGTATTTGTGTTTCATATATACCCATCTAAGTGTGAAACTATATAAATAACATTTTATTATTTTATAACAGAAACTTTGTGTAATGCAGGAAAAGACTTTATATACTATCTAAATTTAGAAGATAACCTAAAAATCCTTTTATAGTAATGTAAGTAAAAAATATAGTCAAGAATACTTATTAACATTTATTTGTTGAATAAAATCTTTTACAAATTTGTAAAAAGGAAAGAAATATAACTCAAATTAAAATAATATAAAAGTTAAAATATTCATGGTCTCTTTTCTATTACTTACACCTTACTTCTCTTAACCATCATTGAAACATTTTATAAAACTTTTTGATGAATTTTTTTGAAAAATACTTATTTAACCATTTAATTAGAAAGATTGTCTTCCATGCAACTTTAACTTTATTGGACCCGTTTCCTATAAGTATCCTCCTTTCTTTTTCATCCTTTGTAATGTTAACTTATAGATATTCTTACTAAAAATTAAGGAATTCGATTTTTGAGCGATTAATATCCAAGCTGAACTTGCAGGAGTGTTGGAAACAAGAGCAACTAATGTTTTTTTTCTTTTTTTTCAGGTTTCAACATGTTATGATAATAACTTTTATTGTTTTGGGAAAACCTAAAATTATTTATTATCCGGTAACTCTTTTGATTATATATATATATATATATATATATATATATATTATAAGAGGATCTTGTGTATCAGAAAGCTTCCGATCCTTTGAACCGTTTATGATAGTACTCTCTCTAGTAAGGATTTGAGATAGTCATAATTGGTCGTTTAAGCCATGGAGGCGCTGTTGAGACCTGGGGGACTATGCTCGTTTCCTTATGGGGAGGTTCTGTCCGAAATGGTATCAGAGCCTAACCGTTTTCCAAAAGGGGGA
>Ga0123340_1007684_pt1 | contig 10278 bp, 5 predicted proteins | sample SirMexnodulemix_FD_89961 | JGI IMG/M metagenome (GOLD analysis project Ga0123340, IMG submission 89961) | Root nodule microbial communities of legume samples collected from Mexico - Siratro Mexico nodule mix | ecosystem: Host-associated > Plants > Roots > Nodule | place: Mexico: Nepantla...
TATTAATATTATTAATTAAAATATAAGTAATATTAATAAACTTATGGTTCTTTGTTAATAATTCATATGTAATGTTAAATTTACCTACGGATACAAATATGTAGGTAATAATCTGTATATAATGTTGAATTTACCTACTGATATAAATTTGTAGGTAATAATCAGTAGATAATGTTGAATTTATCTATAGATACAAATTTATGGATAATAACCACTGGAAAATGCTGAATATACCTACGAATATAGATCTTTGGATAATTATCCGTAGGTAAAATCATTTTTTTTGTAGTGAATTAGGAAACATGTTACTTGTGGTTACAAAGATTCTGATATGATAAGAGATGTTGATTCTAGAAAATCTATTTCTGCTTATTTGATTACCTCCGCAAGGAGAGTTGTAGCTTGACAATCCAAATTGTAAATGTATTGCATTGTTTATAACTCAGACTTAGTTCATTGCTATTATTGAGGCTTATAAGGTGACCTGATAATAAAAAAAGTGATGAATCTTGTATAATTTTTTTCTCAGTGTGGTTAATCCGTAATGATAATTGTACTATTCAGCTCAGGACGACCACTTGTCGCTCTAAGCCGATAACTTTCATAATCAACAATTGAAACGTACAAGTAACCTCTGGTGGGACAGTCTACAAAATCTGACATAACGTAAGATTTAAGTCAATTTTGAATCCTATAAATAAGTTGATAGCGAAGGTCAAAGGTATATGTAATCTGAATAAGAAAATATTTTAGCTCCGATAACCGTATACTTACTTGAGCATCGGAGTGTCTTCACAGGTACCCCCTATTGTGGCTTGGACGAATATTTGACGGAATCAAACGAGCATTTGACAGACAAGACTAGCATTTCAAGAATAAAGACCTAAGCTTAGAACATCTCCATAGAGCGGGCTGAAACTGTTCAGGCTATGTGGAAATTCACTCTGAAGGTCCCTGAACTTTGTGTAAGAACAATAAGATCTGTCTTATTTCCTTATTATTATTAGGGTTGTGTGTTATTTGAAAGTCTGGTACAAGTTTGATGTTTGATTATTATGTAGGAGTTTTAATATCCCTTGTAATTTTAATATATGATTAGTGCTTATGAAAAACTAAAAATCCACCTAAATTTTTTCTCAAGTCTTTTTATTTTTTGGTTTAGATTCCCTAAAAAGAAAGTCATTTAGACAACTTCTTCGTGCACCTCTATAATCCCACCTTTCACCTCCATATTTTTTTAAAATGCCTTTGTTCAAATTACAAATATGGATATGAAGGAATTTGAAAATCAAAAGGCTTTTTGGTGTAGCTGGACTGGTATTGTTTAGTATCGTTGAAGGTTTTGTGGTGGTCATCGCTCACCGGTGGTGGTTCGCGTGGTGGTTGTGCTGTTTGGCATTGATGCATGGGTGGTTGAAGGGTGTTGTAGGTGGTTCCAATGGGTGGTAGCGGTATGAGCAATGACTGAAGTAATTCATTTTCGTTTTCGTTTTGAATACCGGATTGTACAATTCGTTAGATCACTGGATTGTACAATCTGATATATATTTTGATTAAATTTATGTATACCAGATTATGCATTCTGGTATGATTTTGTATACCGGATTGTACACCGGATTGCGGAATTCAGTATATGATTTATATACTGAAGTGGGTCCAATCTAGTATATATATTGTGTACATGTTAGGATGCAATAAACAATGTGCTTGTCCTTCAACATATTGAAATTAAGGCCTCATTTGACATGTCTACATGTTGTTGGTCATACTTTCAATGTCACGTTATACAAATGTTTAGTAGGTGTGGGCAACAAATATATGTTGATGCATATTGTAGAAGAGTTTGATAAGGTGAAACATATTGGCTTTGATAAGGAACGGTGTGGGATTGTACTTAGACGTACTCATGCTTTACCATGTGCGTGTGAATTAGCAAGATGTGCTCTTAGTATCATACCACTAAATAGAGTGCATGTGATGTGGACTAGACTTAGTTTCTCAGATATATCATCAAGTGAATCATCATCTAAGTTGTCCATTGAACAGAAATTTGACATCATTTTAGATCGCTTTAAAGAGTTTGACATTGGAGGTAAAGTGACCATAAAGAGCAAGCTTCGAGAAATTGCATTCCTTGGTATGACATCAATATGTTCGCCACTGGATAAAGTGAAAATTAAAGGGTCTCAAAAGTCTGCAAAATCGGTTTGAGAGGTCAACAAAGCATAACCCTTCATACTTTGAGCATGTAGATAAAATTAATTCTACTGATGATAGTTGCTCTTCACAAAAGGTTTCAAGGGTTAAGGTATAAACACAGTTGCCCATACCCGCTAAAGTAATTCTCATGCTTGATCAATTTCATCCTATTTGTCATCCATACATAGTAGATATTATTGATGCTAAGGTTGATGGACATTGTGGTTATTGATCTATTGCTGCATTTTTAGGGATGGGGGAAGAGTCATGGCCGCTCATTAGAATGAATTTTTTTAAAAAGATATCTTAGTGGTGTGATCAATATGCAAGTATCTTAGGTGGCTATGAACAACTTGAGCAACTCAAGAGGTCATTACTGGTTGAGGAGACAACAATTGTAAGTTCTTCTTATTTTCCATATTTAACATTTTTTTGTATATATATAACATTTTTTTTTTGCATACGGTGTTGACAAGTGGATGACGATACCATATATGGGCTACGTCATTGCTAGCCGATAAAATGTTATCTTAGTTTGCTTGTTGTTAAAGCAAAATATAACAATATTCCCACTACGAAGTAAATCTCTGACTAAACTTAGTCTACATAGACTAATATGCGTAAGAGATATCCATGGATCACATTTTGTACATGTACATTAACTTATTTGTTACAATTTGGCCATTTCATTTTGGATATTTCAAAATTATACGACTTGGACATTTGATTTGTAGGTTAAATTGCTTGATGGATGTCCTTTACTAAAATGTAGACATTACGTGGTCAATGCACAGTACTATAGAGGCAAAGTTATGGCCATCATATTATGTAGGCAAAATACAAACATTTGTGTAGATGTTAGGAGGAAATACAACATATGTTAACTTGCATATGATTGATTGGTTTAGAATGAATTTGTATCGATGAAACTTTATTTTTATTCCTTGATTTAGAATGACCATGTACTGATGCATTGATTTTGAATGGGCATGTTAATGGAAAATATATAATAACAAAATTAAAATTAAATAAATACATCGTCAATACATATAACATAAATTGATCATGTGAACTACTAGAAGTCTCTCTCCCACGAACAGATCTCCCTCGTCTAGTGTAGATAGCTCCTTCAGTTGTCACACTCTAAGCCAACTGAAGCGTAACTTGTGTGTCTTGTATGCTAGAGTCCATTCAAACACACTACGACAATCAATCATCCTTTACAGGATGTTTGTTATCTACCTAAAGATACCCTGTGTACATTGAAATAATTAAGGAGAATAAATACACAAATTATATTGAAATAAAATAAATTATAATAAAAAAGTTATGAACAAGCATGATGTTGCTGTGATTGGGAGGGGGAGGATGAAGAATTTAACTACCCATGGTAGTCATTACAAATCAATGAAAGGAAGATTGTAAGAGAAGAAGAGAATCTTGATTCCAACCATCTGCCTCCGTCCTCTAGGTCTTAGTTTTGATTCTTGAAATTAACTGGGAAGTACTTTTAAGTTTCTGACCTAGATGAAAATACTCAATATATTGGAATACTAAGGATAGGTTTTGATGTATTGATTGCGTATAACATCTGTTCTTAATGCTGGGTAATTTACTAAATAGCTGAGGGATCAGTGTTTAGAAAATTTCCTTATAATTTTCACATCAGTGGAATCAATGTGAATGATTTTTATATGTGCATCAATTGTGAGTAGTTACAGATATTGTATATTTTTATCAAATCCAAAATATGAATGAGGGAGATAGATAAAGTTCAATCCCAGAGTCCTTCTAGATCATACAAACTCCTTTTTATAATCGTTATTTATTTTTTAGTTGTCTTTATTGCCTATTAATTCAGATTATAATCAAATCATTTTGAAACTTTTATTTACTTAGTGAGTTATGAATTTGAGATTTAATAGCAAAACTATTCTATGTGGGATCGACATCCTTACTTTATAAATCTATATTACTTTTGACTCGGTACACTTGCAGAAAAAGGTCAACAAGTTTTGGCGCCGTTGCCGGGGGCGGGGGGCAAGGGGGTACTGGTTCTCCCTAATCTCCACTACGAGGATGACAACGAGGTACTAATTGTGGACGGTCTTTTTCAGAATGTCAAATAATGTAGGAGTGTGAGACACGTCCATGTAGTCTACTGAACATGCATATGGCTCAACGGCAGCTATCATAGAGGTAGCAAGATGATCAACAAACTGGAATCATCGCTCATATACTATGTCAAAAACTCTGATATCATGGAGCATAGGAGGGGGTGGTATTGTTTGCATCAACCCGTACCGCCGCAATACACGTTCTAGCAAATGCCTCTAAATAGTAGTGCCCACTCAGAGAAAACCAAAAAATAATGATATCGGCTTAAACGGTTGAGTAAGTCTATGACCACCATATGGAACCCATATAACTCCTGTATTGGTCAGCCGATCCAACTGGCTCCTCACATTTATGACACTACAGATATGTCGACTAACAACATATCGTGTAACCTATGGCAATACCTCATTATATCTGGGATTAATATCTCTTCTTCCCAACGATGGAAAGTGCTCTTAAATCCATATCTGTCAATTGTTAAACAAATAAGTTCTTACTTTTAAAAATTAAATTAAATCAAACTCATACACACTTGACTAATTAAACAGGGTTACATAACCACCCAACTGACGGGTCTGTGCACGACAAGCATCTTCTAACTGTTGATACAGGTGTGCTAGTACGACTGCTCCTCAGCAATAACCTCCACATATTTTTAGGTCTGCAAATAATGCCAAGTATGAAACTGAGATGGAGGTCATACTCTTATCCGTGAAGATGGTGCATCCAACTAGATGCAACAAGTATGCCCTAGCAGCAAAGAGTCAATCTTGTTGCAAGCAACACTGCTCATACATGTCTCTAAGCCAACTCAGTCTGACTTGTGCGCCTCGACACTACCTCATCTATGCATTTACAAGACCTTCTATTACTCCTAACGGCTCATCAATATATTACATAATCCAGTGTAGTCTAAGGTGATGTAGGATGGAAACTAACCCACAATATATGAATGTAAAGGAGAGACGACACATCATCCAATGTGATCGTCATCTCACCATCTGACAAATGGAACGTATTAGTGTCCCTATGTCATCTCTCAACAAAAGCGGACAATAACCCCTTGTTCGCAACATCATACCCAATATTGGACAAAGGCAACAATCCAAAATTAAGTACATAATCATGTACTTCAGGATAAGGAACTGTTAACCTAGACCAATTTTAGTTCTCCACAATCCTAAACAAAAGCCAACACATTTTATAAACATGTGAAGATACTAAATACATCATTAACACATGATAACATAATTCTATAATTTTACCTCGCCCTTCCACAGTCTCAAAGCCACATGCTCACTATAACTCACCAACAAAGAACAATATGAAGGTCCTCTAGGGAAACCTTTAGGCAAACTAGCATCATGACCACCAACAGCAGCACTGGATGACACACCATGATCTCCTCTAAGAACATATGTAGTAGGTCTTGTTCGACCATTAGGTTACGATCAACCTCCTCTAGCTCTTACCATATCTGTCAAAATTGTAATGGTTAATCAATTTAAGAAAAACTAATAAAAAAGAAATACATACCCGGATGACCTAATCCGGTATGTAATTATTTATAAAAAGAAACGTTTATCGGATCCTACACAATCCAATATACCAGATAATGGATTGCAGGATACAATATGTATAAGTTATTGAAATGTATACCGGATTGCACAATCCAATATGTATATATTGAAAAAATGCATACCAGATTATACAATCTGATATGCATTTAAACGCAAAAATAATATATACTGGATTCTACAATCCGGTAGCTTGTAAATTTTCTCCACCCCCACCATAGCGTCTCCCTCTTCCCAAATCTACTCCAACAACCACAAAACTCACATAAACGTAAACATGATTAATTGCTTACCTATTCGTGTCTCCAACCTTTAATTGAAGATTTGAGATCTCAATTTCAATCACCACACTATCCCTCTCCGCAATCACCAAAGCTCAATTGAATCTCACACGAAGAGTGCCACACGAACAGACTCACTGTGGACAGGTGCACGAACAACAAAATTGCCTGTGATAAGGAAGCTAACACACGTCGGTGAGAGGTGCACAAGCAAACACCGATGAGAGAGGTGCAGGAACAACAGAGCAAGGAAGTGCACGCGTATGTCAAATGGGGTAAGGGGTGAAGGATGGATTTGAGGTATAATATTATACAATAAGGACAATTTGGATATTTTAAATATTCTATGGAAGTGTAGAGTGAGATTATAGTGGTGTAGAGTGAGATCATGGTGGTGCAGGAAGAACCAGTCAGGATATTCTTATGTTCCCGTTCCTATCGGCCCAACCAAAAAAGCACCTGAATACAACATTGTTGTCTCTTGTTCTGCTAGCAGTTAAAAGGGTGATTACTTATATGTTTATTTTCTGACTTTCTTCTTTAAATTATAAAAGTGTCATATTATTTTATAATTTACCTTTTACTTTTAATTTTTTTCAAACAAAGTAATAGATCAAAAACACAGATTTTTTTATTTTGAATTGACAAAAACACAATAAAATCATAGGTGAGATTGAAATGTTTTAATTCATATACAAAACGGAACAAAAAATGCACATATACAAGAATTAAAAAAAAAAACCTATTTATTATTAAGGCACACAAATCTTCAACAATCTCTCAAAATATTTCAAAAAAATTTAAAGCACCTAAATAAACAACCAACCATACTGACAAAGAAGAAAGTGACATCCTTGTAATTACAAACTAAAAACAGAAACTGTAATGTACTTTATGTTTGCTGGCTATTGGTTGTAAGCGAATAATTTAATAAAGAAAAAGACTTTACCACGTCTCAACTCACACAATTGGGCTAAACTGATGATTTATTTACTTTAAGTTTGCAATTGCGTCATCATCTTGTCTTGTCCTCAATGATTATTTACTAATTAAATTTAACTTCTATAGGAAACTTGTTAAAATTCGAGAACGAAGAGCTGAAATGAAATCATAAAGAACATCGATTAGAACAATGCTCCTCACGTCACAAGTGAATTGCTTATAAAAGTATAAATTTTCACCTGAGTTTATTTAAAGTGGCTTAAGATTCTCGAGTTTAGCTCTTTTACGAAATAATTTTGAAATGAATCTAGTGCGTGGAGAGCAAAGAATGTGCAATCACCTCAACAAGAAACAACAACTGGTCGATTATTTCGAAGATTCCTCAAAAAATGTTCAAAATTCGACACCCTTTATATTCCAAACTCTACCCTGCGACACAGAAAATTTTCCAAACACCATGAGTTCTAGCTCTTACGGTTTCGCAATTCCATCATCACTTTTGCCAAGTGATGCATCACCAGAGTGGAACAACAAAGCAGACAACGCATGGCAATTAACAGCAGCAACCTTAGTAGGCCTTCAGAGCGTTCCAGGGCTTGTGATCCTGTATGGCAGCATGGTGAAGAGAAAATGGGCTGTGAACTCCTCCTTCATGGCCCTGTACGCCTTTGCTTGCGTGCTCATTTGTTGGGTTTCATGGGCTCATGGCATGGCATTTGGGGGCAAGCTTTTGCCGTTTGTGGGAAAGCCCAACCACGCTCTGGACGGGAAGTTTCTGCTTGCGAAGTCAAGCACTGGGTACTTTCCAATCGCTGACTTCGTCTTCTATCAATTTGCTTTTGCAGCAATCACTGTTGTGTTGCTTGCAGGGTCTTTGCTGGGGAGAATGAACTTCTATGCGTGGATGTTGTTTGTTCCTTTGTGGCTTACCTTCTCTTACACAGTTGGTGCATTCACCATCTGGGACAACTCTAGCTTCCTCCAAGGAAAAATAATCGATTATGCTGGTGGCTTCGTCATTCATCTATCTTCTGGCATTGCAGGTTTCACTGCCGCTTATTGGGTACATTCATTTCGTAACCCTTATTACTTCTACAAAACTGTATTTGTTCAAGTTTCTAGACTAAAATTATCATCTACAACTACCCTTTTGACAAGTCTAGAAATACTTGCTAACCCTAATGAGTGTGGATGAATGGCAGGTTGGTCCAAGAATTTCCTGTGACAGGCAAAACTTTCCACCGAATAACATAATTCACATGCTTGGAGGTGCAGGCTTTTTGTGGCTGGGTTGGACAGGTTTCAATGGTGGAGCTACTTTCCGAGTGGGAGAAATTGCATCGTTGGCGATCTTCAATACCCATCTATGTACTGCTACAAGCCTACTGGTTTGGCTTACACTGGACATGGTTGTGTATACCAAGAGCTCAGTCACAGGCGCCGTACAGGGAATGATGACAGGCCTCGTCTGCATCACACCAGGTGCAGGTAAAGCTCACTCTTTTACCACTGCTAATCATACCCTTAACCCCATTAAAAACATTCTCTTTAATTTTTTACCCATGTTTGTGAAAAGGCTTGGTAGAGTCATGGGCGGCAATATTGATGGGAGCTTTGTCTGGTTCCGTTCCATGGTACACTATGATGGTGCTACACAAAAAATCTGCATTCTTTCAGAGTGTGGATGATACATTAGGAGTTTTTCACACTCATGCTGTGGCTGGTCTTCTGGGGGGTGTTCTTTCTGGCGTGTTTGCGAAACCCAAGCTTCTGAGAATAACGTATAGCGACGGTCAGCAATATGGACCCGGCTTAGTCTATTGCTTTTCCGAGGGGGAATCAGTGGGTGAAGGCTTTCGGCAACTATGGCACCAGTTACTTGGAGCAGGGTTTATTATTGTTTGGAACGTGGTTGTTACTAGCCTGGTTTGTGTTCTTATAAGCAGCATTGTGGATCTTCGAATGCAAGAAGAGGACCTTGAGGTTGGTGATGATGCTGTTCATGGAGAAGAAGCATACGCATTGTGGGGTGATGGAGAGAGAATGAGGGTCCCACTTCGTCTCCATATAAGTCCAACCATTCCTTCGCTGTGCCGGCGAAGGTTTTCTATTCCTCTCACCAGGAACGAAGAAGAGTAGATAGTTGCATTGTACTGGTATCTGTTAAACATGGAATGAAGGTATTTTTTTCAAGTATGATTTACTTGTTTTTGTAGAAGTAGTTTGTGAATTTGCATCTTTCTTTTAAAGATGTAGAAGAATTGAGGTACTTTTAAATCCTTTAATCTCCTGTCTTCGTCATGTGAAAAGTACAACCTCAAAATTTAATAAACTTTGACTTCACTACATAAGACAATGGAATCCATTTTGTACTTTCTTTCATACATCATTTTTCCTTTTGGTAATGCTCAACTAGTTGTCGTTAAACGTTTCACATCACAGCCTATTATACGTTACTTTCACACATCCAACAAGTTGGTAATTAATATTACTATTTTAAATTACCATTTAAATAATACTTTTGGTTTATTAAGCCGACTCTATGGTAAAAAAATTAATTTTTTAAGGCTAGAACATAAAAATATTTTTAAATTTAATTTTATATTATGTAAAACATATTTTGGTTAACACTCAAGAATACCAATTTTAAATTAATACTAACTTTTTAATAAATAAAAAAATTTGTGATACTATCAACTTAATAGACATTAATAGAGTTTGTTTAATGTTAGACACTAACAGAGTTGATATAGTAGCAAATTTCTCAAACTGGTGTAATTTTTATCTAATATTTCTAAAATTGTGTATTTTTTTTATTTTTTTCCGGTAAATCATGTATAGGAGACAGGATATCATTCTAATCCTGACCCTATTGCACCAAATAATTTAAGATTAAATGAAATGGTGCATCAAAGATTTTAATTAATTGTGAGAATACTAAAGGATTTTAATGTTAATGCGGTTAATATTCTGAACACATTCCTCTTCTTTTTTGTTGACATGGTGTGTTGCTATTGTGCAACTAAAATAAATAGACAGTTACAAACAATTTAAATTCAAACAGTTTAAATTCTAAAATAAAATGGTTGATGGATTTGTTTAAATTAAAATAAAAGATGATGTTAGTATGAGATTTTTACAATAAATTAAATTAAGAGTAA
>Ga0123340_1007688_pt1 | contig 10277 bp, 5 predicted proteins | sample SirMexnodulemix_FD_89961 | JGI IMG/M metagenome (GOLD analysis project Ga0123340, IMG submission 89961) | Root nodule microbial communities of legume samples collected from Mexico - Siratro Mexico nodule mix | ecosystem: Host-associated > Plants > Roots > Nodule | place: Mexico: Nepantla...
ATATATATATATATATATATAGAAGACCAGATAACTTGCCCTTGTCCTTATGGAGTTTTGACTCAAAAGTGAACATGTTACATGCACCATGGAGTTTGAGGGTCCCACATAGCCACATCTGCCAAGCTGTTCTCCGGTGGGTAAATCTCATTCTCTGCTGCAATTAGAGGAAAATCCAGAGACATAGCAGCTTCGGCCCAAATAGAATCATCAAAAACGGGTAAATTATCGTTCATTGTCATTGTCTCCCAAGAAGGACAAAACTCCCCCTCCCCATCGATCCCCCCAGGTTTTGTGTAGGTTGAAATTGGCTTAGGATTGGTCTCCAAGGGAAGAGACACGATGCAATCACTGGTGTAAATTGGAGTAACTCCAACATCCTGAGAGGACATGGAAACTGCAGGATTGAAAGTGAAATTAGAACAAGTTGCCATGTCTATGTTGTTTTGCATCAGAGGCTGTGGCAGGTTCTCCATTTCAGGAGTTTGAGTGTTGGTATCAGGAGGTGGTGGTGGACACTGAGATGGTGTCACTGGGGGCACAGTGAGGTCTGGTAAATTGAGTTTGGCATCAGGGCCGTAAGGTAAATTGAGTTTGGCATCAGCGCCATAAAGCTTACGTGCTGCAGCATCATAAGCCATGGCAGCGTCATGAGAGGTTTCAAATGTCCCGAGCCAAAGTCTGGCACCACGATTGGGTTCACGGATTTCAGCAACCCATTTCCCCCAGGTTCTCTGCCTCACACCTTTGTAGGTGCAACTGGCATTCTCAGGACCTCCTTTACCTCTCATACACCCCTTTCTGGAGCTGGCCTGTGCTGTTTTCTTCACCTTTTTCTCCTCAGTTTTCATGCCTGATTTTTGCATTGTGGACATGTTAGGCTTTGGAGGATTGAGATGATGAGGGAGATACAAAAGTTGAGATAAGCTCAAGAGGGCTTGAAGATGGAGTGAGGTATGAGCCTATTTATATTGCAAGAACAAGAGAGTAAATACTACGTACAGAAGATTAAAAGTTCATAAAACGTGGCCCCGTAGTGGGCCCATGACGCTACTTGGCAATGTGAGCTCGAGAGACCGTGTCCACCATGAGCCTCACTGTTGATTTCTCTTATACACACTTGGCCTTGCCTTTTACTGCATACTGCAATCTCATGATCATGTGGCAAACAGCACCAAATAAATTAAGATTATCGCTTAATTTATAGTTTCTTTTAGTGTTTTTTATTTGTGAAGGAATTTTTGGGTGGATAAGACGGAGGAAGAATAAAAAAACAATAAAAAAATAGAGCAAAGTGTAAAAGAAAATTAAAGGTGTGGGTGAGAGGATGCGGTTGTATGGATAATGGGTTTTATGGCATGTATAGATAATTCTGATTCGGATAAGTCATTTACCATTCTGAGTGATCGGTGTCACATTAGAACGAAACGGTTGAAGATAAGCGCTTGCGGGGGTTCCAAAACTGCGCACATGAAAATTAGCAACCATGCATTCAGACGTGTAATGAAAACTATCCCAGGTGTTTGTGTTTCATGCTATGGAAAGGACTTGGAAATCAGTGAACAGTGAAACAGATCCAATGGAGTGTGACATCACACATAGCAAATGCGACACGGATAAGAGTTTACAGAAATTGGTCGACATTGCATTGCACACACCCTTAATTGTAATTGTGCACGCTCACACTCCTATATTAGGAAGTGGCATTTGCCTTTTTTTGTCGTATGGTGACACTCCATCAGAAGTGTAAATATAGCAAATTTGGTATAGAACATCACAAAAGAGGACCATTAGTATTTTTGGAATATGTTTTGCCACATAGCATTAACAACAAAGCTAGCGGTGGATGGAAGGGACTAGATAAGGAGTATAACACAAACCGAGAGATAAGCAGTCTTTATTGTTTACTTCTTCATGAATTGCGAGATTCGAGATTCATATATGCAGCTGGTGTGCATGCCATTATTTGTGTCACACTTCACTATGCATCACTTAAAATTCAATGAGCAACTTATTACCCAAACAGAAATTCAACAAACAGAACTTTTCTCTAGCCAAAGGGAAGGGTTTGAGAGTCATTATGAATTGCAACACGTTTCTCTTTCGTTCAAATCAATGTTTTCCCCCATAAATTTTGTTAATCGCCTAATTTGTAGCAGTACTTGTCATCTAAGTGTTTTATATCTCTTAAAGTTCCAATTTTCTCTAGCCAAAAGAACTTTGGCTTTGGTAGCTTATATATGCTAGTCCTTAGTGTTTAAGTTTTTACAATAAGGTCAGAAGAAAAACAGAAAGAATCTCAACATCTCATCATATGGGCGTTGGTATTACTGCAAGTGCCTGCAATGTTTAAAACTTTTAGCACAAAACAAAGTCCTGAGGCTTATAAGAGGTCTGTTCTATTCTAAACCATTAATTGTTACAGGTTCTCTAGATCAAAGTCATCAACATTTCGTAGGATCAAATCCAAACTAAGTATTGACCCTGGTTGATCAGTAAATAAGCCTGCAACAGTCTAGAAGGATGTTTTATCTTACAAACAATACTATATAGAAAGACGTTATGCTAATATACAGTAACAAATTATGCTAATAATCATTTGTTTCCAAAAAAATTTTCTCATTTCTACGGGACAGAGTGAGATGGAAAGTTTCTAATGGTTAGAAATTTGGGCGATTTTTATAGCTCGTCTTCAATCAATTGTGATCAAATATTGATCACAATACTTTCTAATGTAATAACCTTAAAATGAGAGAAGTATAGTTTAAAGGATATGTTTGGCCTAAATACTTATATAAGAAACAACAATAGAAAAGATTAGAGATGAAATAAATCAAATTTATATCATGTGTTAGAATCAAGTTGTACATAACTTTAGAAAGTTAAACAACATAGAATTTTGTTTAAAGAAACTTTATCATAGACACTTATAAATAACATTTTTAGAAGAAAGATAAAAAATATGAATAAATTGATTTATTTATAAATTAAAATTAGTTTATATAATATTAATTTATCGAAGTTATTTTATACTACCTGATTCTAAACTTTTATTTTTCATTCATGTATAAGTTAATTTTTATTTATGAAGAAATTGATGTTAATTTTTTATTTGTTGCTCTTAAAAAGTGTTTATGAAAAGGATGACTCATAAATTATCTTTTACTGATGAAAAATTGATTCAATTTATATTTTTTTTACTAGTTTTATTGAAAATTTTCTTTAAAGTACCTCAATGTATACTCATATATAACCATTCAATAACAAATTGCAGTTGACTTTGCAGTGAAGACTGCACTGGAAATATTCACGTGCAGCCGTTATAAAAAGAAAAAGAAAAAGCACTACTATATGACGTATATTTGTTCTCAAAGCAATCTTCTTTTTCTTGTATAAGTTGTTCATAATATTAAATACTTATAAAGATTGTAATCATCACACTTTATTCAACAAACTGCATAGGAATTGAGCCGCACACGCTCACATAAGTTTTTTTTTGGTAACAGATAATCTAGACCTGAGGAAAACATATATTTATATATATATCCTCCTATTATATATTTTAACTAACTTCTATAGTACTTTACAAAGTAAGTATAGAAGTGATCATGTTTAGTATTTTTAAAAGTGTAGAATACCCAATTATTTTCTTCATTAGTAAATAAGAATAACATATAGCAACTAGCATTCCATTCACCAAAAAAAATAGCTACTTAACTTTCCTGTGAACTTGCCTCGAGAAAATAGCAAAATATTCGCCAATTATTTTTCTTTAATTCGTTACCCACTACAACAATAGCTGAATTAATTTGTTATTTACCACAAAGATTAAACACACCTCAAATACAATTAGCTTGCTTGATAAATTTTGTCATTTACATAAGCAGTGTTAATGAAATTGGTGTAACAAGAAGGAAGCAATTTTAGATGCAACTGTTAAAGTTAAAAAGTTAGGAAATAGAGAAATCACAAAGAGATAGATTACGATGAACTTCTTCTGACACGATATAATGTAGTATGGGTTGAGTCATACCTTCACAATTTCACAGCAAAGAAAACTTTTATTTTTATTTTTATTATTTTTATTTTTTAAGTATTAGAATAGTTCCCACAATTAACAAATATTATTTCGTAGGTTGGAATTCTCACACCATGACGCAATATTTCACGCATTACGTTCAACTCCCGAAGCAGTTTGGCAACATCAATTCACACGCACGAACGACAGTGACAATACTCACAGTATATGGATGATGCCAATGTCAAATGAAGGAAAAAGAAAAATATCATTCTGATGATCCCTCGAAGATGTGAATTTGGTTTCTGAAAAATGATTTTTTTATTCCATTTTTCAACATGTAAAAGAAAGTGTGGTAATATTTAAAGATCAATTCAATACTAAATTACGTTTTGTGAGATGAATTTGATGCTAAATTATACAAATTGAAGACTTTTTATGGTATCTTTTATATTTAAGAATTTAATTTCTTTTTGAAGTTTTCAAGAACTAAATGACATCTGCTACACAGTGTCCTTGACTGAAACGTGATCACTTTAAAAGAAAAAAAGGCCTCGTTCTGAGTGATCTCTGAGACGAGCAGGTATTGACACGTAGACGAGCAGGTATCTAAACACGTGATTCGTTTGTAGTTCGACACACATATGAAACACTTGAAGTGACGTGCCTTTCTTTAAACACGTAGACTTCAGCTTATTTCTAGAAAGACATGCGTGCTGTGCATTTAGACACATGACCAAAACACTATAATATTTTAATTAGGATTTTCCTCGCATTTGTTCTTATTACAGACAAAATATCTCAGGTCAGGTCAGGTCAGGATAATCTTCTTTTTTATTAAAAAAAAATATAAAGCTGATTTATTTATTTTTGTGAGTTTTTTTTTTTATTTTAAGAACCAGCCTGATTTGCAGAAATTTTTGTTAAGAAATTTGTTTCATTGTAAAATCTTTCAAATACTAACAAATTTATTGTATTATTAATTTATATAAGTGATGAATAATTATAATTTTCTTAGATTAAATATATTTATGTTATTAATTTTTTATGTTAAGAAACAAATAAATATACTTAATGTCTTAGATAAATAGTTCGTTCAATTAAACAATGTTTCATCTTTAGGTATTCAAACGATACTTCGGTTTGTCTAAGTCTAGACAGAGAATATTTGATATCGTATATGGTATAGTAAGATGTTTTATTATGGGTAACTAATACTCTTTGAGCAAATTGTGTTGATTCAACAAATTCAGAAAGGCATAATAAAATTTGCGCTCAAAGTAAACTCCTAGTTAAAATATCATGAAAAAGTACACTCAAACGGACGAAAATATAATGAAAAGAAGTTGAAAAATGGGTGAAATGTATTAATGTATCATGATGATTTTCTGTCTATGTATGAGATGTCAGACAAGTTCTTGCACAGATAATTTCTGAAATTCTTTTAAGTTGATAAGGAAGTTAAAAGTACAAAAAAAAAAATAAAAAAGACATGTCATAATTTACTGATTTCAATTAGGGATTAACATTCTAATATGTGGGAAATAAAGCGGAAAAAATTAAGAATATATGAAACTCCATTCATTTGATTTGAAATAAATTAAAAAAAAAAAACTTTCACACTCTAATAAGAGAAAATATAAATTATTTGGTTGGTTTTACATTACTTCCTTTTCTTTATTTGAGTCAAAAAAAAAGTATCACGTCATTTATTTCAAGTTTTGAAGTGGAGTTTCTGATAAACAACTTTAGTTAATATCAATTGATTTTAAGTTGAAATCTAACATTATAATTCATCTTCTTAATTATTTGATTTGAATGACTTGTGTGAAGAGGAGTGTTACTTTATATATATTTTGAAACCTAAAGTTTCATTATATTTTTCTTGGACGTCACATTTATAAATATTATACATACTTATTGGAGTTGACTTTTAAATAATAAATAAAATAAAAAGAGTAAATACACTTCTTCAAATCATCATTATCTCGATTATAATTATTGATGAGAGTCACGCAGACAAAGCAATAAAAAATAGCACCAACGCCGCAGGAATAGTAGTAATGGCAATGACAAAGTTTTAATTTTGTGATGTGGATGTTAAGATCGTTGGGCCCATCAGAATCATTAGTGTTAATGTTGAGAGTAAGGAATACAATGAAACAAAGATAAAACATTGTTAAAAGTAAAAGTTAAGAGTCTAAACAATTAAAAAGTAAAGTAAAACAATAAAAATCTATTTAACATAAAACTAAATAGTATTAATGTTTTATTCCTTCTTAATGAAGTGATTTTTTTTTTTATTTCTCGTATTTTTTTTCACACACTACCTCAATCTCTCATTCTTGTAGATCTAATGACTCTCAAACATCGTTGTCACACTAATAAACTCTGAAGGCAGATTATTGTACATTGCATTTTCCGAAATTATATTCTCACCGAAAAATAATATGGGATAACAATCCCCCACAGCTGGGGAGCACAACGTTTGAGATTCAAGTTTAATACAAAAAGTTTTCCAGTTCTTCAGAAAAGAGAAACAAAAATAAATAAAAAATAAAAACAAAAAAACTCTTCAGAATAATAGTCAGTCAGTATCCTCCTCATGACTTGAGAATAAAATATTAAAAGTTAAGAAAATAAATCATGTAGACATTAATATAAAAAAAATTACACTATTGTCTGATAAAAAAAAATTATAATGTATGGTAAATTTGGCTTCCTTAAAAATTTATCTAAAAATTACGTGTATTTTAGTTAAACCCATAAATTAATAATCAAAAGTACACGTACTTGTATAACAGTTTATGAACTACAATGCCAAATGTAAAAAAAATTTCATCAAATTGCCTACCATAACTTCTGGCACTTTAAAAGAACTAGATCTGACATAAGGTTGTGTTAATAATGCAATTGAGTGACCAAAATTAGTCATGCATCAACATTGACAACACACTATTCAGAATTCAACTAATGGCTTAAGAGACGGGCTGGAAACAGTGGACAAAGCGCTTAAGAGCCCGCCTCTTCTTGCACCTCCATAGCTTCTTTTTACACCTCCATAGAAAATGTGGAAAAACGTGAAATGTCATAGTAAATTACTCTAATATCCTCAGGCATTTCATCTATTGATATTACTGTTGCTGTTAAGGGTTTCGTCTACTTCACACCTTCTTTAACTGTCGTGTTGGACGCCGTTGATGAAAGAAAAAGGGGTGGGCGATAGGGTGGTTTTCGTGGGTCTCAACATTGTTCTGAAAGTAATTTTTGTATAAAAGATATTTTGGATTGTATGATTCGGAAGATATTAGTATGTTTTATTTAAATTTTTAAATTAGTCTATTTTAAAATACAAAATTAATTTCCAAAATATAAAAATTACTTTCAAATTAAAATTTAAAAAACATAATCCAAAATATTTTCTCTACTATAGATTAGGCTAATCCAAAACTCAAACATATTCTAAAATAGGCTAATCCAACCAAAAAAAGTAAAATCTTACATTTCGATGATTTCTCATATTATAAAATCCTGAATATAAATTCAACCCATGTCAAACCTACTTACCTAAGGATATTTAAGTCTTTTCAACGAGGGATTTTAGAAAATATAAGATTCTATAGAGGTGCATGAAGAAGCTATGGAGATGCAGGAAGGAAGTAGCAGTCCGCTTAAGATTGCTTTCCTGGGCCTCCATTTTTGCGTAAATGGTGTTTTTCGGTTTCATTCTGCACCCTTTTATTGAATTTTTGGATACTTTGTGAAGACTGTATGTGGTAACTGGTGGTACAGTGATGGTGATGACTGGTCGTGTTGCACGATTATTGGTGAAGTGATTTCGGTGAGCATTACATATTAGATTTTGCAGTTTAAGTTTCAGAATGTTTAATAGTAATCTTTTGGTCTGTTTATTCTAAAACGCTAAAAGTTAAATTGGTATATTCTAGAATATATAACCTAAAATACAAAACATAAATTTCTGAATATTGAATTACAATACAAATATGTATTTCAAAATATACCATCCAAAATATATATTTTATATTTCAAATTGAAAATTTTAAAATGCATACTTTAATTTCAAAATATACATTCGGAAAGATAAATTTGTATTCTTGAATGCACATTTTAAAATATATATTTTAGAATGTTCAATTCAAAATACATATCTAAAATATAAAATATATATTTCAGAAGATATAATTCACAATATACATTTTGTATTCTGAATTTTAATTTCCAGAATACATATTTCTATTTCAAAATGTATATCCTGAAAGATAAATTTTAAGTACATTCTAAAATACAATCCAAATTTCAAAATATACATTCTAAAATATATATTTCATATTCAAGAATACACAATCTAAAATGGGTTACATTTTAGATATATATTTCATATTCAATAATACACATTCTTAAATGTATTGATTTTAGATTGTGTATTATTTCTAGATTTAGAAATGCATTCTAGAATGTTAAATCCAAAATACATTTTATAAATCTAAAGCAAGAGTTTAGTCATTTCACATGGTGTTTTGAGGAAAATTGTCTTTGGGCATGAGAGGATTAGTCCTTAACATCACATTATTGAATCAAGTGATTTAACGTAAGAGAAGTTGAGTGGAATAATGGCACTCCAAGGATTATTGTGCATCATTAGAGAAATATTGATAGTCTCTCACCAAAATAATGAGAATGAAGCTAAAAATAAAATTAAAAAATTCATACATATATATACTTCAGCTCAACCTTAATGGATTGAAAATCATCTAAATTTAGGGAATTGTGATAATTAATTTTGTCTGTTAAAACTTGTAATGGATAGAAAATAACTTAAATTAGTAGAAATTATGACAGTTGAAATTAGGCCAAAAACGAGAACAACTAACCTCCTCCGACAGAAAGGATCATCTCAATCCGGTACCAATTGAATTTTTTACCATAGCTAATCATGGATTACTCATGCTTCACACAAGTGCAGCAAGACCAAAAAGATCAAGATCGCTTGGCAGCAAATAATTTATAGATGAAAAGGTATTCAAAAACTTTACACCTATGATAAAACCATTAACAAATCCAATATGTGACAAGAAAGGTTGAAGGTAAACGTGTTTCATTTCCCAATTGACTCTCCATCAACTTTTGAGAAAATCCTTTAAGGAAAATGGCGGAGGCCCATCCTGCAAAGATAATGAAAGAATCAGCTTGAACACCAATTTGTGCATACTATAGTAGCTACATCTCCGTTAACTAGTCCAAGAAGGGCTGAGCAATCCAAGGTTTTCCAGATTATACAGAACTTTGCATCAAATCTTAAATTTCATAAGCTACACCCATTACCTTGGCTTCTTGACTTAAGCATTGTCTAACAACTGTAGCCTGCTGTATTAGCCTCTCCATTGCTGTGTATCTGGGAAGATTCAAGTGTGCTGCCAATTACCCACCATCACAGAAAAAATCACATTAAACATGGATAGAGAAAACCACCATGATTTGCCACAATATATATTAAAGAAAGATGCAGATAACAAGTTAACCAACCAAGAATAGCTCGATTCAAACTATCTGCAACCTGTTGCCGATACTCTAAGCTAAGGAGATGAAACATTGGGGATTTCTCTGGCTCCTTATAAGCAAGAAGGGCCATAAAGTCCTGCAACAACAGTATCATAACAAAAATTCAATCTTAAGCACACACATACATCACAAAAAAACTATGTGAAATTCAAACATACTTCAAGTTTTTCCATATATTTGGGCTCCTTTCCAAAAGGGCCCAACTTGGTCTGAGCAAACTCCAAAGCTTCTGTGCTGCCAATAAAATGAAACTATATGAAAGCGGGAAGTCTATGGATTCTTTTAGAGACAAAATTAAATTCTGCTTACCATTTCCTTGAGCAGACCAGCTCAACAAAATGAAGGCTTAGTAGATCAAACTGCAAATCCTTATTCTTCTCTAAAATATCCTGTGCTAGCTGCTCAGTAAGCTCAATTGCCTTGAGTGCATTTCCCTCAAGTGCAAAGTGAAAGATTCCTAAAGGAAAATGAAATTTATCATCATGTTTTCATTATTAATAATAAGATCCAATAAAAAGCCAAATTATCTTCCTAGGAGTGTGGAGGATTTCCCAGCACTCTTTGTGGCACAGTAAGATATCTTAAAATGCCAAGAGAAGTCCAGTAGAGATATCTTAACATAGTAAAAATTATCTGCTAGAAAAAAAAAAAAAAAAAAAAAAAAAAAAAAAAAAAAAAA
>Ga0123340_1007694_pt1 | contig 10274 bp, 8 predicted proteins | sample SirMexnodulemix_FD_89961 | JGI IMG/M metagenome (GOLD analysis project Ga0123340, IMG submission 89961) | Root nodule microbial communities of legume samples collected from Mexico - Siratro Mexico nodule mix | ecosystem: Host-associated > Plants > Roots > Nodule | place: Mexico: Nepantla...
ATATTTATATTTTCTATTATAATAAAATAAAAGAGTAAAAATATGAATAATTAAGAAACATTTGATTATTTATTTTTTTAATTTGTATAATTCAATTCATACGATTTCATTTTTTATTTAATTTGTTTTGTGTTCACTCTCTCACTTCAATCCTCTAAATGCGCCTTTTATTAAGACGAGGGATTTTCTTTTACAATAAGGGTGACAGCAATATATTTTTTAATTTTCATATTTTAAATCAAATTTAGTGTTGATACCTCCGTAATTTTTAATTCTGAAATCAATTCTTTAATAACAACATAAAATTAGTTAAAAAATCGATATAACAACATAAAATTCAAAGTTAAAACAGTATCATCATTGGGCTTAAATTATCAAAACAAAACTCAATATTAAATGAAGGCCACCCTAATCAATAAAGTTATACATGAAATTAGATATCAAAATTAATATTTTAACCAATATCATTAAAAAAATCAAATTTGAACAGAAAATACAATAGTTAAAAGCATATTAATTGATTCAATATTAATATTTATCCGAAGAAAAATCAACGCAAAGTCAAAACATAGTTTTAATCACATTAGAAGAATTAGTATTTTAACAGATTTTTCACGTAGAGCATGACCATAACAAATCAGAGGGTGCCACGTGATCCAAAACCCACATGACCATATACGTCACCAAACACCAACACATTGGCGTAATATACTATAACCACCAAACGAGGGCAATCTCGGGAAAACCCTAAATCTCCACGCCAAAATCTCTAATCACTCTCCATTTTCTCTCATCTCTTTCTCCCTTTTTTCTCTCCCTTCATTTTCTCGCCCCCACCGACTCTCTCCCTGACCCGCCCTGACTCACCGCCGACTCGGTCCCCGGCCGGTTCGGTCCAAACCGTCATGGAGATCGCTCACGAGCCACCTCCTTCCCTCGACGGAGGCCCCATCCCCGTCGAGACACTCGCCAATTCTCCCTCGTCGTCTTCCCCTTCCTCCTCCTCTTCCACCTCATCCGCTTCGTCTCCGCGCGGTCCAAAGGGAAAGGAGGTCGAGTCAACTGCTTCGGCGACGGGGACGGCAGCCGCGCCAGCCAAGTACGATGACGAAGAGGAGGAGGAAGAGGACGTGTGCCGGATTTGCCGGAACCCTGGTGACGCCGAGAATCCACTCCGGTATCCGTGCGCGTGCAGCGGGAGCATCAAGTTTGTGCATCAGGATTGTCTCCTTCAGTGGCTTAATCACAGCAACGCGCGCCAATGCGAGGTTTTGCCCTATCTGATCTTCAACGTGAATTAATATGTTTTTGTTGGATTTCTGATCCGAATCTTTTGTGTCTGGGACTTGTTCTTGTGTAAACGAGGTGGTAATAGTTATTTTTATCGTAGAGTAGCTTGTATCGTGTACTGCTTCTGTTTGATTAATGAAGCTAGGTCTTACCGGAACTTGTGCTAGAATAAGTTGTCAAGTGATGAAGTTAAAGATTCAGAAGTTTCTTAATTTGTCATTTTGTTGCTAAGGATGATGGAAAGTGAAACCAAATAGGGGCTGCCAAATGGTTGCTTTCCTCTTCATGTTAAAATATTGAACGGCTAATTCTGGAAATGTATTATACTCGTTTGTGCCTAATGTTTATAGTTGAAAGCTAAGAGTCGGTTGCTGAGGCACAGCAATTTGCAATTTTGAACTTGATAGCATAAACAAAAAGAGAATTAAAAAAAAAATCACCCTTGGTCTTACAAGAGTTAATTAAGCACACCGTAGATTTGTTTTGTAAGTTATGCTGTTCAATTGTAGGTTTGCTAAATACTATGTTCAATAGTAGGTTTTCTATACCAAATCTGTCAAAAGTGAAGTAAACCCTCCCTGCCAAATTTTTATGTACCTGATTCTCCCTTATTGGGATCTTTTTTCCTTCTAAACGTGCTTCATATGTGCTGCAGGTCTGCAAGCATGCATTTTCATTCTCCCCTGTTTATGCTGAGAATGCCCCTGCTAGGTTACCTTTTCAAGAGTTTGTGGTTGGAATGGCAATGAAAGCATGCCATGTTCTTCAATTCTTTTTGCGCCTGAGTTTTGTGCTATCTGTGTGGCTCTTAATTATACCTTTCATAACATTCTGGATATGGCGGTTAGCTTTTGTGAGGAGTTTAGGTGAAGCCCAGAGGTTATTCTTAAGTCATTTATCGACAGCAGTTATCCTGACCGATTGCCTCCATGGTTTTCTACTTTCTGCAAGCATTGTCTTCATTTTTCTTGGGGCCACTTCTTTGAGAGATTACTTTAGGCATTTGCGAGAAATTGGGGGACAGGATGCTGATAGAGAAGATGAAGTGGACAGAAATGGAGCTCGAATGGCTAGAAGACCTCCTGTACAAGCTAATCGTAATGTCAATGCTGACGGGAATGGTGACGAGGCTGGTGGAGCGCAAGGAATTGCAGGTGCAGGTCAAGTAATTAGGAGAAATGCTGAGAATGTTGCTGCACGGTGGGAGATGCAAGCAGCACGACTTGAGGCACATGTTGAACAGATGTTTGATGGTCTGGATGATGCTGATGGAGCAGAAGATGTTCCCTTTGATGAACTTGTCGGCATGCAGGGTCCAGTTTTTCATTTGGTTGAAAATGCATTTACTGTAAGTCTATCAACATGATTTTATTGGAACTCAGCTTGATTAGGGAAGCCTTTTGAAAAGTTAAAACTGGATAGGTTCAACTCATTTTTAAATAACTTCTGATTTAATTAATTTTAATAAATTACCAAACTCCATTAAGTAGTAGCGTTTATTAAAATGTATAAGATTATTTTAATCACTTTATGGAAGAAGACAAACTCTACTGTCTACTCAAAGTATTATTTATGTTGTGTATGCAGACATGGTCTTCTTGGTCTGCTTCTTTGGGGTAATGGATGGAATGTACTCTTGATAATCAACTTCTGTAATCCCATGTGGATAGAAGGATTTCATTTGATATAAGCTAGTGAAAATTTGTTTTCTCTTTAATTTAATTATAAGTATTAAGTACTTGTGCCTTCAATTAGGAACTTGTAGTTGCATGATTCTCAATGGTTTTGTTTGAGATCCTATATTGACTAGGCATATGGTCAAATTATAAGTAGGTACAAACCTTATCTTATAAGTCAGTTTTATGAGGTTGAAGTAGATTTAAATTTCACACTCTTAAGATTACAATAGAACCTATCCTAGCGAGGTTTGTTAGTGCTATCGTGTCACTTGCTATTAGTTCCACACTTGAGATGCTCGGTCCTCAGCAAGAGGGAGTGTGTTGGAGTTCTCACATCTAGAGATATGGTTAAATAATAGTATATAATTGGGTGTAAATCTCACTTTATAAGTCGATTTTATAAGATTGAGTTAAATTTAAATTTCACTTTTTAAGAGTTTTTGTACTTAAAATTTATTGCAGTGTAAATTTTTTATCATTAAAGAAAGCATCAACAGTTCACTTATTATGATTATTTTTCTTATGTTAATTGGTCATCCTATTTATGCTACTCTTGGTAGTCTAAATTCATTATCTTTAACTGTAAATGAATATTTCTTTAATTATTTTCCCATGCTTAGGGTTCATTGTATATTATTGACAAAAAAATTCTTATGTTTTTTAAATTGTGACCTTTTCTTATTAATTTTGTTTGAAATCGTTTTGTTTTGTTCTTTGGAGAAATGAATTTGGTACTTATCACATTTCTTACTTCAAACTGAATTTATTTTCTCTAAGCAGGTGCTGGCGAGCAATATGATCTTCCTTGGTGTTGTAATCTTTGTGCCATTCTCATTGGGTCGTATCATACTCCATTACCTATCCTGGTTCTTCTCAACTGCTAGTGGTCCTGTGTTGTCAGCTGTGGCCCCTCTTGCAGACACATCACTTTCTCTGGCAAATATTACTTTAAAGAATGCATTAACAGCTGTTAAAAACTTGTCATCTGAAACTCAAGAAAGTGGACCAATTGGTCAGGTTGCTGAAATGGTGAAAGCGAATGCTAGTGAATTGAGTGAAATGTCGAACAACATAACATCTGCCTCAGCTGTTATCTTGAAAGGAGGGGCAATTGGAACTTCAAGACTTTCTGATGTTACCACTCTAGCTATTGGATATGTTTTTATACTTTCTCTAATTTTCTGCTACTTTGGGATTGTTGCTGTAATTCGTTACACAAAGGGTGAGCCTTTGACCATGGGAAGGTTTTATGGCATTGCTTCTATGGCAGAGACAATTCCATCTCTCTCCAGGCAGTTTTTGGCAGCAATGAAGCATTTGATGACCATGGTTAAGGTTGCTTTCCTCTTAATCATTGAACTCGGGGTATTTCCTCTGATGTGTGGGTGGTGGCTTGATGTTTGTACCATTCAGATGTTTGGGAAGACAATGGTTCACAGAGTTCAGTTCTTCTATGCGTCCCCTTTAGCGAGCTCATTGGTTCATTGGCTTGTTGGGATTGTGTACATGCTACAAATTAGCATATTTGTCAGCCTTCTTAGAGGGGTAACTTCTTGTCATATGATATGATTTTTAAAGTCGTGCTTATATTGTCATTCACTGTTTCACATGATTTATTTGTTTACAATGGCAGGTTTTACGTAATGGAGTTTTGTACTTCCTCCGGGACCCTGCGGATCCAAATTATAATCCATTCCGTGATCTTATAGATGATCCCGTGCACAAACATGCTCGCAGGGTTCTATTATCTGTCGCAGTTTATGGGAGTCTGATTGTGATGCTGGTATTCTTGCCTGTCAAACTTGCCATGCGGATGGCACCTTCCATTTTCCCGCTTGACATATCGTAAGTTAGCCCCTTAATCAATTTTAGTTGTTTCGATGGGTTATGTATCACATTTTTAAATTGTGAATATGAATGTTTTTGCAGGGTATCTGATCCATTCACTGAAATTCCAGCTGACATGCTTCTCTTTCAGATTTGTATCCCATTTGCTATTGAGCATTTTAAATTGAGGACAACTATAAAATCCCTACTGCGCTATTGGTTTACTGCTGTTGGTTGGGCTCTTGGTTTGACTGATTTCTTACTGCCTAGACCCGATGACAGTGTAAATCAAGATAATGGAAACGGGGAGCCAGGTAGGCAAGAAAGGCTACAAGTAGTACAAGCTGGAGTGCATGATCTGGGTTTGGTGCCATTTGCTGGCGATAATTTGAACAGGGCTGTTAGTACAGTGGGAGAACTGAATGCTGGAGAGGATTATGATAATGATGAGCAATCCGACTCTGAGTGAGTTCCTTGCTAATTATCATTTATGACTTATCTTATAATTCATTCTCCCAATTTATTTAGTTAACTCAATGAGAGAAAAAAATCTAGTAAAGTCATCAGTTTCTTTGCAGATGCTTGTTTTAGCTGTTGTTGGTTACCCTGTCATCATCTAATTAAATATTTTGCTATGACTATAGCAGTTATGCCTTCGTGCTTCGTATTGTTCTCTTACTGGTGATTGCTTGGATGACTCTCCTTGTCTTCAACTCTGCCCTGATAGTTGTACCAATATCACTTGGACGGGCACTTTTCAATTTTATTCCTCGCCTACCCATAACTCATGGCATTAAATGCAATGGTATGTAAATGATTGAACTAGCTTTCCAGTCACTGGGCTTTATAACTTTGCATGTGTTTATAATCTTATTTCTTTTCACAGATCTGTATGCGTTTATCATTGGAAGCTATGTAATCTGGACTGCCGTTGCTGGAGTTAGATACTCAATTGAACAGATAAGAAGAAGGAGAGCTTCTGTTTTGTTTGGCCAAGTATGGAAGTGGTGCGGCATTCTTGTGAAGAGTTCTGCACTTCTGTCTATATGGGTAAGGATGACCCTCTTGCTTATTACTATGTTACTGAAGCTGGCCGTTTGAGTTTGCATATATCTGTATTTGCTTGTAAGTATATTAATCCTTATTTTTTTGTCAGATATTTGTTATCCCAGTGCTAATTGGTCTTCTCTTTGAGCTTTTGGTCATTGTGCCAATGAGAGTTCCAGTGGATGAAAGTCCAGTATTCCTCCTTTATCAAGACTGGGCATTAGGCCTTATATTTCTGAAGATATGGACTAGATTGGTGAGTTAGTTTCCTTTCATTATCAGCATTTCCTGTGTCAGCTTTTTTTCCTGGCTTTAATATTTTTTGATGCAAAACTTTTACAAGCTTATTAAATACTGAATGGTATGTACACAAATATATTATCAGTGACGTGATGTAGTAAACCTCCTTTTTGTGTAAAAAAAGTCTTTCTGCTGCTGTACTCTTTTTCTTGTAAATTTATCCTTCTGCATCGGTATTTATGGTATCAATTTTCTGGAATGTTTCTCCTATATGATTATTTTCATCCAAGTGGCATTATGTGATTCATGTAGCTCCGACACACTTACTGTAAGACTTCTTGTTTACGTGGTTTCTTGTTGTTTGTTTCTTCATCTATTATTGCCACGAAGATTAACCAAGTTTTATGCTCGATGCTGACAACCTAACTTAAACCTCATTGTAATCTGGGCTGGGGAGTTTGGGACTGGTTATATAAGTGTTGGCTTCAAATCACGAAGAAGGTAGTATATAATGCCAATGACATGTTTTATTGATGTTGCTAACACCATTGTGGGGTAAAGGTTGGTCGTTTCTTAGTATTTCTGGTATAATTTTTTTTTGTACATGGTGTGTTTCTTCATTATCTAGGATTTAAAAGAAAAAGCATAATAGGGTATTTTGAACATACAAATTGGCAAGGGTTGATAAATACTGAATTGTGAATGATTTATTGTAGGTTGGTAAGAATGAATAGAATTGGATAAAATGAGTTTAGAGGGGAAAGTCTGGGTGAGTTTACTTGGTTTCTTGGAATTGTAAGCAGAGGAAAGCGTTTTACTTGGAGATTGAGTTGATGAACTACGACATAGATTGTTTAGCATGTACAAGTTTCATATGATCAATTTCCATTCAACTAACGAAGATGCGGAAATATTTTCATACCCAACTAACAATTTGAGTTCTCCCTTTTTGCTTTTCCCTGTCCTTTTATGTGTGAAATTTATTTGGCATGTCCCATTTGTAAATGATTATCTGTCTCGCAAATGTTTGTTACATGATCGATTTGAATGTATCTATTTGCTATTTTTAAATTGTTGACTTGGTTCTTTCATTAGGTTATGTTGGACCACATGATGCCTCTGGTGGATGAAAGTTGGCGAGTCAAATTTGAGAGGGTGAGAGAGGACGGGTTCTCCAGGTTGCAAGGTCTATGGGTCCTTCGGGAGATTGTACTTCCGATCATAATGAAGTTGTTGACGGCATTATGTGTACCTTATGTTTTGGCCAAAGGTGTATTTCCAGTGCTTGGGTATCCATTGGTGATCAATTCTGCTGTCTATCGGTTTGCATGGTTGGGATGCCTCTGTCTCAGTTTCTTGTGCTTCTGTGCCAAGAGATTCCATGTCTGGTTCACAAATCTCCATAACTCCATACGTGATGACCGGTATCTCATTGGCCGAAGGTTGCATAACTATGGAGAACATGTTGAGAAAGCAAATGAAGCAGGAAGTTCTACAGAATTGCAGGACACTATCTTACTTGGTACGGGCTTAAATCAACAAGATCATGATGCAGATGTTGGACTACGGTTGAGGCGTGTAAATCATCAACAGGTAGGCTGAAATGTATTTTCTGGTAGGAAGGCCACTGTAGGTTGGTGAACCTCTCGGGAAGATATGGTTCGTGAATCTGATGTATACTCCACCTGTTTTGGGTAGTTATAACACCTCGTCATGACACACCTGTGCTGTAGTTAACGTTTAACACTTCTATGCGTGTTTACATGTTTAAATTTAGCTAAAGGGGTAAAATAAAATTGTTGATAGCGCATTTTTTTCAAAATAATTCTTTGTGAAAAAGGGAAGCGGAAGGCGTGCTTTGAGATACTTAACAACATAGTTAGTTACAGTAGTTAATTGTTATGGTAATTACTTGTTAGTTACTAGTGTGCTTGATACTTCTAACTGGTTAAACGTGGCTGAAATCTGTGTACCCTTTCACGAAAGATTTCTTGTGCATCGGAACGGAACCTAATACATCCTTGCAAAAGGGCAATAGCACAAAGTCAATGTTAAAATATAATAACCACTTCAAATTTTAAATACAACTCTGAAGTTCAAACATTTTAAATATATAGATGAAATTTCAATGTGTAACGTTTGGTGTAGTATACCCATATTGAATTCGGTTTGATATAGGGTGCTGATTGAACTGTAGATTGGGTGACTGAGTATCAATTTTATCATTTAAGGTATTGTCAAAAACTGTATTATTTGGTTAAGATAGTGAGGCCAGATGGTAACAAACGTTAGAATAAATTTCTTAGAATATGGATTATTTGGGGGCAGTCCCCTATAAACATGGCTTAAAAAGTAGGGAGAAACATGTAAAGATACCACGTAAGAATTTCACTTTTTAAAGAGGATGGTGGGCAGAAGGCAGAAGGAAGTTATTAATACACGATGGGTCGAGAGAAGAAACAACTAATTCTGGATGTTATAGGTGAGAGTTAAATTATATTGTAATAATTAAAGAAAAGAAGTAACGTGCCATTTCTCAATCGAACGGATATAGTGTGTTTAGAAAGCTAGAATCATAATACATTTATTTAAACGAATCAGCAATTACTCAACCTAAGTTTGTAAATCCTCAGGAATTATAAAGACAATTTTTGGTGCTTTCTCCTGCAACCTAGGACCATGCTCCATCATGATGCAGAATTGTTCGCTTATTTTTTTTTTCATGGTCTCCAAATAGTTTGGCATAAAGCGAATCCTAAATTGATTGTTTGGCCAATTTGTGGGGGAGTGTGCCTGGGATATCAGCTGGAACCATTTTTAGAGAGAAGCCAATCTATGGCTGAGAGCTGATAACTTCCTGTGCAATGTGCTCACTGCCTTTTCATTTTTATGCTTATTCTCCTAACATTTTTGTTTTTTAGGAGTTCCTCTTTAATTTTTGCCTCTTGCCCTCATAATCACCCCAAAAAATCAACCACCAGATGCCAGCGGATAAACCGGCTACCCAATATAAATAGATCCACAAGATTAACCTGTTTTGCTTATCTCGCTAAAAAGACTGGAAATAGAAAAAATAAAAATGAAGAAGCAATATTCATAAATTGAAAAATTCATTTGGAACCTTTCATTTTTCAAATTACAATTTCCATAAATTACATTCTACTTACTCCTTCCATCTCACAATGACTATAGCTTGTCATCTAAAAGAAATTTAAATTAATGTTCTCAAATATCAGTGAAACATTAATTTGTTTTTCTTCCTAATTTGTCCTTAAATTAATTATTTTTTTCTGTAAAATTAATGTATTTATTAAATAGGATAATTTCTTTAAAATTGTTTCACAAAGTGGTATATTTAATGATCAATATGTGTAAAATTATCTTTAATTATTAGTCATAAAGAGAAGGAGTAAAATTTTAATTTTTTTGCTAAACTTTGTACACATATTTAAACAAAATGTAGTTTCTCTTACAAAACTAAAATTGGTATATCATGCTTTAACATATCACACACGTAAACAGATCACACACACACACACACGTATGAAATGGAATTCTTTTTCAAAGTTGTGCTTTAAAATTCAAATATAAATAATGTTTAATGATTACAATATGTATTTAAATCCGGACTCTGTTATTTATATAGAGTTTCGTTTTTGTCTATAAAAGTAATTGGCTCTTATTGTATACATTTATTATACGTTATACTGATAAACCAACGTTTCACATAACAGTACGATTGTTATTGTAAATAGAGTGACATAACACAAGCGAGAAAAATGGAAACTAGGCCTGAGAAAAATCAGAGCCACTCAATTTTGATTTCAAAACTTAAGATAAGTATAACATCCTTCCTGTTGGTACGATCCTTCTCACGACTTTTTTACATAATTAGTATTTTTATTAGTTTTTATTTTAATTAGTAGCACTCTTTATTTTTTATTTTTCTCGATAATATTTTTTATTTTTTAATTTTTAAAATAACACTTTTTTATTTTTTATTCTTTAATTAATACATTAATTATATTTTTTTAATTTTTTATTTATTTTTTATGATTTTGTGATTGTATTTTATTATAATAATTTACTGGTTGTATTTTTTATTAAAAATTGATATTGGAAGAAGAAATTATAATAAATTATAAAATTGTTATTTGAATTAAAATTTGTATTTTTCATTTGTTAAAAATA
>Ga0123340_1007695_pt1 | contig 10274 bp, 5 predicted proteins | sample SirMexnodulemix_FD_89961 | JGI IMG/M metagenome (GOLD analysis project Ga0123340, IMG submission 89961) | Root nodule microbial communities of legume samples collected from Mexico - Siratro Mexico nodule mix | ecosystem: Host-associated > Plants > Roots > Nodule | place: Mexico: Nepantla...
ATTTTAAATTATTTACTGATAATATAAATGTTGATTTTGTATGGATATGAAAGAGTTGTTTGATATTTTAAGTTATAATATGTTGGTATTTGATCTTTGAGTCTTTAGTTATATGATGGAAAGTATGTTATTCATAAAAATTTATCTTATATTTAAGTTATATTTAAGTTAGTATTTATTATTCGGAGCAAGGTTGATGTGTTTAATTTATCATCTTTATTCAAATTTTATACTAATTATAACTGAATGAGTTTACAATGTTATATGTTGATGTTGTATGAATCTAAAAGAATGTTTGGTATTTTAAGTTATGATATGTCTATCTTTAATCATTGAGTCTTCAATTTTTGGATTATTGATTATAAGATTAGAAGTATTAGAAATATATCATCTCTCTAAAAAGTTATCTGATATTTAAGTTAATATTTAATATTCGGAATAAGATTGGTTCGAAAACTTACCTTTCATTATATGTGTCATGTTATTTGTAAAAATGATCGAGAATATTCAATATTCTATTTTTACTCCAATTTTCATATTAAATATAATGGTACGAATGAGTTTACCATGTTGATTAGTTAATAAATGTTTAAAATTTAATTATTCTAAAAAAATATCTTGATGAATACATGTCAAGTTGTATACCATTTGAGTGAGATACATCTCAATAATGTACTGTACATTATATTTATTTTACACAAGTATATAATATTATACCATTTTAATAAAATTTCCCTTCTTAATTTTATACAAGTACATGCATGATATTTGAGATCCTCGTGTAGCTTTCATCAGTCGTTTTGATCGTGGGCACCTTGTTTTTTTTTTTTTTTCCTATAAACAAACAGAAAACCTACATGGAACGTATTGCAAGATGATCAGTCAAAAAAAAAATTATAGTTGATCACTTTATCCTTTCTAGTTCACACTTTCTTTAATTAGTTCCCTTTGATATTTGTTTTACTTAATTTAGTATTGCTACTTTTAGACAATAATTGGAATGAAGGTAATGTGGACAGATGGAAGTGGTAGAAGGATGAAACTGTTACAGAAGAAAGGCACCGGCCAGTCGGCAACCTAAGCTTCAGGTGAAATCCTACTTCGGTCTTCGCCACCGTACATTAAATCGTTGACGATCAATTTTATGGAACACAACATGGCATACAACGGCCACCGGCCACCGGCCACCGGCTAATTCGTTTAACACACATGGTCATATGATGTCTTTCTTATGGTGGTTGACTCGGTTGCAGTTTGAAGCTGTTTCAATTCAATAACACAAATGTGTCTCACACTATACGGTCCCTGCTGGATGTGAACGGTTGACGGTTTCGGACGGAGCAAATGTGACCCCTCTTATCATTCTTTTCTTTCCTTCTTCATTTCTATCATTAATGCTGATTCCATGAAGCTATACTTAGATTAGCTTAACTAAAGAATTCAAGGAAGTCATACGTTTTTTTTAAGTTATGTAAATTACTATATCTAGTGAGAGGGAAATAATAAAACAGCAATCAAAGTATCAAAATATATAACTGAAATTACTCTTCTTGCAAGAATTTAGCTAACAAAAATAAAATAAAATTATAGCAACAATAATAAAAGAAGACACAAATTTAATGTGGAAAAATTCTCTAATAAGAACTAAAATGTCTCCATTTGTACAAAACTTCTCATGAAGAGATAAGAAGATAAAGTTATAGAGAAATAAAATGACCTCTAGTGACTTCTAATAGATCAAAATTTAAGTGAATTAAAAAAAGAACAAAAAGGAAAAAAAATAAGTGAGTAAATTTTTATTGTTTTAAATAGAATTCATCTAATTATTAATTAAATTGAACTTTAATTAAGATTATTGGCTAAACTTAGATTCTAAACATGTTTTTCTATTTATTTTTTTCCTAATTATGTGCAAAGATTAGAGATTATGATGATGACATTTAAAATAAAGAGTTAAAAGTATTTTAAATTTTAGAAAGTTATGATGATAAATGACTAGGAATCTCATTAGACATTCATTAGATGATATTTCTAGACTCTTTACAGCTGAATATACTTCTCTCTAAAATAAAAACACAAATTTGTAATTCTATTGTTTATGAAGAAACAAATTCTAAATTCAATCAATTTTTTTAAAAATAAAAAAATATTCAGATTTTTTACAAAAATAATCCACTACAAATTTTTACTTAAAATAAAACAAATCTATTTTAAATCTAATGTAATATCTCAAATAATAGATTAATTGTATCAAGCTTAGTTAATAAAAATCTAAATCACATATTTGACACAAGATTAAAACAAATAATATCAAGGATAAAGAAAAAGAACCAAAAATATAGAACAAATTAGAAAAGAAAATATCTGAAATACAATCTTTAACAAAAAAGGGAAAACAAATTATATTAATAATTTCTCGATTTTACTTTTTAAATGTACATTTGAGCCTTTTAATAAATAAAACACATTTTTTAATTTATTTTTTTACTAAATTTGATTTATAATAAAAAACTATAAGTTTACTTATTTTTATTCATAGTTTTATCACTTTTAATAGAAGACAAGGAAAAGAATTTGGTATCCAAGATAGTTTATTGACTGGCCACAGTCTAATGTGTTGAAATATCTTTAAGAGTGGCTAGGACTCAATGTGGTGAGATTTCTTAAGAAGTTTAGTGGGGTGAAATATATTATCATGTTCCAATATAGTGACATTTATGGTACTTATAGGTGTCAAACTGGAGCTAAAATCCTTGACTTAGTAGTAACACATTCCAACTCACTCACCAAAAACTAAAACAAGTTGCCCCTCCTTTCTACTAATGAGTTAAAAGTTTTGGCCTACCTCTTTTAAGGAAGAGCTAGCTAACCAATCTACTTAAACAAAGGTTCAAACTTCTAAATTTATACCTCTTACCCAAATTGTCAAATTTAACTATATAAAAAATCTCAAAAATTTCCACCTTCAAACCTTATCGATAATTTTCTTCAATTTTTTTACAGTTGTTCTGACATAGTGAAGTTTTATAATAATTTCATATCCTAAATCTTTCTTAAACTCTATTTTTCCAAATTTCATTTTCATGAAGCTGAAATCAAATATATAAATATAAACCAAAGAGATTATTTCACTACAACTAATTCGTGAATAAAACTTAAAACTTAAAGGGCATTTCTTCTCACTTCCATACATTTATTACCTATTGTATAAATATAAAAATTCTCATTTTATCCTTCTTATATTGTATTACAAGTTTTTCAACTTATTTAAGAAGGGAAAAAATATAGTCAAAGTCAACTTTTATTATGTATGAGCACTATACAGCGATTAGCACATGGATAAAGCTCTGACTACAGTGATTAACATTATTAGCTTCTGTGGGTCCATAATTGAATTTGCAGATAAACCTGTTTTGCAAATTCTCTACAGGAATCACTTGTTATATGTGTTTTACATGACAGATGAAGTGTGGCATAGTACTAAAAATGAAAGTGATAAACACATTTTTGACAAATAAATACAAATGATAAAGACCATTATTAAAGGAGAAGGCAAGGTTTTGAGTGGTGCTTGAGCTGCTGCTTAGTCTACTGCTGGGACCAATATGCATGGGCAGTTAGGACCCTATCCAAAAGTTCTTGAGGCACAGGCTCTCCCCTCCTTTGCTGAGGGGATATTCTTGCTGTGTGTACCAGTGTTTTCCATTTATCCTGCACTATCCCATACCTTTTCAAACGTTGCTACCAACATATTCTTTAATAGCATCTTTCTTATACATATTATGTTCTTCAGTAAAATTTACTGCAAACTATAAAAAAGAATCATTAAATAAGACAAACTTGTTTTGAGTAATTATGAAATGCTGAAAAGGGTGTCTTCCAGAACTTATTTTGAGTGATAATGAGGGCATCATACTAATGAAAGTGTGATCTTGTTCTTTTCATTCAAAATTTCCAATACCAAAAAGAGGTTTTAAGCATACGGTTCACAAAAGCTTTTACCTTCAAATCCACGTATGTTCGATGCTTTGCATTATCAAAAGCACGAAGCTTAACATCACGCCACCTGATTTCCGTCCACCAAAAAGAAACTATATAAAGGGGTTGTCCAAAGGAAATGCAAAATGAATAAATCTGCCAATGCTAAAGACAAAAGCTAAAGTCTTGCATACTTTTTGAATTATCACAAAGGTGACTTAATAGTAACTGTTTTACCTTCCAGTTCCAAGTTTCTCAACTGCTTGAACCAATGCTTCCACTTCAGCAACGGAAAAAGGCCTCCGAATACGGCGCTGTGCGATCTCAGTTCGCTTTGACTTTTGACGCCCGGGTAGCACGGCTAATGCCTCCATTCCCATTTCAGGAACAGTTATAAGTTCTTTAGAATCTGACAACTTTTTTTCACCTGATGTGTTGATGGGAGAAGGTGCTGAATCATGATCACTTTCAACAAGGTTACCTAACCCTGTTGCTTGATGCTCGGCTAACATGTTAGAAAAGCCCTGAATCCTTTGATGAACTACAGCAGGACTTGAAGGATACCTGAACATCAAGCAACAGGTTTAGGTAACATGTTAGAGTTATGGGAGGAAAATATTATGAAAAATAATCTTTTGACAACTTTAACAACCACATTACAACCCACTTATTATGAAAATAAAATCTTGTATCTATAAAGAAACATAGAAAATGAAGGATAAAATGACATTGTGAAATGGTTGTAAAACTTTATTAGGTGTCAAACATCATTGCTCAAATATTATTTGCAAGCAACATTTCCATGAAAATAAACATCTCCAATTAAAGATGAAATATCAACAAAAATGGAGAGGCAGTGAAAACCAAAGCATTAACACAAGTTAATCATTACCCTATAAAAGGTTGAGGCATATCAGCACTAGGAATGCGAAGAGAACTAGTTGCACATGCAGGTGGTAGATTTTGTGAAAAATTAGGCTCCAAGGCGAATCCCAAAGCATCAAGGTGGTTATCATGAGAAATTCCAGTCTGGAGTAGAGTTTTACTATCATCTCTAACCTTCTTTCCATGGAGAATCACTCCCACACGTAATCCACCTCCAAGTACTGCAGTCACTGCCTCCATCACTGTCCTCTGTAGAACAGATTGTCATAAGAGTTGCAGCGCAACTTCTTTGAAAGATGCAATTATGATCATACCACATGATGCAGCATGACATCATTAACATCCAAATACAGAAGAAGTGATAGTGTGCATGGCATAATAGAATTTTATCATACCTTTAAGGACCCAATGGTTGCAGTTTCTGGAATCTCAATTAGAAGCTCGGGCACTCTAAATGATTTGATCCTAAGCTTCACTGATTAAAAGAAATACATCTTCATGTAAGAAACCCTTTGAAGACATCAGACAAATCAAAGAGTACATTAAGAATAACTCTCTTAATCTTCCCATACCATGAGAATCCCTAGATCGTAATGCAGAGTGTCCCAGGGATGATGTTCCATTATCTGCATCAAAGATTTGGAATTTATTTAGTGAAGATTTCCCAAGTGGTCAAATAAATTCAATGTTAATGGAAGGAAGTCATTTAGAGTACAACCTTTGCTCATCCCAGAAGATGAATATGAAACACTTTGATTCGTTTCATTCTTGAGTGAAAAATAAGTGTCACCACTTCTGATATATCCGTTAGAATTTGTATCAGAGACACATTTAAAAAGCTTCCTCTTTTTGAAAGGAATGTTCATTTGAGACCTTTGGCTTTTATAGTAGTTCTTCCTATTGCCGTAAACTGGCTTCAAATTTCCATCCAAAACTAACAGGTTTTCAATTGAAAAACAGATTAGTGAACAAGCAAGAAGCGTGATGAGTGAAGAAACAAGAAAGCCAGTAACTCCGTATGATAAGTATGAACTCACCACTATTAGATAACTTATCAGGCTTGGATTCTTGAGCAGCTTTATGATATCTTGAAGCCAATCTTTTCTTTATTTTTCTATCATCTATACAAGTAATTGGTCTAGGGGACTTTATTTTGGTACTAGGGTGAGCACACCCAGAAAAGTTTTCGTCATCATCTCTACTATCTACTAGTACATTGTCACAGCCTTTGGACAATGAGCTATGAGGCATGCTGTCATCATAACCAGACAACTTGGCATTGCCACAAGAACTTATCAGTGCTGGAGGTTTTTCATCCAAGGGATCCTCAGAACAGCACAACTCAGTCCCAGTATCCATGGGAACCTTCCCAAACTTAACATCTTTTACTTTACTTACATCACCATCTAACTTGCAACCAATGCTCTCTGGACTTCCAGAGGAACCTAATTCAACTTTGCTAGCTAAATTTTCCGTTTCATTTTGGCCTTTCCCATCCACCAGTGTTTCTGCAACAAACTTCTCTGAGCAACTAGAACTTGTTACTATAGAAGCAATGCATGAATGCCCTTCAATTTCATGAATGGGGAATTCCTTCAAACAACGATTTTGATTGTATACTTGGGAAGAAATATTAGAGAAACCTTTTCTATCACTACTTCCTTCGTCTGAAAGCTCAGGTTTTAATGGCTTATTTGCATCTGGGCATCCTTCTTTCACAAATTCATGCTGACATCTTCTGTCACAACTTGCTTCATCAGAAAGCTCACTTTTTAATGGTTTATTTGCAGTCTGGCACTCCTCTTTTACAAATCCTTCCCTATCTTTTCCCAATGACCTATCACTACATGTGGTTGGATTCTGTTTCTCTTGCAATAAATTGTCAGCTACGGTGGCCAATAAGTCAAATGCACACATTTGATTGTCTTCCAACCTTCTTTGAAATGTAGTGTTCCTCTGGAAAATATTAATATAAAATATGGATTGGTTTCATACTCAGAAACTAAATAGAAAATACCAATTAGCTCCAAATGAGATATAGAACTCATTTACCCTGGCTGATCTAGTAGCTCGGCGCTTGGTTGGCACCTGATATCCATTAAAGCTATAATACAACCTCTTCTGCAACACCATATCTCAGAGGAACCATGCCAATAGAAAGATTGATCAAACCCGAAACATCAGCTATCCAACACTCATAAATAAACTTGAACTCTACACGTTGCTTGATCCCACCGGTCTCAATAGAAAGCCTGACAATAAATACTCATTAGTGATGGCCCAGATGCATAATAGTGAACTAGAATAAACCAAGGTTTATGCTACTAAAGTTGTGAATGCCAAAACAAAATATTTTTGAAATAAAAAACTCACATACACATCAATATTTCAAAAGAAAATCAAGTGGCTTTTTTTCCATTTGCAGAATCAATCTTTCACAATCTAAATATTGTTATCCAACAAACTCCAACTGTATGTTCTCTAGTTCAGATGCATGAAACCAAATTGGACGCTCACTTCCACAGTCTCAATCCCAACTGGTACCTTAGGGAAGCCAATTCTGTCACTTCCATTGGATCAGAGTACGTTGAGGATAAAGGTCATTGATTACATATATGTATATTGATATTTATACATAATCATTTTAACAAATGGGAAAATTGGTGCCTAAAACTAAACACCAAAACCTTTGCACAGAGAAGTAAACAATGAAAATAGACTTAGATGAAGACACAATAAGTAAGCAGGGTGTAAGATACAATTTGCAAAAGTAAATCCCATAAAGCAACAGTTTCTTCAAAAGTCATGCTCACGAGAAGAGAGCTAAACTAAATTCAGACCAAAATAGATCTTCAATCATGGAAGAAGATTGAAGTCGGAAAACAACCAATTTACAACCAAAAGCCATCACGTGATGCCCGAAACACAGCGATCAAACACCACAAACTCGAATTCATTAATTGAAGTAAAAGAAGAAACTCTGGTCTTAGAAACTGAAAATTCATGTCCCAAAACCATGAAACAGTTCCCATATAAAATCATAGGTCAATATCCCAACTTTTTCTGCCAGAACCACCAGAACCACAAGTCAAACCCCAAGGATAAGCTCGATATTTAAGAAGTAAAAAAAAAAAAAAAACTTGGCATATTTTTGAGAAACAAAACCCATCAAAGCTGAACATGATCATCACCTCTTGGCAAAGATTGTGGTTCAAAGGCGAAATCTTTAACTCCCAGAGAATGTAAATTCGGCAAATTTTTTCAATTTCGAGATGGGGAATTGCGAGAGAGAATTCAGAGTAAAAATGATTCCAACAAGGAAAAAAAAAAGTGAGAATTAGGCAGGAAATGTTGGTTTAAGAGGGTGGGGATTTAAAAATTTGTGTTTTTCTCTCATGGTGAATCTGAAATGTGAATCTGAAAGAGATTATGATAATGTGTTTTGAATGGCTAAAAGTAAAACCCTGTGAAAACCACAAAGGCAATGGCTTAAACCCCAAGAGTTTATAGCATTGACCGTGCGTCAGTGTGACCGGAGCTCTCGGTGATTGCAAGGAAGGGCACTGGATATAGTAGGTGGATCATAAGGCACCTAAAGACCGGTTCCAAGCAATTGGATGGGCCAACGCACAACCAGATGCCGCCACGTGGCATCCTTTAGATCATGTGGTCGCTTTTGGTCTGAACCATCGTAAAACACGCTGGCTCCTCACATTTCATCTCTTACTACTGCTACTCCCTATAATTATTAATTAATTATGCATTTGAATTTCATTTGTATCTAATTTCGGGGAATTATTTGTGTGTCTTGTCACTTCCTTACGTCTTCATCTTGCACAGTGGTAAGTGGAGAATGCGATGCAACGATAAATTATAGATATATTTAATATACAATATCAGTAATTTTTTGTCATGTGAAAATTTTAACAAATGATATTTGTGTTGTTAAAATGTTAAATAAACATATTTCTGTTATTTTTTTTTTGCTAAAATCCTGAAACTTCATTATTCTACTTTGCAAAAAAAAAATCAGTGAAGTGTTTAAAACTTTTAAGTACAGTTGCAATCTATGATGAAAGAAATAATAAGTAAATGCAATTATTCTTTCTTAATCTCCAATTTAAATTTTTGAGCAAGAAGATACAGACTGCATCCGATTTCAGCGTGTAAAACACTATTTATCACATCGTGGAAGTATATTAAAAACTAAGGATTGAAGTCAATAAATGGAATAATCATGTGCGAACAAAAAAAGCCAAATCAATAGTGAATAACTTATTTATTCATCCACAAATACTGAAATTCCACGTTACCTAAAAATAAAAATTAAATAATTGAAAGTAATTATCCTTTTATAAACAGTATTATTATGATAATCCCTTGTGTTTAAGTATTTTCTAATATGTTGATATTAAATAAATTTTTACGAGTGTTGCATATGATTGGATTATCTATAAGTGGAATATAATAAATATTTGATATGGAGAAATGATTTATTTATCTTTTATTTTGAATGGTCAATAAAATTCCTCTTCATAATACATCACGTACTACACACTCTCGAGTATTCACCGTTTTATTAAAACTCTTATCACTTGTAACACTTCTAAAATTTCATTTAATCTAAAGTCATTTTTATATCTTATAAATTTATGATGGTAAATTAGATTTAAATTCATTTATTAATATAGCATCAAATTATATTTTAACAAAATTTGGATACATTTATCATATAACTTATTATCTTTTCACTCAAAAATAATTTAGTATGACATACAATATGTACATACCTTACATATTTTTAGGAATATGTTGGATATCTACTTAGAAATAAAGCCAGTTTATAAAATATAAATAAAATGACAAACCAATTATGCTTTAACTCGTTTAATATAAGTTATAACTCTATATTTTACATAACTATTTGAAATAACCTTAACATAACTATATAACTATATAAATGAAACATTTCCAAAACCAAACCAACAACACAATACAAATTCATATTGTCCAAACCCAAAATATTAGTCATTTATTAGAGACGTCAAATATAGCCAAAAAAAATAGATACAACTACGAATAAAAATTATATTTGCTTTGATAATAATTTCATACTTGTAAAGTATACAAAGTTTTATCATCAATCAAATTTTTGTGATATAAGCGCCACGAGTAAGAATTTTATTAATAATCTCAAAAGAAAGATGTCCAAATTACATAAATTTTCTTGTCATATTTCTTATACAATTAAAACGACATTTGAGCATACGCTGACAAATCAATAAATATTGCCAAATAGTTCAAATGTTATGAAAAATTACTTAATAAATTTACATGGTTAATGAATTTAGCTCTTATAAGCTTGATTCACAGAAAATAAAAGAATATGTATATATATATATATATATATA
>Ga0123340_1007698_pt1 | contig 10273 bp, 6 predicted proteins | sample SirMexnodulemix_FD_89961 | JGI IMG/M metagenome (GOLD analysis project Ga0123340, IMG submission 89961) | Root nodule microbial communities of legume samples collected from Mexico - Siratro Mexico nodule mix | ecosystem: Host-associated > Plants > Roots > Nodule | place: Mexico: Nepantla...
TTATATACACAATTTAATTAAAGAGCAAAAGTTAAAGGGTATTAATTTTTTTGAATGAAACTAAAAATGGTACTCCAATAATAAGTGAAGAGTGGTGCACAAATATATTGTAATGTCATGAGAGATTGAAGAAAATGATGTAAAAATAATTCTCAATGTTTAATTTTTAATGTCGTGAGAGATTGAAAAAAACGATGTAAAAATAATTCTCAATGTTTAATTTTTGTAAAAAAATTTGGGTTCGTTCAACAATAACAAGAAAAATATAAGAACAAAAATGAAAAAAAAAACAATTATGTTATGCCATAAGTTTTATACACAAAGTATGTTCTTAATGTAACATATATAACATACACATTGAGTTCTCTATAAATAGAACTAAGAAAATAGAATAACATAAAATCCAAAAAAAGTTAAGACAAAACACCGTCAAATACAGGTGGTAGGTAGATGGTCTAACTAATCTTAATAATATTATATCTGCTTTACTAGATGGTCTTCTTTACTCTTCATCGGACGCACATGATTTAGAACCAATACATCACAATTTTTTACCTTAACTCAAAATCTTAGAAAAGCTTCCAAATCACTTTCCTTTATACTCTTCCATGACACACTCCTATTACCTATTTTAAGCTTCTAGGCTCCGAATTTTATATCTCTTCACAAAGCTTAGCAGATAAGATCAACATAGCCAAACCTCTACGTAGATTTAACTGTCATCCTCTCCCTATCATGCACGAGTTGATAATTGAAGTTGGAATCCCCACATCTGGGCCTTCTTGAGTGAGAATAGAAGGTTGATTCTAGTTGTCTGATGCTTTATTGTTTGTTGCTTTATCATTTGATGACTTTAGATGGTTTGAACCAATGTTAGATGACTCCAACTCAATGTGATATTTCTCCTTAACTTTCTTTGGATTTCTACACATCATAGTCATTCAAGCCTCATTGAATGTGACGTCCATGCTAATGAAGCAGCTAGCTTCCCCATGTTCTAACTTCCACAACTTCTACCCCTTCACTCTTTTAACATATCCAATGAAGATATAACTATATCTCTGTGCTTTCAGTTTATCCTTGACATGCGTAACTACTAAGACGCTAAATACCCTTATATTATCATAATCTACTGGCTTTCCACTCCACACCTTTATGGGAGTCTTAAAATTTAGAGTAAATAATGGACTTTCTCCCGAAAGGACTTAGGCACACCAATGCCAAGTGATAAACACTGTAGGTCAAGTAGGCCAAGTTACAATTAAATCATGAGACTTGGGTTGTTACACTCTTAAGTGGAAAGAGTTGTGTTTTGACTATAGGCTATAACTTTTGGTTTAGTGGTAAGCATTCAATCCAACAATTGGTATCAGAGACAAGGTTACGAGTTCAATTCCTAGTGGAACAATTGTTTAGGTAGAGATTGTTGCAAATTGCATAATTGTCTTTTAATGTAAGCTAGGAGGACCAAGTTACAATCAAAGACAGTAAGTGCTCGATCCAACAAACATCTTACCCACTCCAAAATGGTTCTATTCTTCCTAAGTAAGAATATTTTGTTGAGGCGTAATTGTGACTGTCTTATGCTTCCTTATACTTTCTTTCCTACAAAATTCATTAAATAAATCTAATACAAACTAAAATTTATTGTTAGTTCTACACACTTTAAGCTTGATTCCCTACTTATTATTTATCATGGTGTGTCACTCCTTAAAACTCTAAAACTTTCAGTCTTATTTTTTAAGATATAAATCTACACCCTTCACGAGTAATCTCTATGATAAGGGCATCTTGAGTCCATGACCCAACTCCTTTATGTGTCTAACATATATGTTGCCAACACTCTAACAAACTCGTAGCTATAAGATGCTAGTGTAAGATCAACGTATTATCTTCTGAAATGAGAGTTTCTACCCTTCACATTTTTCTCCTTCTTTGGATGGTTTGCCTTGTAATGACCTTTGTTTACACGATTGTAGCAGTTAGGTCTTTTATCCGTCTTGTCATTAGATGAATGCTTTGACTTCTTCCCTTTCACCTTCCTCATTTTTCTTATCCTTTAACTTCGAGAGATTCAAACTTAATCCATTATCATCAACCTTAGACTCTTGAAGCTTCTATAGATCCTTAGTCGGAATAATGTTTGTACCTCATCAATGGTAATGGTTTGTTTCTTCTTAAACAACAAAACATATTTAAAATACTCAAACATCTTAAGCAAAGTGTTAAGATGCAGTGAAACATTAGCTTCATCATTGAACTTCACTTCAATGTTATCTAGATTGGCCAAAATCTCTTTAAAATTTGCTAGCTACTTCACCATCATTTTTGATTTTGTCATCCTAAACAAATACAATTATTTTTCAAACAAAGTTTATGTCTCAAAGATTTAGTTAAATATAATGACTCAAGTTTCATCTACATTGATACAATAATACTTTTCTTCACAACTTTCGTAAGTACCTTATCCCTAAAACACAAAATTATAGTGCTTATGGATTTGTTGACCATGCTAGTCTTATCCCTTAAAGACAACGATACCAACATATTTGTCTCACTCTTTATCACATCAGTACATCCTTATTGTATCAATGTAACTTACATCTTAATTCTCTTAAATTGTTCTCATAAAAAAACTTCTCAATGTCAAACTTGATAACCATCTCTTCAAAATCTTTCTCTTTTTGACTTTCTTCCTTTTATACCCATAGAGAGTCAATTGTCGAGTTCATTCAACTATAACAAAAAAAACATAAGAATACAAATAAAAAAAGCAATAATATTAAAATATTTTATTAATATAACATATTCATAAAATTCTCTGTATGATATAAGGAAAAAAAATAACAAAAAAAATATAATATAAATAAAGAAAGCAATAATAAGATTGTATACACAAAATATGTTATTAATATAACATATTGATAGAATTCTCCGTATGATATAAAAAAACAAAATAACAGAAAACTATAAATATATTTAAGGTAATATCATTTAATAAAAGTAGTAGATAAACAATATATTATTATTATTATTACATGCTATTTAGTTATGTTTTCCTCGTCATACACATTATTTAGAGCCACAAAAACAATGATTTTAGAAACAAATTTCAAAACTTAATAGATTTTTTTATAATACATTGATTATTGAAAATGTGAAAATTTTGTAAAAAAATAATTTAAAAAAATAAAAATAGAAATAAATAGTTAGTTACTTACCCTCTGTTTTTTCCCTAAAAGGAGATTCATATTTCCACAATGACCATCTCCACCTCCGGGTAGCTCCCGTGATGAACTATCATCGCCGCAACTATATAAAAATAATGTCATATTTAAAATTGTGAAAGATTCAACTGTTTTCCAATCACTTGGAATTGAAATGGTTAATACAACTATAATGCTTTTAATTAATATTATTTAAACAAATGAACATCCCCTGAAACTAAGATATTCATCTAAATTGGCAGCAACAAAAAGAAAATCATGATATACGTACGGATTACTTTAGATGCAATATTATTTAAACTTTCTTATTATGTTCTCGAATCTTAATTGTGTTCAATTGTAGTTAGTTTTGATTAAATGTTTCTTTAGGTTTATTTTCAGTTTCTAATGTCACCTGCATTTGATATCGGTTAGTTTTGTTATTTTTTGAAAGTATTATTGAAGGAATGAATTGGAAAAGACTTAGGAGCGTTCATGAATATCAAGATGGAGAGCGAAAAATTTTGTTTTGGTTTAAGCTTTCCTCCTTTTTTTAAAAAATAAAAAATAAATATAAAGCATTCTACGAACACTTAAAAGTGAGACGCAGGAGGAAAACATGAAACTTTCTAAAATATTATGGAGACTTGAATTTTTGACTCTGTAGAAACAAAACTATCGAGGGCATTGATGCTTAAGGATTTTTCATCAAAATGCTCTTTTCCAATGGCTATGCATAAATAAAATTTCTATTCCTTTGGGTTTGATGCAATTGAATATACTCTCATGTAATTATGTTTTTTATTATTCAAGGATTGTTTAATTCTTTTTCTATACTTAATACTTGTAATTACATGGTTTTCTATATTCAATTATGATTAAGAATTTGGATTAAATTATGATATGAAGATAGCAACAAGACTTTTTATGCTTAAGGATGTGATAACTAGAAATGAATACTTCTTTTACTTATCCCTTTATGACCTGCACATTTGGTATTTTTTGTCAATATTTTCATGCAAACAATTAGACAATTATATCTTTTAACTTCTAAAAGAAAAAAAGGAAAGATAAACGAGTATGAGATGATGCAATTGCATTTAAAGATACAAACAAATAATTACATTACCTGACCCAACAATTTCGACAAAGATCTGGGTCACATTCACGGTTGATTACAAAGCATGGGCATTGCTTAGTTCTGCATTGACTCTTAGGACAATAACATCCTCTGAACCGGTTACTGCATGACTTTGAACACCTAAACATAGAAATAAAAAAAAATAAAAAAAACTATCACAGTTCATATTTTCCCAAACATGAATTTTCATTCATGTCTCTTCTAACACTAAGTGAAATCAGGTTTCTTTCATTTTGATTTAAAATGCCAAGGGAAAACCATATTTGACAATGTATCCAAATTACCCGTTAGATGCCTTAACAAGATTATTAACAAAGCTATTCAAAGAGACAAGCACATCAAATTGAGAAATATGAAAGGACAGTATTAAGTGAAAATTCACATACCCACATTATTTTTCACAACAAGTACCATTACGATGACAAGTGCAGTCCTTTGTGCATATTCCCTGACACCTACAAGGAGTATACTGTGCATCACTTCGTTTTTGCCCTTCAGCCTTTTTGCTCGATCTAGGTGAGAAGCCAGAAGATCTTCGAGAATATTTCCCCCTTTTCCGCTGCAACTGTGATCTTGATGGCGTCTCTTCCTCCTACAAAAATAACTCAGATTCAAAACTAGTTTCATGCTGTCTAAATGACATACCATTGCAAAATTACATCCAAGTGCCAAAAGTTCTATGTTTAGAATTATTCTTTTCCTTAACTATTGCCTTAAAAAAATCATTAAACAAGCACCCTTCTAAAAAAATATTAAAAAAATTCAATCCTTTTTCTTGTTTTAGCAGAAAATTCCCTTATTAGACAACACAGATATAAATTTTGGAAAGCCCTTAATCAATGATAATAACAGTTTAAATTATAACAACTAGTGAGTTGATAATAAATCACTCCTTCCACCCCTCCGAAAAACTATCGAGACAACAGAAGAAAACATAAAAAAAGATAAGGAAATTGACGCTAGAAATTCTCACCGTGCTCTCTGCATTAATCGGATCATTGTTAGTGGCAACTGAAAGTGGAATGGATCCATGGAGCATTGACTCCTCCTCAGCCAACATGTACCTCGCCACTTCGGAGCAAGTCTTCAAGCCGGGAAGTAAATTGCGAGCAATGAGGCAACTGCAAAGCGTGAATAGCACCACGTAAACCAACACTTACAAACATATCACAATTGAGAAAGTTAGCTACGAATGGATTTCAAATACAAGCATTTTTAAAAGTTGCTCTATTTTGTGTAACAGTTGGGAGATAATATCCCAAGAATGCATTCAAAACCTTAATAGAATACCTTGAATGCTTATTATAAGAAAAGAAACACTGGTATAGCATAATGCTTGCACAAGAAAGAAAAATATTTTACAAATGTACAAGCACAAACATAATAATAATAAAAAAGAAAAATTGAAAGATAGTTAACTACAATAAAGAAAAAGATTGAAATATACTCTCATATGTGTATAAGAAGATCTCACACACAATAAGACATAATCTAATTTTTCTTTAAATTTGAGAAGTTTCATACCTATTTTTTCCAAACACTTCTACTCCCTTCAAATATAGATCTCTCTCGAGAGGTTTCCAATCCAGGTTACTTGTTATCTCCTTAGCATGCAGTTCAGTTGAATTGGACATTTGGATGTCTTTTTGACCTTCCACAACCTCCTCGTCTCGTTCACCATGGTTAGAACTACCAGAAACTGGTAATTTGGAAGTATATTCAGCAAGACTTTTAAAAGATTCAGGATACATTGCGCGTTTTCCTTTACCTCCAACATCCAAATTTAGTTCCTTGAAATTGAAACCAAGAAAGAGTTTTAGATTTATATTCTTCCATAGCACTAACATGAAAATACAAATTACTAGAAATCTCAGACAAAGAAAAAGAATAATACCATAAGGGCACATTGATCACTGCAAGGTTGTCTGTCACCTTCTGGTTCAGACCCAGCTGGTTGCTTTTCTTCCTTTGAAGCAAATCATCAAATTGATTTATTTGCTGGAGTTGGTAATAGATCAAATTGAAAAGAACATGAAGAATTATTCCTTACAGGATATACTGGAGGTTGAGAAGCGCCATGCACTGAACAGTTGAAGATCTGTTCAAGAAAATTACAAGACCGTAGAGAGACAAAAAAAATTCATATCACATTAGACACCATGCTAATTAATGACAAGAATGTTAAAGAATAACGTTTAGAATTTACCAAGCATCGACGACAGAAAAGTTTGTCGAAAGACTCTAAGCTAGCACTCAGGCCTTTCTCCAAACATATCCCAAGATGAGATTCACATCCACTACAATGACAATCTTTAGATTTCTTGTTTAGACTTGCCATTTTTATTTCCTCGAGTTTTTCAAACCTCTCCTGTATATTTTGATGAAAAAGACACAATACACAAAAATGGTTACTCAAAATATTCTTGGTGCAACATATTTTAAAATAATTAATTACGATTAACAACAACAAGCATATAATCATAAGTATTCCAAATTTACCTGGATTTGTGAAGCAGTAGTGTTGACAAACTCTTGAACGATACTCAATACGTTTTCATTTGATCCATATTCATGAATTGTCTTCCTATATATATATATATATTCACGAGTCCAAATTGTAACTTTAGAATAGAGAAGCTTCAAAGATTTGAATAAAGAAGATAAGTGATGTAAAACTAGCTAAAGTTTGTTATTAGATTTAATGTTTAAATATTTTCTTACTCTCTGTATAATAATGGGTTTTGGCGAAGGTTCCACTAAATTTTTTACTTTACTTTTTTTTTTCTCTAAAATTTAAAATCTCTACTTTCTATCCTAGTATTTATATATGACATAAGTTACTTGTCATTATGATGAACAACATGTCAAATGAACTTATGTATGTGTTGGGATATATAATGTCAAAATATATGATCCCTCAAAAACTCTATAAATTTGTAAATAAATATTAATCTATATATATATATATATATATATATATTAAAATAAATATTAAAGATTAAAAAATATAATTTAAAATTTTGAAAGGATGAGAATTCAAGAAAAACATTTTATAGAAACTACATAAACATAAAAAAATCTATAAAATCAAAATAATTCTCTAGTTTTAATGTATGTTTAATCAAAATAAACATATTCAAATCTAAATTCAAACACTGTATGATGATGAAAGTTTCTTTCCTTGGAATGGAAAATCACTGGAAGTCCAATAAGATTTTCTCTCGCAACAACCTAATATGTGAATTAAGGATTTATATGGCTGACAAAAAAATTGCTTTCAGAAATTCTAACTCTAGTTGTAATCCATTTTTAATTTATAAAAAAAAAAAAAATTCTACAAGCAACTATAATTCCATTTTAATTTACCACAGAATTTGGTCTTCAGCATCATTGAACTCATGTTTAACATCTTCAGGATTTACCGTCTCTTCTTCACTGTCACTGCATAACACCATTTCACCTCTATTTATATCACAGTACATTTGCTCCTTACCAATAACTGATTGATCAGCAGCCATTTTCTCATTCCTGTTTAACATGAAAGATTTAAAAAAAAAATCAGAAAATAAATAAACATAACCCCGGTATGGATTTGTCAACAATGTTTGACATATATAGAAGTTTATATTTGAAGCATGAAGTTTTGACTTTAGCCAATTCTGCATTGTACGTGGGATCAGAAAATTATTTTTTGAAAATTGAAGTGAAACGAACCTAGGCAGATGAACCCAAGATGTATACGAGGGTAGTTTTTCCACATATGGAATCTTAATGCTTTTTTCAATTGAAAAGTCCTCGTTGCTGATGTGATCGTTATCTGCAATACTATCAGGGGAACTAATGTGCTTATATAATGGACTTTGAATTCTTGAAGATAGAAGATTGGTATTCTCCTTGGCACCCAAAGACTCCCTCTCTGATATTACTGATTTAACCTCTGAAAGCAAAGGCTCAAGATTCTTCCAATGTCTTTCAATTTTTTCCTATCCAAACACAAATGAGGTTAACTACAAGCTAACAAAAAATGTTTGCAAATTAAGAAAATAAATTGAAATAAGAAATTATAAAATTGGCAACCAAAACACCAATTGATTAAAAGAAAAAGTTGATTCAAGTCTTCAACTTCAAGAAGATTTTGATTCAAGTCAAATCTTAGCTCAAGTCAAGATAGATTTAATTGAGTCAAATCTATGTTAAATTGAGTCACACTAAATCAAGTTAAAACAATTTCAATTTAACGTAAAAAAATTATATAAACTTGATATAATCTAATTTAAATTCAAATTAAAAAAATTAATTTTATCTAGTTAAAATAGATTTAGAATTTAGATATCCAATATATTTATTGGATTTATATTGAATTTCAAAAATTAAATTCATTGATAATCAGTTCTATAAGAAAAAATATAATCATAAAATCTGAAATTCCATTCAGATATTCTAATTTTCAATTCTCAGCATGTTTTTGCAACATTAGACATTAACATGCTTTTTCAACTTTGCACCTTATCAACTTCTTTCGAGAATTATCAATTGACATAATAAATCTTCAAATAACAATAGTAGAAAAATATATTTCAAATAGCCTAATTTTAAACTTAGACAGACTTACTCGTTTTAATTTTTTTTTTTAAGAAAACAAATTAAAGTCAATAGATCAACATTTATAATAAAAAAACATAAATGCTAAGGTCATATATCTTTTTTTCTTTGTGAAAAGTATTTCGTATGAGTGCTTTGTTCAAGCATAAGAGGAAAAGGTTCTCAATATAAATGTTCGAAAGACAAGAAATTTCAGAATGCGCTAGCAAAGAAATTTTTTGAAATTGAAAATTATTCTTAAAAACGTTGAATAAACAAGATCTTACTTTAACTGATTTCCCTTGCTTTGCATGGATTTTATCTGCTGATTCTTTTATCCTGGTTTTCAAGATTCTTCTAGTAGCATCTGTTGTTGTCTCTCGAAGCTGTCTCTATCAATGTTATAAAACAATTCAAGCTTACACATATTGCTATTAAGATAAAATAAAGAAAAAGAAAACACTAAAAAAAAGATTAAAATTTGTATATGCAAGATCATGGTTGGTTGTATAAAAAAAAGAGTAACAAAAATTGAAGTTTACTCCTCATGCATTAAAACAAAGGAATGAGTGGTTGATAAAATGATTTTTCAATAGCCAAACACACGGATCAAAAAAAAAAAACTTGAATGCCATTTATATCATTTGTACATCAAAAGAGAAACACATACTTCTTTAATTTCTTCCTTTATTATCCGATCAGATACAAAATAAAATTATACTATATAAATTAATTTTAATTTATCATAAAAATACAATTCAATAAAATGAAATGAAAAAAAAAACAAAACATCTAAATGAAAGAAAATGAAGAAAGGGGAAAAACACAAAAATTAATTTTAATTCATCGTACAAAAACAATTCAATAAGTGAAGTCAAAATAAATAAAACATCTAAATGAAGAAAAATGAAAAAAGGGGAAAACCAAGAAAGTGATGAATGAAAAACATACTTGATAATTTGAAGACGATCTAGTTCTTTTGTTCGTCATGATATTTGTAAAAATTGATCAAACGAGAAGAAAATAGATAATTTCAATTTTTCTTCTTAAATTGATAACTTTGTTTCCTCACCTTAATTTCTTTGTTATAAGAGAAGTATGATACAGTCTTTTATACCCTAATTAGATTTAGGGTATGTTTGTCTACAACGGCGGAGAGACTTAGCGAGAAAAAAAAAATATACGAAGTTCGAAAAACTAGACATAAAATAATAATTTTTTTTATTATAATAATCAAATTATTAATTTGATTACAATTAAATAAAATATAACAAAAATATTAATTATTTTATTATAAAATAATTAAAATATATATAATAATTAAGTTTATAATAAAATATAATAA
>Ga0123340_1007701_pt1 | contig 10272 bp, 2 predicted proteins | sample SirMexnodulemix_FD_89961 | JGI IMG/M metagenome (GOLD analysis project Ga0123340, IMG submission 89961) | Root nodule microbial communities of legume samples collected from Mexico - Siratro Mexico nodule mix | ecosystem: Host-associated > Plants > Roots > Nodule | place: Mexico: Nepantla...
ATATATAACTTATAAGTATATAAAATAAAATGGACCTAAGTTAAAAAGATAAAACCTGATTGTGAAAACAATAAACTTAATTGTAGTATCTTGTCTTGAAGTCTCAAGTCTCTTTAAATTTAATTTATAAATTCTAAATTTCTAATACTCTTCCCTAAATCTGCACAAATTATTTTCAAATTAATTAAACAATAATAAAAAAATTATCAATTTATCAATGTGATATTAGTTTTACTTGATATTAATGCACTCAAAAGAGGAATTGAAAAAATGGTCTAACTTGATGACAATCAAAAAGTCAAGTTGAAACAATATTAGGAAGAACCAATTGAAGAGTCAGAGAAAGGAAGGAGATAAGTGAAGAAGACAAATAAAGAAAGATGATCTACCATAAAGTTTTATTGGAAAATAAAATTATCAATTAATAAAATATGTAACTACCTTTCCTTACCGAGTCACCTATAAAAGACTCTAAGCTACGGCTTGCAAGGATAACTGAACCTGCAACATACAATTATGATCAATGATCTAAACTTACTCTAAGGATCCAAAACGAAAACGAACAAAGATCATTCTTGATGCCTCTAAGACTACATGCAAGTAAGTGCACATAATTATTATTTTTTTTCGAAAACCCTAAACTGCTCAAGAATAGGAGAAAATTGGCACTTACCTAAACCAAAATGGTAACCTGTTAAACTTGCTCTACCTTATACTAGGAATTGGATGGGGGCTTTAGATCTTCAATCTGAAGCAAGAGAAGAACACTAGATTTTTGAGAGAAAGAGAGAGAGCATAACAGAGAGAGGTATAAGGTTCTCTTGTCTAGAGAGAGACTGACTTCTGTTAAAATGATTTTTTGATTGAGGTTTAAATTGAGAATAGATGCTAATAACAACTATACTATTCAAAATCATTTAAGGTAAATAGTCAGAGGATCACAAATACAAGGGAAAAGACATGGAATCAAGTTCCTTTAGACAAATTTCAGATTACAAGTTATCATACAATATGACATATACATGTCTTGAGCCATCCTGAAAAAGGATAAATTCATGACAAAAATAAGAATTTTCACAATAAGAACTAGTGAAGTAGCACAAATATGGACAACATAATGCTTTCCTTATAGAATTTATTCAAAGTGTGTATTATTCTACAAACACAACTTTCTTTGTAATAAGAGAATAAAGTGATTGAGAATATAGTATAAGAGAATCCCTAACTAATAGCTAGATCTTTGTTTTCCCTATTTACATATCATTGATATGATATGATAATCCACATGAATTAAATCTAATAATTTAACTAAAATGGAAGGTTACATGGAAAATTGGTGGTAGAAAGGGGTCTCGGAAAATATATTCATAAACAAACAATGTGACAACCACAGAGTTTATGCACACAATCACCATCAATCAGGCATAAGAAGAGCATAATAATACAAAAAATGAAAGATGATGGTTAAGTTAGATAAAACTTTAATTATACCTGGAAAACTCTAAACAAAAATGTTGTTTTAGTGGTAGAAATGATTTTTTTTGTTTTATCTAAACCATGATAGCAAATTCATAACATATGAAAAACACTATTAGCTCTTATTGAAAACATTATTACTATCAGAGTCCTATAGTGGTCCAAGGATGCTTCATCCTTTTAATCATCCAAAAATTTTACTGCTATATAACTTATCTAAATTTTCTAACATTGTCATATATCTAAGACTTATTTATAAAGGTAAGGTAATACTACACTTAACATTTGACTAAATGAACCTGCAATTAGAAATTCATCAATAATCAAAATAGAATATATACAAATATTAGTGTTAGAATAAGTGTCAGAATAAGCTCACTTTACAAATACCAAGGAGGAAAAACTTTAAGCAAAAAGTTATAAATACCAGTATTTACATAAATAGTAATAACACAAATATGCATGTTCAAATCATTCATGGCCTTAATGCCACTGCCAGGTTTTCATATTCAATTTAGGAAAATTAGGATAAACTCAAAATGAACAAAACTAAATACATTTACCAAAAACATAAGCAAATATAATCCATTCTAACCCACAATCAAGCTACAACCCTGACTATTCACCTTCTTGATGGATGAATTCAGTTCAAACTTAATTTTAATTAAATATTAATATAATGAAAATTTTACCTTATTATATTTGTTGTCAGTAGTACCATTACTCAATTAAAATTAAAAATAAATTTCAAACCCAATCAACAAATTAATAGTCTTTTCTGATGCACCTTTCACCTTCTTCATTGGATATAAGTTTCAATTTCAATTAAAATAAATCATCCCCCAATTAAAATTAATACAATTAAAATATTCAAAACAAATTTCACAACCCAATAAAAAACTAAGAGTATCTAATGTTTTACTGTTCATATTTTTAATTGAATTGAAAGAATTTCAATTTTTAAAGAATTCACTTTTAACGTAATTACCTTTTCACAATTTCACCATTTATGATTTTAAGATTTACCATCTCACAGTTTATAATTAATTATTTACAATTTGTATTACAATTTCACAGATTTATGATTTTATAAGTTTGTCACAATCTATCTATAATCTTGATTTTAACTATTATAATTTTTTCTAATTTATTATTGTTATATAAAATGTATAAAAAAAAGAGACAAAAAATAAAAAACAATTCATTTTATCTTAAAATTTTTACAGAAAAAATAAAAAAAAAATGAAGTATTACATCAATGATATTTACTCTAGAAGAAGTACATTCTAGAATGATGGATATAGTCTTCACTTCCTTTTTCAAATTTAGTTTTTTGTTAACAATTATGAAAAATCTATTACATCAATGATATTTATTCTAAAAGGAGTAAATTCTAGAATGATGGATAAAATCTTCACTTCCTTTTTCAAATTTAATTTAGTTTTTGTTAACAATTATGAAAAGTAACAATTGCATTTTTTTATTGTTAATATAAGTAAATAAACTATTCTAATGGTTAATATCAAGTTTAAGTTTATTTATTTAATTAACAAATGAGAGTGAAGCAATATTTAGTGAGTTGGAATGGAATATTTATTTGTTTAAACAAATGGGAATAATCTAATATTTATTTTGTTTAGGAATCAAGACTAAGATCAGTTTAAATACACATTCCTCTTTTAACTTTTGAGGCGTCTTTTAAGGACAAAACCATAATAAAGGTTCAAAGAAGACAATACTATGGATGCCGTGATTGACCCTGATGTCATCTCAACGGACTTAACTTCGAAACATTATATACACTAGACTTATGATATTTGAGAACTAAATTGACTTTAACATCAAAATGACTTTTGCAGGTACCTCCCTATTCATCCCAATCATCGGAGACCGACAATGGAACGGAGACCGACAAAAGAGCTGATAAGTTGATATCTAAAGAGAATTGTTATTAACTTCTAAGTCCTATAAGAACAATAATAAATTATAGATGTAAAGTTTTCAAGAGACTTATTTTTATAGTAAGGTATTTGATGAACCTTGTTGAAGTAGTCAAGTCGTAGATAAAACTAATTTTCAAACTTTTATTTTTATTGTACCATATTTTCAATATCTAAATTTCAAAGTTTACTAATTTGAAAACAAAATACCTTAACTTAATTTGTTGTTCTTCTTCTTTATAAGATGTCTTCTTTTGGCAAGTACTTAATATTTTGTGTTTTCTATAGATCTTTCCAATCTTATTTATTCATAGTTAAACATGTTTTTGAATTTATATTTTTTTCTAAAATTAGAGTATGAATTTCTAATTTTTATCTCATATTATTATTTATTTTCTTAATTATTAATTATTTGATCCGAATTACTTGTATTAAGATTTGTTATTCTATTTTATGGATTTATTCTAGATTATACATTTACTTTAATATAATTAAGATAAATTTTTTCTATATTTATATGAGACAGATATATTCTAGCTTATTTGTTGATAATCATGTTTTAATCTTTTAATGGATAAGACTTGTCTTAATCTAATTTCTAATTTTCATTTTATCTACCACTACATCTATAATTTTCAGAAATTTAGTTTTCAAAATGTTTAATAATTAAATTTCAAACCTAAGTTTCAAAAGTTTACAAAATTTCATATATTCCTTCTAAGAATTAATATTTAAAAAATATGTCTTCGATAAAAAAAATTAAAAATATAAGGATGGGAAAAATAAATCTTCCTTGTCTTTATGGCCCATTGTGGTGGTCTTATTTATGCATTTTTTTTCTTACAGAAACATGAAACTTTAACATTAAGTATTTGTTACTTTTTTTTTTTTATACATTACTTAACTTTCTTACTTTTGCTCATTTTAAGTTGTGAGATTTTTAAACACAGAAATCCTAACTTATCTTATCCATTTTTAAATGAGTTTTAGAGAATATATTTTAACTTTCTGGAAAGTCCATTCCAAATTAAATGGGTGCATAAAGAAACACTCATTAGCCCATTCACTGAAACCACGTGAACCTTTTACATGCTATTCTATTTTATATTGGGAATTGCTTCCTGTACCCCTTATTTGTTTCCTGTATTCCATCATATTTTTAAAATGCTAAAATTATCTTGGAGGGGCAAAAAATGGCTTCTGAAATAAATATTTGGGGGTGTAAAATGACTTCTGAATTTATTTTTTCAGAATAAATTTTGGAGGTGTAAAATGTAGTTTTGAATTTTTTTTTTGAAAGTTTAATTTAAATCTTGAAAAACATTTTTAGGAAACATGTTACTGAAAAACTTTTTTGGAAACATATTTTAGAAAACATTTTTCGATAGTCAATTTTGCATTCTCAAAATTAATTTTCAGAAATCATTTTTGAATTTCAAAAAATATTTTCTGAAAGTCAAAAACCAACTATAAGAAACATTTTTCGTAAACATTTTCGCGCACCCCTCAGCGTTCGGAATTCGTTTTCTGAAAGTTATTTCCGAAAACAGATTTTTGGAAACGCCTTATCCCACATCTTCACTCGCTCATACGAAATCAAAATGCTTAAACCAAAATTCACTCACCTCGAGAGCACCACTTACTGGAGAACTCTGCACTGCACCATAACGGATTGCCCACCACACAACTCGAAACAGTCCAACCATCACAACTCTTCATTCTTTTCAATAATCTATCAAGGGTAACGGTAATATTTCAAAAAAGTAATTGGGTGCAAAAAGGAAATGTACGGTGCAGGAAGCAATTGCCTTTATATTTGCTATTAGGTTACCCCATTTTTATGACGACGCATTCTTCCAGGACCTCCATAATATTATTCTGCACCCGCATAGCAAGTATGAAAAGATGAAAATATCCTTAGGGCAAAAGTTTTAAGGCCTGCTTTCCCTCTCATTTACGATGGATTGACCCAATCGGAATAATATTTCTCTTTCATTTTTAACTTATGAATTGACTCAATCGTGAATACATTACTGTTTTATTTATTTATTTTTTCTTTCGAAATAGTTTTGCTTTCGATACAAATTACTTCCTGCATTAAATAATTTTATAATATACTAATAATATCTTTATTATTTTTATTTTAAGATTTATATATTAAATCATTTTTGTTCTCTCTATATGTACAGTAAGTTTTAACTACGATAAATATAAACAATTATTTATTACATAATATTAATTTTTATTTTTTCAATCAATTAAATATTAATGATTATTTTATTTTTTAAGAGTTTGTTAAAATGAGATATTTTATTGTTAAGATATTTACAATTTTAGTTGGTTAAAATGAGATATTTATAACTTTTAATTTGTTAACACATTTTTTTTTCTTGATTACACTTAACATTTCACTCAATTGAGAAGAAATAGAAAAAATTATATAATAAATAATTTTTAAAATAAAAATAATAAAGACAATTTTGACATTTTAAGAATTTGTTAAGTGCATGAATTAGTTTGTAAAGTGTAGAAAGCAATTATTACCTTATTTCAATATAGAACTAATAATGACTTTTGGATTGAAAATTGAATTCCATCTAAAATATAAAATACACTTTTAAATTATATAATTTAGAATACAATTTTTATTTTAAATTATTTTTTGAGTTGTATAGAATTTAGATTAAATATTTGTATTTTCGATTGATCAAATATTGACACAATGTGTTTATATTTCAGATTATATAATATAATATCCTAATTCACTTTTTTTTTTATATATTTTCATGAAATCCATTTTGGACATTTCATGAAGTATATAGATGTTGGATGATACTATGGATGTGTAGGAAGAATGCGTCTTCTTTTGACTCTACTTTTGGTCCATTTATGACAATGCTAAATGCGATTTGGTGGGGTTTCCAAAACGCGGTGGGAAAACCAAACGCGCGTTCTGAAATGGCAGTGTTTGCGTAATAGCATCCATCTAAAAGCGTATCTACAACGACATTCATCCAGTTTTGACCAAGCCAAAGCCACGGACACTCACTGACACAAGTGTTGAAATTGACTTTAACCAGCATGTGCTCAAATTGACTTTAATCACTCAAAAACATTAATTCCAGCTTAAGACTGTAAATTAAATTCATTTTTTTAACTTTTTCTCTACCACCAATGCTTTGACTGAAAACGCGGATTCACACTCAATAATTCTACTACTAAATTTTATAATCACTCATGTGTTATTAAAAACCATCAAGTGTAACGTCAACTTCGTATAGTTTGAGGATGTCTTAATAATTGTTATTTTATATGTATAATGGAAATTAAATCTTCGACTACATATTTGAAAGAAGAATAATTATCTATCAATGCTATCAGATTATGTGGTACCTGAAAATTTGTTAAGAAGGTTATACTTTTAGACTATATAATAATTTTTCATGTTATCATTGCATATCAAAAATACTTTCAGATATTCCATGCCGTTGCAATAAATCTAGTGTGAAAGAGTTACATGTTTTTTTGCACTCGTTTCTTGGTAGCAGCTCTTGTAGAATAAATTTTTTTGTCCACTTCTTATTTTGCACCCCTCTCAATTATTGCAGTCACATGCAGGAGAACAGTTTTCTGAAACATGAAGTGGTGATTAAACCAAAAGACTATAATTGAAAGTTTGAGTTGTTTGAACAAGATATTTAGAGCTCAATGTTGTCATTTGGGTTGCAATAAGTTGTGTTATTTGCTTTCAAGTTTTCTTAAAATTTGTTTTTCAGAATGCAATTGGCACCGGATTAGACGGGATTAATGTAAGTTAGTCCTATATTATGATTGTTCTTTTATGCATTTCAGTTGACCTTTTATTTTATTCAGTTAAATGTGAGTCAAACATAAATACCCAGAATGAAAATATATTGTTGGGGTCAATACAGTGAGAAAGAAAGGGTTTATATTAGATGGAATGGGTATTGATTGGTCTTTCATAATAGATTTACGGTAAAGAGATCTGAGATTATTAAAAACCTTAAATAATAATAAGTTTGTAAACATTTTTTCGTATATGTTAAAAATCTGATCATTGAGATATCATTAATGAATCTTTTGAAAAAGAATTTACACAAAAAATTTCTCAAAAATAAAAAATGAATCAACTTTTCATAAAAAAATTGACTATTTTTGATTTAAAATCTTAAAGTAATGTGTTTATATATTTTTTTATATATATTACTTAACTTTTTGGTTATTACTTAATTTAGAACCTAAAAATGACAGCTTAAATTTAACCCTAGACTCTATACTTAATATAAATATTTTAGCCAAAATCCAAATCCTAAAATCTAAAACCTAACTCCTAATCTTAAAAATCGCTAGAAGAATGTAGAAATTGTCCACCTATACCAAAATGTCAAAAACTAAGTCTCCCACTTGTCCAAATCATTCAAAACAAAACACTATGCCATGTCATGTTCTAATCTCTCGTTCACATTTCACTCCTCCTTCCATTCACTACCACAACATTTATTTACACATTTTATAATTATATTCTTTTATATCACTACCATTAAGGAAAAGTATTAAACTGACAAGATTTTGCATCTTTCATGTCGTATTTAATAAATTGTACATGTCATTTTAAAATTTTAAAATTAAGATAAAAACACCTTGAGAAGAGTGTGATAAGAGTAGAAGTACTGAAATAAAAACTAATATTCGTTTGATTTTATAAAATCTTACTGGTAACTTAATAAAAATAATAAACAAATATATGTTTTTGTCCTCTACAATTTTTATGTGTTATATAATATAATTATGGTACATGTAAAAAACAATTTATCTAGCCTATTAGGTTGTGGGAGTATAGGGTTGGGGTTTAAATCCCTCCTCCTTTATTGAGATGAGTGGGGAATAACATATAGCATCATAATTTTTAATATTTTTCTATTATTTGGTCAAATTTATTGAGACACATGAAATTGTGTATATATTAACTATTTTTTTAATAAAATTCACTTATAACTCTGTCACTTTCAAAGTTTTTAATAAAAATAATATTATATAAGATGCACTGTCATCATTTCGTCAAAATAAGAGTGAAGGTTTTGGGGTGACCTGTCAGAGACAGTGACGCAATACGAGGGAAATTTTCTATGAATTTTAACGTAGTAAAACCATATAAGCTGGAATGTAAAAAGGAACTTACGAGGTAAAGCACGAAAATAGTGAAATTTGCTTATGAACGTAATTTTTTTTATAAAAAGTATGCAACTTGCATTTCGGGTTTGTAGATACAACTATACAAAAAAGTTGAAATTTTAAGTAAGATTTTGTTTTTCTTTTAATTTTAATCTAAAAGTCGTATTTTTGAAATATGATTTTAGAGTTTTATATACTTTTGTGTTTAGAAGAATACTTAATTATAAATATGGTTTTAGTGTAAATTAAATTATGTTATAATTGTGGTTATTAGCATAATTTTATTTGAATTTGAATGAGAATAATGGTTGATTTTGTTGATTATTGTCGCTATATATTAGGATTAATAACGAATTTATAAATAGAGAGAAAAAGAGAGAATATGTAATTTTGATTTTGAATTGATTGGAATTGAATTTTATAAGTTTTATAAATACTTGGTCACATGTATACAGGTAGAGTTGGCAAATGGGTCTGTAGGATTTGTTCAATATAGACTAACAGAGAATAAAAAGTTTTATGACGGAACTTATATAATATCTTGTATATGTTTTTTGGAATGAATTTTTTAAAACAACTTTTTACTTTTCTTTTTCTAATTATAATGTCTTTTTTTTTTTTTTTTAATGTGTATGATATTATAGTTAGAAAGAATAAAAAATTTTTTTGCGGAATTTATATTATATTTTTTATTTTTTTTTTTGAATTAATTTTTTAAAAAAACTTTTTTCTTTTTTTTTTTTAATTATAATTTTTTTTTTTTTTTTTTTTAACGGGGATGATAGTATAGTCAGGAAGGATAGAAGGAACAATTTGATTATTTCACCCAATTATATGGGTGTAATAAGTTCAAAAAGGGGAATGTATAAAGTAAAAATCAATTTTTAATCTATCATGACATAGCTGGACCCTATGTATGGTTAAGAGATTATATTGGTCCGCTTTAAAAGATCTTAAAATTAAAAATCAAACAAATTTATATAAAAGATAAAAAAAAATATTTTAAAAACTCAAGTCATATTTGTTGAAATTAAAGTTAAATTTTAGGCATAATGGTTTATGTATAAATAATTATAAATTGTAATATCATATATATAATACTATTAAATGTAATATTCTTTTTAAATCAGTTAGCATATATGTTTCTGAGTTGATATGATCTAAGTCCATTTAGGTTGTACCTGCAATAAGTTAGATACAAAGTGATCCGAGTCAATTTAGGTCATACATTTTAGTTTAGCTTGATATATTGATATCTTTTGTGGATGTTTGTAAATTTGAACTTACTTATAATTATACACACAAGGTCAACAAATTTATCGTTTTTTAAATGGCAAGAAATATAAACATCATAATTAGTTTAAAAGGAAATTAAAGGTCAACAAATGCTTTTTAAATGGCAAGAAGAATAAATATCATAATTAGTTTAAAAGGAAGTTAAAGAATGTGCAGTTGATACAAAAATCAAAATGAAAGTATTATCTTTTATTTAATTTAGGGAATGATTGATGTCATACTCAATAAAGATGAAAATGTGAGTTATGTTAATTACCACATGTTTCCAACTTCTTTCTTGTTTTTCTTCTTTTTTGTGTGGATATAATAAATACAAAACAAAAATACATATAAGCAATTAAATAAATACAAATGCAAACATATATAT
>Ga0123340_1007702_pt1 | contig 10272 bp, 8 predicted proteins | sample SirMexnodulemix_FD_89961 | JGI IMG/M metagenome (GOLD analysis project Ga0123340, IMG submission 89961) | Root nodule microbial communities of legume samples collected from Mexico - Siratro Mexico nodule mix | ecosystem: Host-associated > Plants > Roots > Nodule | place: Mexico: Nepantla...
ATTTTAATGTTCAGACTCTATTTATTTAAAATACAAAATACTTTCAAAAATTAGAATTTAATCACAGAAATTAAAGTTTAAAATTTTTTAATTTTTATTTTAAAATAAAAGTAAATAATTAATATAATTATTTAAAAATAAAGATATTATATATTTTCTCTTTTAACATTTATTTCATATTTAAAATGATTGAACAAGAATTCCAACTTAGATTAGATGATAAGATTGATCCACGATACAAACTGATGTCAATTTTGTCCACATCATTTCCATACACATTACGAGATATTTAATAAATAATTGTCTAAACATTTAACAAATACACTATAGTTAGGGTTTAAAAAGGCTAACAATGAACTAAATCATGAAAGAAAATTAAATCTAACAAAAAATTTAAACAGTAAAAACTATAAAGACTTAAAATATCAAAATTCTGGCTAAATATATTATTTACTCGTTGTTAACACGTTCTTTCATTTAATGTAATGAAAATAAATGAAAATAATTAACATAATTTAAAAACAAATTTTAAAATACTAGGACACTATGGAGATATTATATATATATAAAACTATTCCAATATAGCATACAAATTGTTTTCGTAAGATTTGTGGGAATAACCTAACACAGACCCAATAAAAGCATAAAAAATAAAAGATAAATACTCTGAACAGCAAAAAGACAAAGAGAAAATATCCGGAATTCGTTAATGTTAATTCTGGAAAAATAATGTGTGTGAAACTCATTTGTGGCACTGAAGATAAAGGCGTCACGCTATTTTATTTTAATGAATTAGAATTTAATATTATATATTTCAAACATAAAATAGTTTGTTTTAAATTTTAAAAATCAAATTCATTTTGTAAAATCTAACATTTCTGCTTTTATATTAGCAATTCACCTGTTAATAGAAGTAAGTATGTATAAAATATGAACATAATTTATGTACATTTAATAAAACTTCATTCTGCATTATTGTTATAGAAGACCTTCCAAAAAAAATTATGTTTATCTTTTATATAAGTACCTATTATCTTATTATGAGCATTAAGAGTAGATACACATTGATTACTTATTTTGTTCCTTTTCAAATGTTCTTTACCTAATTTAATAAAGTTATATTATTATGATGTAAAAATGAAAATAAAAAAACCTAATAAATATCTTATTAAAATAAAAAATTTGTTGTAATTTTTTATTTTTTTCAAAAAATCTTAAACAACACTACAAAAGACGTGAAGGAGTAATATACATCCTACTAGCAACAATGATTAGTAAATTTTGCATATTTTTTTGATAAAATATGTTTGGATTTTTATTGAAATGGTTAAAGTTCAATTTTATTGTATTATTATTTTTCGGATAAAAACAATGCATGTTAAAGTTTGAGAGATTAAACACGGATTTTTTTAAATATTATTTAAAATTTCTTAAAGAAAAAAAAACTTATTTGACATTTTTTTTATTGTGAAGAAGCATCTCCAGAAGGTAAAAGATCACATGTAACCTAGAACTTAGAAGTGGCCATGAATTTTAGGTAAGATTCAGTTGGTGAAACTACATCTGAGACTCTTTCTCTCTCTTTGTTTTCAATTACCTTCCATTCCTTGCACTGGGTCAAGGCATCAGAAACACAGGCAAAACTTGTTGCCATTCCTCGTTCTTTCGCTGATCCAGCATTTTTACCATTCTCTTCACTCTATACCCGGAAAATCTCCTCACCAAGGTTTATGCTTTTCTTTCATTATGTGTTCAAATCTGTTTTTCTGGCTACATTTTCTTTATGGGTATGTTCATTTGCTTGAATTTTATTTTCTATTTAAAAAAGCAATATCTTAGGTATTTCTGCCTCTTCATATTTTCTGTCACAATTCTTCGTATCCTATTGATTTATGTGTTTTCGTGGTTGTGGCAGGGTTTCTGTCGGGGATTGATCTAATCTCAGGAACTAGTTAGTTACCTAATCTTTGTGTTTTTCATCACTGAAAGCTTAGACATTTTGTATGGTTTTGAAAGATTTCGTGCTTCGGAGTTTAGTGTTGAGCTTGATTGTATTGAATGAATGACATGGCTTGGACTGCTCTCAAAGGTTCTCCCAGAGCATCTTCCCATCCAAGGCCTCTTTCTTGGATTGTAGCTGTGGTAGGAGCACTGGCTCTTTTCTTATTTTGTGCTTCCTGGGTTCTTGTATCATCTCCAATTGGCGCCACGGTTCAGGGTTATTTTTATAGTGTAGGTAGTTCAGAAAAGTTAGATTTACCTATTGATGATGGTCACAGTTTAGATCATGTTAATAACAAGCCTCCGTCGGAGAATCTACAATCTTCCTCAGTTTCCAATGAGGAGTCTAATGATAGTAAGATAGAACAAGCTAATACTAAAACAAACTCGCAATCAGATTTGAGTGAGTCTACTCCAGTGAACCTGCCAATGACCAAGGAAGTGAAACAAGATTCCGCAGGTTCTAGTTCAGAAGAACCAGTGACTACGGTTGGTGATAATGCGGATGTATTCAATAATAGCTTACCAGCTCAAGAAAGTGCAGATACAGCCAATAGTGGCTTGCCTGCTAAAGAAAATTCACAAATTGATTCGAATTCAAGTAAAACTATGCCATTGGAAGGCTCCAACTCTTCCAATGACACAGGTAATACTAGAATGGAAGAACCTGCTCCTGTGGCTTTGAGCAATCAGTCCACTGTTGTAAGTACCGCATCAAATGAGACCTCACCGTCTTCTGATGGTTCCACATCAACTGCTGTTCCAGCTTCCACAGAGAAGCCAGAAAGCACATCCTCTGCAGGTAAGCTGGTCTGGTAATTTCAGGTTGCACTTGTAATCTTTCACCTATATTAGCTTGTTGTCCTTGTGACATTGTGTGTTAACCTTCCTTTTATTTTGATCTTCGTGTGGATTTTCGGTAGGGTAATTAAGAGTGAAGATTGTTTTCCATTTTGCACGATTCATAACTTGGATGATGATGATTCCTATCTAGGAAATTTGACTTTTATTTGTATTTTACTTGTATGTTTTGTTTAAGACACTTGTGATTTTATATTGTTAATTATGAAATCGAATTTTGTATAAGCTTATCATTTTTGAGAATTTATATGTATATAGATAGTATAAATTATACGGACTGTATGACAAATCGTACAATAGCAACTATCTTGCTATCTGCTATCTTGTAATAGCGCTTTTGGTTTCAGCCACCACGTGTTTCTTCTCAAGATTTAAAACACTTTTTATTCCTAAATATTGTTGTTTAAGGATATTTTGGGTAAAATTTTGATTTGTCCCTAATTTTATGATGCAATTTGTTGGGTAAACAATAAGTGTGATGTTATTTATCTGGAGTTTCTTTATTTTTTATTTTTGAGTATTTATAGATGTAGTATAAATTATCTATCTTTTACTGTAATATTTAAAGTAACAGCCATCCCACTTCCCACTTTAGAGTTGGTTACGTATGATGGGGAGCATAAAACTGATTATGTTGTGGGTTGGAATTTTGCCACTGTGCCTTGAGTACGTGAGTGCTATCTGGATCATAGTATTATGGAGCTCCGGCTGTCAATGACTTTACCATAGTGGTATATGGTTATACTGTTATCCATTAGAACTTTACTCTTTTAAGGATAAGGTGATTATGAGGGCTTGCAGTCATAAGCATCAGATGCAAAATGTTGAACTCAATGGCCCATGCATGCCCATGGAGATTCATCATTCAGTTCCAGCCAATTTTACCCTTTTGTGATTACAAGGTTATATGTTTAAACCATAATTCTATTCTGAGTTCCCATTAATTTACCATCTTTATTGGGTGGTAGTGAAAAATAGAAGGATTTGAATCTCATTGTCATCAGCACTGAAATGCCTAAAAAGAACTTACCAGAATTCTCATAATAAGAATGTAAAGAAAGTGAATTGTTGGAGATTAATTAATTAAAGATGTAACCAAATTATAGTAGATAAGTGAATGTAAACCTGTAAGTCGGTTTTGTAGAGTTGAATTGTAACTAAATCTATTTTCTTAATATCAAATTCTATCTTAGTAAGGTTTATCAGGCATATCATGTTATTTGCTAATGGTTGACCACCCACAAATATTGGTCGACACATACAGAGAGACATAGAGTCCAAACCATTGATCTTGCTGTTGTGTTTTTTGAAGTGAAGAGATTTCACTTGTGTTGCTTCATATTTTTAAATGTTCCCAAAATATGTTAATTTTTGGTAGTTGGTTCTTGTTACTACAATTCGTAATATATATAGGAATATCCCTCTTTCTCAACAGTATCGTTTGGAATTACTGTATTGTGTATTTTTTAATTGTTGTTCCACATTCTTATGTGTGGTAGGTTGTGATCTGTACCACGGACAATGGATACATGATCCATTGGGACCATTATACACAAACAATACATGCCCTGTATTGACACAGATGCAGAATTGTCAGGGTAATGGGAGGCCTGACAAGGATTATGAAAATTGGCGTTGGAAGCCCTCTCAGTGTGACCTCCCAAGGTTTGATCCGAAAAAATTTTTGGAGCTGATGAGGGGGAAGACCTTGGCTTTCATTGGAGATTCAGTAGCCCGAAACCAGATGGAATCAATGTTGTGTATTCTGTGGCAGGTTATTTTTCTATTCCTTATTCATCTGATTTGTGTGGAAAATAAAATGATTCCATGATGATACATATTTTCAGTGTTTGGCTGACTTGTCAGGATTAATATCTTCTTATGGCTGCTACATACTTTTTGTGACTACAATCTTTTAGATACATGTTACTGTATGGACCTAGGTCAGTCTCTTTGTAATTCAATGTACATTCTATATTGAATATGTTCCTTTGTTGTGCTTTTGAGATACAAGTATTCCATCATATGACTATCGATGCCTGGTTGAATCCTTGCCTGCCTGATGGACCCATTGTTTATTAGTGCCAATCTTTTTTTTCCAAAAATCATGTTTCTTTCCGATTTATAGCATTATCTCATTGCTGTTACTCCTTTTTCCGGCCATTTTACACCATTTCCACCATATCAACGTCTGTTGTCATTAGCTTTCCAAGCGATGATCCCAGCGTTCACTGCAAATTATAGATAATCTAAAGGCAATAACTCTTTCAAAGGAAGGACTTTAACATGATAATTCTGTAAAGAAACATATGGGGTAGCTTTAAAGAAATTTGTATCCTTAATTATTGACTTAAACATGATAATTCTTTAAAGAAACAGATGGATTGTATCATCAGCATGTGAGCATAGTTTTGAGTTTATATTTGTTTTGTTTGGGGTCACCTGAAGAAATAATTTGTCTTTCTTATTGTGATAGATGCTTAACAAGTCATACAATAGTAGCTTAGATTTAAATTTCAAGAAAACCTCTTGGCACTCTTCAAATACATCCTTTTTGGCATCTTGAAGCAACACCTGATTTCTTTTATTTGAGACATCGATCTGTGAAGCTTTTCCTTGATAAAAATATTTAGAAGGTAAAACAGATTCAAGTGGATGGAGTATATTTGTCTGAATATTTTTAGTTTATAAAATTTCAGGAGATGGTCCTCCAGTCTTCGGTTTCATCCTCACTTTGTTTTCAAATTCTATGCCTTCCATAGTCTTACCCATCCTAATAATATTAAAATTAAAAAACACCTTTTTGCACTAGTTGAAGAATTGTCATCGTGTGGCCGTGGTGCTGCACCTGCACCATGCCATGTTCATGATAAAAATGGTTTGTTGTTGGCAGTCAGTTTCATGCATGTGATTTTAAATATCATATACACATACGGAGGCTTCTGGATATCGGGAATTATGTGTTAGCCATCCATTTTATGACGGTGAGAAGCTTAACTAAAATTTTGCACTTTCAGGTAGAGACACCAAAGAATCGGGGAAATCATAATATGCAACGATATTACTTTAGGTCCACTTCTGTTATGATTGCCAGGATATGGTCCTCGTGGCTTGTCAAACTAATATCAGAACCATTTGACTATGCTCCAGCCGGTGTAGATAAGCTCCATCTTGATGCCCCAGATGAGAAGTTGATGGAACACATCCCAAGCTTTGATGTGGTTGTTCTTTCTTCTGGTCATTGGTTTGCCAAGAAGTCTGTGTATATTTTGAACAATGAGATAGTGGGGGGACAGTTGTGGTGGCCAGACAAGTCTCGGGAGATGAAGGTCGACAATGTTCAAGCTTATGGTATATCTGTTGAAACAATTCTATCTGCTATTGCTACAATTCCAAATTACAAAGGGCTTACAATTGTGCGTTCCTACTCACCTGACCATTATGAGGGTGGAGCATGGAACACTGGTGGATCATGCACCGGGAAAGTTAAGCCTCTAGCACCTGGTGAAGGGGTGGAAAACGAGCACACAAACAGGATGCATGAGCAACAGGTGACAGCTTTCAACCGTGTTGTTGAAAGGGCGAAAAATGGATCAAAATTGAGGCTAATGGATATTACTGAAGCCTTTCAGTTCAGGCATGATGGTCACCCTGGCCCCTACAGGAATCCTGACCCAAATAAGATCACAAAACGTGGCCCTAATGGAAAGCCACCACCACAGGATTGCTTGCACTGGTGCATGCCAGGCCCTGTTGATACCTGGAATGAAATTGTGTTCGAAATTATTAGGAGAGAATATGAAGGTGGAAGTGCATCATGAGATTTGTTTATTTTTTTTAACTATTAAGCTCTGTGGTGTGCTTCTGCAGTCGAGTCAATAGTGTGACTTGTGTAGAAATGTGACTGTCTTTTTGGAGGGATAAAGGTAGTTGTACCACTTGAATCTTTTTCATAGAATAATATATTTATTTATTATAGATAATTTAATTTAATTTTAAATATTGTGGTGATAAGATGTTATCTATTTCCTTAATGTTTTTGAAGGTCAAAGCTAAACATTGTTTTTGTTTCGAACATTGTCTGAAGGGCTAGAGGAAAATGATGAATTTCCATAACCTTTTGCTTCCTTTTTAATTTGCTAGCTTTTCCTTTGTGGTGTTTGATTTAATCTATTCTTCGTTTCTTTTCTATAAAATGAGAGGTGAGATCAATTTAAGTTAATTTGTTTTATAAGAAAATGAGCACTTTTTAATTAAGAAATTATTAATTTTTAAAAAAGTAATCTTAGGATTTTCTAACTTTAATGTTATTATATATTAAATCTCGAGGTATAAAAACCTTTACCCAGCAATTTCAAAATTTAATTATATATTTATATATTATGAAATTATAAAACAGATACCTTTTTAAACTTTAATTTCTTATTTTTTAAATATAAGTTTCAAATTAAAAAAGAAGTAAGTCAAACATTATTTTATTATTGAAATATGATTAATATAATGTTTTATTGATAAATAATAAACATAAAAAACGTATTGTTTATGTTTTCAATTAAGCTTTGTTTTAAACATCTTAATATGCTTAAGGAAAATCACTTGCTTTTTTATTGTCGGTCAATTAAAACTTTATTACATCTGTAACTTTTAAAAGTTATTGTAAAAGATAAACAAATTTACTATTATGATATTATTTTAGGGTCCAATAAAGATTCATTGATTTTGCTTTGGCTCCTGAAATTTGTTACACATTACTTTACTCCGGTTATCTCTTACTCTGACCTATACCAGTTTGAGTGTTGAAAATTTTCCACGTACAGCTTCTCTATTCACATGGTATAAATTACTTCTCATTTTGTTTGAAATGAGTGAATTTGAGGGAAAGAAAAATAATAGAAATGAGAAAAAAGAGGTGGAAGATGAGATTGTTTGCATTAAGAGAAATAGAATAATAAATGAAAGAAAAATTTATAAAATTTTGTAATTGATAAAAAAAAATAGTTCGTATTTTATTAAAACATTATTCTTGTAGATTATCTTATTTATCAGAAACAATCAGCTGGAAATCATGCACATGCATCATAATATACTATAAATTATAGCTTATGTTATCTCTTAATTATAACTTATGTTATCTCTTAATTATTTGTCATCATGTACATATATTTATGTATTCGTATTGTAATTATTTGTCATCCTGTACGATATATAAGTGCTCAATATATAAAAATTATATTTCTTTATATGGTTTTAGAGCTACAAGTTTATCTAGCAATTTTTGATCCTATCAATGACCATCTCTACTCCTTCCGCTTACTCTGTTGTGGAATTTGTCATAACAACTCAGTTACCCATTAAACTATCTTTTACAAATTACCCCACTTGGTACAAGCAAGTTACTCTATTGTTGACTGCAAATAATGTACTCGACTATGTTTCTGGTACCCTTTCATGTCCTCCAACAACAATTGGAACTGGTGACGCAGCTATTGAAAATCTTGTTTTTCTTGCCTGGAAGCGTCATGATAATAATGTTGCTTCTGGCTCTGTTTGGTACTTGTAGTCTTGAGGCACAAATTGTGATGTCCTCCACTACCTCCTTTCTCTGATGATGCAATGTCGAGATTGACCAAGGTTTATGGCAATCGGTCTCACACTCAGATCATGTCTCTTAAAGAGCGTCTTTCCTCCATCACCAAAGGTGACTCTAATGTCTGTGACTATACGTTCTATTCGCTCCGTAGCTGATGAACTTCTTGACAAACTTGTTGACTGTGAAATTTTCCTTCAATGGGAGGAGCGACAACAATCATTCCTTTCTTGTTACTACCAACCATGTTTCTCGTTCATCTTTCTCTCATGACCGCTACAAACGTGTTCAATTTCATCCCATTGTGAAACATCTCCTGCTCGGGAAACCCTTCTAGTTCTCATCCACGTAATTCTTCATCTAGATCTCCCCTTATTTGTCAATATTGAGATCGCCGTGGTCACACTGCCAAGACTTGCTACAAATTACATGGTTATCCCTCTAATCATTCTCGTCGTTAAGCAAATACGGTTAACAAGGATTCTGGCTCCGAACTGTCTTGGCTTTTGGATTCTAGTGTATCTCACCATGTTACTGGGGATCTTGGTAATCTCACTTTAGCCCATGATTATACTGGTAATGATAAACTTGTGGTTGTGAATGGTAAGGGACTCACCATCACTCATAATGGTTCAACTTCTCTTCCCACTTCCTCCTCCCCGCTTCACTTAAATAATGTTCTTTATGTTCCTGACATATCTCAACATCTTTCCCAATTATGTCAAAGCAACTTTGTATCCATTGATTTTTTCCATGGCATTTTCAGGTCAAGGATTTCCTTGGTATGAAAATCCTCCCTACATCTCACGGTTTGTTTTTGTCACAACAGCACTATATATGTGAGTTATTGATTTCTACCAACATGAAAGATGCAAAGCCTGTCTCCACCCCTCTTTCTACTTCATGTGATTTGACTCTCCAACGTCTGATGCTCCCTCGTGTGCTATTCGGGAGTTTCGTGGTATTATTGGTTCCCTACAATATTTATATCTCACCTGCCTAGATGCTTCTTTCTCAGTGAATAAACTATCACAATACATGCAAGCTCCCACTAACATTCACATGAAAGTTGTTGCCAAGCGTCTACTCCGCTATCTCAAAGGGACACTTGACCATGGTCTTCACCTCTCTCGTGCCATAGATCTCTCTCACAAGATTGTGATTTTGATTGGGCTGGATATACTCATGATCACAAGTCTACTGCTGCCTATTTTATTTATATGGGGCCTAATGTAATCTCTTGGTCCCCTAAAAAGCAACCCACTGTTGCTAGATCTTCAACGGGAAACTATAGCGACCATTACCACTAAACTGTTGTGGTTACGTGAACTATTAAAGGAGCTTGGTCATCTAATCAACAAGGCGCCACAATTGTTTATGATAATATTGGAGCTATCTACCTTTATGCCAATCCTGTGTTCCATACTCGCATGAAACATCTTGCTATTGACTATCATTTTGTTCGTGACTTGTTGCTTCTAAGAAACTTCAAGTGTCTCATATGCCAACAAGTCATCAACTAGTTGATCTACTTACCACGTCTCTGTCTCACTCTCGCCATGCATTTCTTCTTGATAAGATTGACGTTCAGTCTCCCTCCTCCATCTTGTGGGGGTGTGTAGACTCTCTCTCCATTCGTCAGAAACAATCAGTCATAGATCATGCACATGCATCACAACACACATTAAATTATAGCTTATGTTATTCCTTAATTATAACTTATGTTATCTCTTAATTATTTGTCAACCCATACATATCTTTCTGTATGTTTTTGTTACAATTATTCAGAAACAAATCATATATATATACACATTATATATATA
>Ga0123340_1007703_pt1 | contig 10272 bp, 6 predicted proteins | sample SirMexnodulemix_FD_89961 | JGI IMG/M metagenome (GOLD analysis project Ga0123340, IMG submission 89961) | Root nodule microbial communities of legume samples collected from Mexico - Siratro Mexico nodule mix | ecosystem: Host-associated > Plants > Roots > Nodule | place: Mexico: Nepantla...
AAATATTTATATTTTACTAATAATTCAAATTATATAAATAAATATATTAAGTATTGAGAGTTAGTGAAGGTTTTTTATACTCTACTTATTTATATGTGAAGAATTATCTATATTTGATAAAATGTAAAGGAGTATATTAAAGTGAATATGACGATGAAACATATAGATTCGAAATCGTAAATCGAACATATATAATAGATATTAACATTTGAGTCTAACTTTAATATTATCTTCTTCAAATCATCAAATTATATATATAAATTGATGTGTGGATACATTTGTTAGAAAATGAATATATTTTATTATAATTCTCAATTTTCACTTAAAATATTTTAAATGCTTAATTTGTCTTTCTGTTTTGATGTTGTTTTGTAATATTTGGATCAAGATGATTCTATTTTGGTATGACTAGATAAAAATGCGGATATGGAACAATCTTTTTATAAGTTTTATAAAGTTATCTTTTGTCGTAACTATGCATATTTGATGAGAAAATGAATTTATTTCTTTTACTTTATTTTTTTACAAGCAAAATATAAACTTACAGTCATAAAATAAAATAAATATTTATTTTACTGTTTTAAGGTTCTTTCTTAATTATGAATTTAGTCTATTATTAGCATATAACCAATAAAAATTACTCTAAATATGACTTAATATTTAAGATAATTATCATTAAAATTGGCAATATTATTATATATAACAGTTTATAAAATAAATGGCTGTGTAAACCAATTTCACCCTATTTGTAAAGTAAAATATTTATTTTCATAAAATATAAGGAAATTATTATTTCCCCGTACAAAGAAGTGTAAAATAAGTATAAATACAGGCTAAATGAGTGATTTTTACCATAAAGGTGGTTAATCTATTCTTTGAAATAAATAAATATTTATTTTTTTGCATAACTAGTAATTAATATAATTTTTTCACCTTTTTATTTTTCAACAAGTGGAAAAAGTATTTTTCACACCATCCAAAGGGACTCAAGTTTAATCTTTCCCCCTCCTCCCTTCATCATCTCTTCACTTTCATTTGAAACAAACAGAATACAAATTATATATATATATATTTCACAGACTAAATTGGCAATGTTGCAAGGAGCAAATTCATCATTTACCTATAAATGTAAAAGTTTTATTGGTAAACATCATAAAAATTGATCAAGCATTCAATACTTTAAAGCTACTGTATATGATTTTAAATAAGGATTTCACTCAAACTTTAACTGAGCAGCATAAGGGCCACTATATCTAGTGACTGAGGAAAACATGACAATGAAGATTTGTAATACTATTACACCAGAAAATTTTTGTATCGTATCATGCTTCTTCAGTAGGAAAGAATAAGGCACTGCAAATCTGTTCATTCTGGTTTCAAATTCAGTAGTTTTGAGCTGTTGTCCATTTTTTGTCCTTGCCATTTTTGTAAGAGAGTCATCATAGTTTTGCAATTTTTGGAAATCATGTCCTAATAATGAAAATATTTTCTTTTTCATTTTTAAGAAATAAAGACATAATTTTAATATTTCAAAATATTATAATACCATTATATTTTTGCAACTATAAAGCACAATATGTCCAATCTACTTTGTGGTGAAAAAAAAAGCTAAAAAGTTAATGCAAAGTTACTGCATTATTTGTATATATATTTTTCAATGGCCATGATAGCAAAAGTAGTGTCTTTGAAGGTCACAATATTCCACATAATCATTAAAGGTTGCTAAGTTCATCACACACCAAAACCCCATTTCCAAATTTTCCTTAGATTTTCTGACAGAACTCATAACCAAGTCCCCACCTTTTTTTCTATATATACATTTGAAAGCAGTTACCACTTTGTTTGTGCCTTTCTGCTTTCACCTTTGTTCTGTTCTCTCTATGCAATGGCCCTTCTTGCCTCTCAAAACTCTAGTGGTCTTTTGGCCTCATTCTTGTCTCTTCTTGTTCTAGCTGTTTCCCTTCAATGCCATTTAGCTTCTTCGGCTGTGCTTTCAGGCACGAAACAGCACCATAACCATTTCAGCCACCAGAGACCACTGGTCCAAACCAACCAAAGCACTTGTTCATTGTTCGTGGGTGCTTGGGTCCGTGATGAAACTGAAACATACCCTCTTTACCATTCTTCTAGCTGCCCAATCATAGACCCAGAATTCAATTGCCAAATGTACGGTCGCCCTGATTCTGGTTACCTCAGATACCGTTGGAAGCCTCTCAACTGTGAGCTCCCAAGGTACAAAAAAACAACATTGGACACAACACCACAAGAGAAAAAAAGGGTCCTAATATAGTTTGTCAGTGTTCATGAAGTTTTGGTTTTAACATAGTCCAATACTATCATGTGATTCATAAAGTAAATCTCACTTAATGGGACTTTGCTATTGTTGTTGTTTATGCTGTGTGAGTGGTAATGTTGTGTTCTCTGATGTAACTGCATTTCATAAAGTATGAAACAATGTATTGTTTGTGTTTGTTAAGCATGATTTGAATGGTTTTCTGGCATTCTCATGTCATGGTAGGTTCAATGGGGTTGAGTTTCTGCTGAAAATGAAAGGCAAAACGGTGATGTTTGTTGGTGACTCATTGGGAAGGAACCAATGGCAGTCTTTGATTTGTATGCTATCCGCTGCAGCACCTCGGGCACACACACAATTGGTCAGGGGAGATCCTCTCTCAGTCTTCAGATTCTTGGTGAGTCAAAACAATTTTTTTTTTTTTCTGAGCAGAAATGAGTAATCATGGCAATACTTGACACTTCCATTTGTTGGAAGATTTAGGTGATGTTTGGCTACAAATACTTATTGAAGAAGAAATACTACGTAAAATGAATTAAATATGCAGTCCTACTTATGTTAACACTCTCTGGTTTAACCTATCTAAAAGCTGATTTTAACTTGTATTTTTGTTAACTTTAATTTATAAAAGAAGTTCTTGGAAACGAAACTCTTTTGGTGATGAGGGAAATACCCAGTTTTTTTCTGGATAAGATTCAGGATTTGGTAGGTCAATAAGAGGTAAAAACAACAAACTTTTGCCAGCGGTAAATAGTTTGCTTTTCCCATTTTGTTAAGTTTCACTAAAAATAATGGTGGGTAGGGTCACATATTTGTAATAGGACAAATAATCTGGTGAAAAGGTGTTTGTGTGATAGTGTCAATTAGAACAAGGATGTAGCTTTCTACGTAAGAATCCCTTTGCAAGGGGACCCGGAGTGTTGTCATGGCATTAAATTTGTCAAGTGGATGCAAACTGCAGCCACATCATTTTCATTCTTTACCCTTACAAGTTAGAATAATACATAGTAAAAATGCATTTTTGAGAAGAGGTCCAAATTGGGTTTGATATGGTATATGCAGGATTATGGTGTGAGCATTTCATTTTACAGAGCTCCTTATTTAGTAGAGGTGGGTGTGGTCCAAGGGAACAGAATTCTGAAGCTGGAAAAGGTAGATGGGAATGGTGCCGCATGGAGGAATGCTGATGTGCTGTCTTTCAACACAGGGCATTGGTGGACTCATCAAGGTTCTCTTAAGGGGTAGGCCCTTTTGCAAGTTTATTGAAGAAAATTTTGGCTTTTCCTTTATTTTATGTATTTTGGTTTTTAGAGGTGTTTTTATGTAAAGAATATATTCAATCGCCAACTGTTATATATAACAAGTACATTGACTTTATAATAACTATTTATTTCTTGTAATTGATTGTATAATGTCTTTTACATAAAAGGCATAGAAAGTTTTTTGGTTAATGGTTAACAGAAATGTTAGTGATACAATCTTGCAGGTGGGATTATGTAGAACTAAGAGGCAAGTTCTACCCAGATATGGATCGCTTGGCAGCTTTGGAAATGGCTATGAAAACATGGGCTAATTGGGTGGACAGTAACATTGATAGAAGCAAAACCAGGGTGTTCTTTCAATCAATTTCTCCCACACACTACAAGTAGGGACTCTCCATCTTTGACTATCTATTATCTTTAACTGCTTTCTCTCTCTTGCATTATTTTGTTGAAACAATGAAACTGAGTATCTGATTTCTAGGCTATTTTGATTTGGATAGCACCTCTTCTGCATTAGAAATATTCTGGTGAATAAGAAAGAGAGACATTTTGGTTCTTTTAACTTATATTTAACCAACATTTTCACACACATAATCAGAAAAATGAAACAAAATTCCAATCTTTCCACCCTAGTCAAACTACATTTGCATTTTTTCTGATGGATTGTATATTTGCATTAAGGGATGAGAATGGGGCCCTTCTTTGACCAGGCCTTGACAGCTTGTACATAGATTATTGCTACTTTGTTTTCGGTCGAAAAGGTTATTGCAAGTTGTGTTTTCTGTCTGGAAGTTGAAATTTATGGACGTGGTAGGTGCTGTCTTTGTCACAGGTTGTGATCTAATTGCACATTTACATAATATGGAACTAAAATCTATTTGATACCAAAAAGTAAACTATTTACAATTTTATAATGACTTACTATATAGTAGTAATTCACAAAATTGCCATGATCGTAGTCCCTTAAATTTTACATCATTCATTAAATCATGCCGCGCTTTGCTCTGTTCACAGAGTTTCTATATTCCTCTATCACATGTTTGTACATTCACAAAGTCTTATTATTGTTTGTACTACAAAATTTTTCTGCTATCATTCATCTGAAAATATTATGACAACAAAACTTAAATGGCAGCGTTGTTAGCTCCATTATTTCCTTTTTATGAAGTCTAGTTTATCCATATAATGCAAACGTACTTTTCTTGGGGCCTCAAAGTCATTCATGGTCACATGAGTTTGCAATTGGCTCTTTTATTGCCTATCCACAAAGCTTTTTTGCTAGCAATATTATGACACCAAACTTAAATAGCAGTTTTATTAGCTCCAATATTATTTCATTTGTATAAAATCTAGGTTATCCAAATCATGCAAAGGTTCTTTTCTTGGGTCCTCAAAGCCATTCATGGTCACAAGAGTTTGCAATTAGCTCTTTTATTGCCCTACCACAACAACCCTGTCAGATTTTGAGGAGTTTGTTTTCCTGGTGCAGCAGGATCACCGTGTTGCAGATCCTGATAGAAAAAAGTGTCGGTGAAATAAAGCATACATCATACACATCCCGTTAATAATATCCATACACATGAAAATAGTTCAACAAATGCTTATACATACTTCTTTTTCCCCCAATGAGGTAACTATTTTTATCCGTACATGTCACGCATGATTGTGTTTTGGTCTCTCAAAAAATTATCTCTAGCATTTTCCCATCTCGTGATCAGTAACCATCCCAAGTAAATAGTTTCAAACAACATACACTTAAATAAGATATGGGCCAACATAAATGTGCTATATAATCTGATGGGGCAAGGCTGTGGCATTGCACATGGAGATGTCCATTGCGCAGGGTCAGCAACAGTGAATGGAGATGTCATTGTTCATCTGTGGATGACTTCACTATCACATGTTCCAACTAACTTGAGTAGCATTAACCTATTTAAGCTTTGACATTGTTAAGCGTTGCTAAATACAGTAAATAAAACAATGATTTGTGTTTCTGAGTTTATTAGACATCTTACGTCGATTAGAAATAAAGTCTTTTAATAATTTATAAATAAATATAAACTTTACTCTTCAAGCCAGTTTTGTAATGTATTTTTTAGATAATAACTAACAGGTATTCTTTTTGTCCGTCTAATGTATTATTTCATACAATTATGTAGAGAAAAAAAACAAAGATTCTTTGATAAATTTCAAAGAAATCACTAGTGTCAATGCAATATGTTTTAACTATTTGGATTATTATGATTGTCTCAATATACAGCCCAAATGAATGGAATGTGGGTGGAACAAGTGTGATGAGAACAAAGAATTGTTATGGTGAAACTGCCCCAATTAGTGGCACAACATACCCTGGAGCATACCCTGAGCAGATGAAGGTTGTGGATATGGTTGTAGGAGAAATGAGAAACCCTGCATATCTTTTGGACATCACAATGTTATCAGCATTAAGGAAGGATGGTCACCCTTCAGTCTACAGTGGTGAATTAAGTCCTCAGAAGAGAGCTAATCCTACTAGAGCTGATTGCAGCCATTGGTGTCTTCCTGGACTTCCTGATACTTGGAATGAACTATTCTCTACTGCTTTATTCCACTAAATTTTATTTTTATGGTTACTTAACATGTTCACTAATTGTGTTATCTTCAGTAGGAGATGCATTATTTGATGGTTGCATAATCGCAACTCGTTGCAACTGTGAAGTTATATGTTAAGGAAATGAACAAGTTTCTTTGTTGTTCTATAAATGTAAAGTGTGAATTATCTTATCATTGTATAAATTCTACCAAAGGTGTTAATTAATGAGTTTCATCTTTTTAGTGTGCAACAAATGGAAGTTCTAGAGGATGAATATGTAAAAGGATTTGCTGCTTATGACATTTGTATAATTTTTATTCAATTTTAGTTGTTCGTAAGTTATTTATACATAAATGTTTATCCTATCTTAGATTCTTGAAAAAAAAATTGATAGTTTATGTTCAACATTTTTTAAATAGATATACCTTACCTAAAATAAAAATTTCCTATAGAAACTATTACAGCTAATTTATAACCCCTTTTAGATACTCAAATATATTCTTGTAATTAGTTATATCCTCTAAATTGATTATTATTTTAGGCTGAAATAAGTTTTAAGTTCTTAATATATTAAACTCTTTTAATTTGAATACTTAATAAAAAAATTGAAAAACGTTGAGTGCTTATAAACCCTTAAACATAAAAAATGTCTTTTATATATGCACACACCAAAAACAGAAGGTTTGGGTTTTCTTGATACAAGAGAAAAGGGGAAACAAGGTGTGGAAACTATAGAATGGGATGGGTGAATTTGCATACTTGTCCCTTTTGCATACTAGAATAGAGAAGTTAAGATTAGGCATATTTATTGAAGACCGTTGTTGTTGTTAAAATGAACGTGTTTGGATTTACAAATGATGTGTTGTTGGGTGGTGGTGGTGATGGTGTGAAATCTAGTCCACATAAATCCTTGTAGCGTCGAGATCATGTTTTCCTAAGGTCTAGTCTAAAAATTTTTTGGTTGTGGTCCGTTTTTCTATTGGCCTTATTGCTTGTCGTGTCATGTTGGCATTACATTGAGAATAAAGTATGCTAATTTTATGACTTTGGCTGGTTCTTTCTAGGATTTCGAAGAGATGAGTTTGACATTCCAAGTTTACCATGGGGTAAATTGATGAGTGAGCTTCCGTGAAGTACATTGTAGGAGAAATATAACTTCTAGGAAAATCTATCAAATGAGGATTTGTGGGAGTTTTATTTGAAAACGGTGAGGAGGACAATGTGAGGGGTTTGTCGATGTCGAGGTTGATAGGAAAGGGGAGATGTTTTAATAGAAGCTGAAAACTCAAGTGATATTAGTGATGAGTGTGTTATTAAGAAATTGTTGAATGATGAATTAACATATAAAGGTGATGAGATCATTGACAACATATGTATGGTTTGAAAAAGGAATAATTAAATAAAGAATTTGAATTCAAACTTAGGATAAATTTTGTATCTTTTGAAAAAATTCAAATAGAGTATAATACAACATACACTTTTAAATAGTAAAGATATAAGCTTAAGTCTCATAATAAAACACGAATTAAGGTCACGTGCAAATAAACATGTTATAACTTGTCAATGTATTGTAGTAGAGAAGATAGTAGTTTAACCTACAAGAACATGTAAGGCCAAACATTCATGTAAATAAATATTTCAAAACAAAAATACACGACTTTTTTAAACTCGCAACTAAAAATATGAAAACCAATATGAGGTTAAGGTGACCTAAATAATGGATAAGCCTAGGTCTAAAATATAGGTTAAAATTTGTATGAGTGTTTCATGGAGGAGGCCAGAGAAAATTTATATAATTGTTATAGATGATGATGCGACTAGACAATACTCATTGTTGATATCTTATGTTGGAGAATATAACTTGTACAATCATAACACATGCAAGCTTAAGTTGAAAAAGTTAGAAGGTTATTCTTACCCATTTTTTAAGATTTTACACTTGCTAAGTGTTGATCTCAAGTGACTATTTACCAAAGTTTCATATTGAGTAATATGAATCAGGAAAATGTAGGACGAGTTGATTTAGGTGTTTTCACCACAACTCAATAGTTTCTTAGGTATATTTAGTACTTAGGCAGATGTGTGTCTTAAAAGGGTTTTAAATTTTTTCTTGTAAAAATTGCATATTGAGTTATAAAATATTTTGTTGAATGTTCATGGATGTAACTCTTGAAGTGTCAAACCAAATTAAATTTAATTGTTTTTATTTTTCTTATATGAGTTTGCTTTCATTAGAAGAGACTAATAAGGCTACAAAATTGCATTTCAAATTTCATGCAAACCTATCATTGGTCCTTATCAATGTCACTTGATAAATACTTATGGTGGATAACTTTTGGTTGTTATTGTAAGAGACATTAATGAAAAATTATCATTTAATGACAACTTAGTTCTAATTCACCTATCATAATAAGTGAGACAATGACAAATTTGTAAATAAGAAAATAAATATGTCCATTAAATTGTACTTGCACTTCCTTTCCATTATATAAACAACTTCACCACAAAATCACCAAACTAGCAAATTAATGTCTACCTACACTCCATACAACAAAACCAAAAATTAGACATAACCATAGTCAACTATCTTTATATTTTAAATCCATAATTGATTACATACCGGCCATAACGATTAACCCAACATTTGAAACGCATAATGGATTACCTGAAGTGGATAATAGATTATCCATATATTTCCATCCCGTAATTGATTAAATATACGCAATAATTGATTACCCAAATGTTTTCAACCCATAATTGATTACAATACCTTGATAATATACTATACATACATTTCTCCAACATAATCAATTAGATCAACATTTAGAATTGATTACCAGTTCATTTCTTCACACAAAATCGATTCCTGAAACTAAACAAGCAATTATGTTCATACCTGGCCAGCAGTCGCCACCACTTCCTTCAACCACCACAGATGTCTGCATACTACCTACTTCACCAATGGAGTTTAAAAGACCAGTTAACGAACAAGAACAAAACACAAGCACTTGATGAAGAACAACAACTACAACGATTTCACTAAGAAGAAGACAAAGACGAAGTTTACCAAGCAACACAAGGGCACAACTTGAGCTCCAGTAGCACACGAATTCAAATTCAAGTTATGTAAGTGTAGGTGAGACTGTTGTGTTGTGCATTCACTACTTTTTAATGAAGAATTCAAAGACACCCACGGTTAAACAATTGTTGACTGCAAGTCTGGAATCTTGCATGCATGCAGGCACGCTAGGATTATCTACAAAGTTAATGACATAGTGAAAAAAAAAAGTGAGGATAGTTGTATATTTTCTCACAGTGCTAGTTGGCTTTCTCACCATTTCTTCACTCTCTCGCGAGGATGACCCAACACCTCTTCCATTTTTTCACATCAGTAAATTTACTCAAATTGTTGAAAACAACAAGGTTAACTCTCACTTTTCTTTCCTCATGAATAGTCAAACCATAAAAGCAAACAGAGTGTTAGGGTTGATCATTAAGCATGTTTAAGCAGACTTAAGATTTATGATTCAAATATCTAAATCACATCAAGTGATCAATTCAATTTATAGAATGAATCCTTATTTATATAATTGCATTGATGGGGTTTGACTGAGCATACATAATTAAATTTTGAGAAAAAGTTAAAAATATAATTTTAAGAAAACAATTATGTCGTATGGACTTGTAACAAATTTGAAAATATTTGACTTGACCTGCATGACAACCCACACAAACTAATTCAATAATAATTATTCCCACATGACAACCCACGCAAACTAATCTAATAACAATTATTCTCACAGGTTTGTTAGGTTTAGGTTCACTAATAAATAATTTTCATACTAGTATGCATTTAACTCCTAATGTAGGTGCAATATATTTTTTGTGAGTGAATTTTTTATGCGATTTCTCTTTTAGTGCACCTACAACACAATAGGACTCAATCATCTTTTTGCCGGTTTGTTTGGATCTAAAGATATATTTGAAGAGTTAATTTAAGTGGATTTAAGATGAAAGTGTGTAGAAAGATAAATTGTTGGATTAAAGAAAAAATAATAAAAAATAAAGAAAAAGTTTATAAAAATTTGAGTATTATAATGATAAAAATATTTACTTGATAAATTTGTAAGATAATAGTATAAATT
>Ga0123340_1007704_pt1 | contig 10270 bp, 8 predicted proteins | sample SirMexnodulemix_FD_89961 | JGI IMG/M metagenome (GOLD analysis project Ga0123340, IMG submission 89961) | Root nodule microbial communities of legume samples collected from Mexico - Siratro Mexico nodule mix | ecosystem: Host-associated > Plants > Roots > Nodule | place: Mexico: Nepantla...
ATATAATATTATATATATATATATATAAAGATTTGAAAATTATAAATAATGAGAGTAATGTGAGTGTTTATTTAAATTAAAGGAATCAGTGTCATTTAATTTAATTAAAGCAGAAGGTAAAGGGTAATTTTCTCATATATATATATATATGATAATTTTTTTAATAATTCAATTTTTTTGGAAAATATTAAACTTTTTTAAGCCTCAAATAGTTAGGAACCTAATCAAAACACCCTCATTAGCCTTGTAATTGCCATGATCAACATTGTTGATATTTTCTCCCTGTTGCAGACATTCATTGTGAATACAAACTTTAAAATGTAGGAGAGTAATTGAAAGAAGTGATCACATATCTATGCTTAAGCGAAGTGGAGCAAGAAGAGCATATACAGTAAGCAGACCTATGAAATGGCAGAGAATACAATTCACGTAGTGATGATTCCATGGTCTGCCTTTGGCCACTTGATCCCATTTTTCCAACTTTCCATAGCCTTAGCCAAAGCTGGTGTTCATGTCTCCTTCTTATCAACCCCCAAAAACATTCAAAGGCTTCCTAAACTTCCTTCAACTTTAGCTCATTTGATTGATCTGGTGCAACTTCCAATGCCACAATTGGATAAAGAGCTCTTGCCAGAAGGTGTTGAGGCCACCGTGGACATTCCATTTGAAAAAATTCAGTACTTAAAGTTGGCATATGATAAGCTGCAACATGTTGTGAAGCAACTTGTGGCCAATCAGTTACCAGATTGGATAATTTGTGATTTTTTTCCTCACTGGATGACAGACATTGTTCAAGAGCTTCAGCTGAAGTTAATCTTCTTTTCTGTTTACTCGGCTTCTGCAATGGCATTCCTAGGACCACCAGGCACAAGAAAAGCTCCCTTATCTCCAGAAAGTTTAACAGTACCACCAGAATGGGTGACATTTCCTTCATCAGTGGCTTTTCAAAGACATGAGGCAAGTGCTTTTTATGCTAATCTCTACCAGGAAAATGCTTCCGGGGTAGGGGACTTAGAAAGGCTTGCAAAGGTATTTAGTGCCTCCAAAGCTATATTATTTCGTAGTTGCTACGAGATTGAAGCAGAATATTTGAATGCATTTCAGAAACTAGTTGGGAAGCCTGTGATTCCCATAGGTCTATTGCCTGTAGAGAGAGGAATTGTTGATGGGTTTAGGGGTGAGATATTTGAGTGGCTTGATAGACAAGCATGCAAATCAGTTTTATTTGTAGGGTTTGGCAGTGAGTGCAAGCTGAGCAAGGATGAAGTTTTTGAGATAGCTTATGGAGTTGAGGAGTCTGAATTGCCATTTTTATGGGCACTCAGAAAACCAAGTTGGGCAAGCAATGATGAAGATTCTTTACCTTTTGGATTCATTGAAAGGACATCTAAGAGAGGGATTGTTTGCATGGGATGGATACCACAACAGGAAGTATTGGCACATCCATGTATTGGGGGGTCTTTGTTTCACTCTGGCTGGGGTTCTGTCATTGAAACCTTGCAGTTTGGTCATGCCCTAGTTGTATTACCCTTCATTGCAGATCAACCTCTTAATGCAAGGTTTTTGGTTAACAAGGGTCTAGCCATTGAAGTTAAACGAAATGAAGATGGGTCATTCACTAGAAGTGACATTGCAACATCTATTAAACAAGCTATGGTATTGGAGGAAGGGAAGAATATCAGAGTTAATACAAGGGAAGCTGCTACAATTGTAGGAAACGTGAAGCTGCACCAAGATCATTACATAGCTGCATTTGTTCAGTTTCTTAAGAAATGAATCCAGAAGCAAAATATGAAGCTGAATAGGATCATTAAGGCTTCTTGAGTTAGGGTTTAACGGTTTGTTAAATATACAAGCCTATTCTTTAGAGCAGTGTCACATAGGGCTTAGCATTTTTCTTATCCATTACCTTTTTAATTGGTCTACTTTATATAAAATTTATTAAATAAATAATTTTTAAAAATTTGAAAGTTTCTCTCAGTTTCAATTTAAAAAAAGAGTGCTTATAAGTTGACAACCTTACGTGGCATTACACCCAGGTTACAACCGGACATGACACTTAGGTGGCAACTCTTGTCTTACGTGAACAATACTAAAAAGTCCACAAAAACTTTTGAACCTTCTAAGTGTTTAACTTTATATACTTAAGTGTTTAACTGGACAGTACTTTCTGACCACACATCCAAACAACCATCTAAGTGCACCCATGACCTCCCCAACTCAAATCTTTACATCTTTTTAGTTATTGGATGAATAAACAAATCTGTCATTACTTGATCCTATAATTTCCTATCACTGTCGTAAGTAAGGAATGGACAGTACTCAAAAACACACTGCAACCTTTGCACCTTCTAAGTGTTTAACCTTATATATTTAAGTGTTTAACTGGGCATTACTTTTTGACCACACATCCAAACAACCATCTAAGTGCACTCATGGTCTCAACCCGTCGTGGTCTCAGCTTCTCCTACGCTTCAGCGTTTTCCCCTAAACTCACAAACACCACATTTTGTCGTCGCTGTCGTCGTCCACCTCTCCCACCTTTCATTCGCACGCCACTTCCCACCGTCCGTCACGTGCAACTTCAAACGAAGGTTTTCGCTTTTCCCTCACAGACTCTGCACATTCCACTCGCGAAACTCAACCTTTTCTTTCAAACTTTCTAAAAGGTTTTCTCTTTTCCCTCACAGACTCTGCACATTCCACCCCGGGAAACCCAACTTTTCCTTTCAAACTTTCTAAACATACAAAAAAAACTGTAATGCCCCTCTCTACGAAATATCATACATGCCCCTCAGCCACGTAGGAATTTACCACATATGCAGTTAGCAAAGGGTTGGCAGCCACGTGTGGTTGTTAACAAAAGGGTTAGACAACCACACGTGGTTGCCAACCCTTTGTCAACCGTATATGTGGCAAATTTTTCCTACGTGGTTGAGGGACATGTGTGTATTTCGTAAGGAGGGGTATTACAGGTTTTTTCCTAAGTTTAGAAAGTTTGAAAAGAAAGGTTGGGTTTCGCGAGTGGAATGTGGAGAGTCAAGGGAAAACCTTTTAGAAAGTTTGAAAGGAAAGGTTGGGTTTCGCGGGTGGAATGTGCAGAGTTTGTGAGGGAAAAGCGAAAACTTTCGGTTGAAGTTGCACGCGACGGAAGGTGGGGAAGTGGTGTGCGACAAACGGTGGGAGAGGTGGACGACGAGGACAAAACGTGGTATTTTTGTGTTTGTGGGTTTAGGGGAGAACGCCGAAGCATAGGAGAAGGTGCGACCACGATGAGTTGAGGCCATATGTGCACTTAGATGGTTGTTTGGATGTGTGGTCAGAAAATAATGTTCAGTTAAACACTTAAGTATGTAAAGTTAAACACTTAGAAGGTTCAAAGGTTTTTGTGGGCTTTTTAGTATTGTCCATTCCTTAGTTATGACAGTGCTAGGGAATTATAGGATAAAGGAATGGTAGACCTGTTAATTCGTCCCATAACTGAAAAGATGTGAAGATTTGAGCTTTGGAGGTCCTGAGTGCACTTAGATAGTTGTTTAGATATGTGGTCAGAAAGTAATGACTAGTTACACACTTAAGTATATAAGGTTAAACACTTAAAAGGTTCAAAAGTTTTTGTGAGCTTTTTAGTACTGTCCACATAAAACAAGAGTGGTCACGTAAGTACCACGTGCGGTTATAACCTAGATGTAATGTCAGGTTGTCAACCTATAAACACTCTATTTCTTAATACACATATACAAACTTGACTTTGTGAATTTTGCATATTTCTATTTCTTGTCATTTCATAGAAGTCTTACAACTTGGTATTATATTTTTTATTTGGGCTTCTATCCCTTGGATAGTCTCTATACATACTGCTGCCGTTATGAAAGAACGTGTGGAGGTTTGGAGATACAAATGGCGAAGTTCCAAACAGAACAGGTCATTTTATAGAATCGATGATAAAACGCACGGAGGAATTATTGGTAACTTTGGGTGAGGATTCTGTTTAAGTCACTGTTCTATTTGGAAGTCTTACATAATTGTGCTCGGCCAGTTTTTCTATGACCACGGTTTAAAACAGTTCAAAATTCAACTTCCTAATTGTGACAAAAATCAATGAACAAACCTTTTGGGTAAATCTTGATTGGTGTAGATTGAAAATTCATTCAAAGCGAGGGAATAAGAGATCTTGGTTGAATTGAGCACTGATGCATGCAAAGTCACTGCCAGATGAACAGATGAGTCCTGGACCTAGATCCAGCGATGGACAGACAAACAATAGGGGCGTGCAAGGTTTATTCCCGGAGGTAGAATGAGGAGTTAAGGAATTTAGTTAAGATGGTGTCGTCAATTGTGTCAGAGAGGGGAAGGACAGATATACAATGAGAGAATAATTTTGCAGAAGGAATGTTTGTCATTATAGGAGCTTGAGTTAAGGTAGTGGTTTTCACGTTGCAGGTTTGTCAATTACAGTAAGAGTAGCAATTTTTTTTTTTCTTAATCTTTCTGTGTTCTATCACCGGCGAATGACTTCACTGGTTAAAATATTTTACTACCCTTTCCAAACCCAAATGGATGAGAGCCTCCTCACTTCTAAGAGATATGGAGATAGAATATCATATTAACTTTTAAGTTCTATGATTTATGTATAAAATAACTTCGTAAGTAAACACATAATGCCAGAATTCACTCAACGAGAAAATTTGCGTTCTTTAGTAAATCAAAATTAAAACCTGAAGGCAAATGAACCAACTACACAGGGCAAACTATAGGATTAGAAAACTGCCTCCGTGTGAATGAATGACAAATTCCTTGTAAGCATTGCATTAGTAAAAGCTAAAGCTCACGATGTCTTGCAACCAGTTCTTCCAAAATTGTCTTCTTTCAGAGCATATCATTTAGAAGACATTTCTTGCCATGTGCTGCCAAGAGTAACCCCATGATTTTTAATGATCTGAACTGCCAGCAGCAGAATTTCCTGTTCAGCAGAGTATAGTTCATCTTTGCGCTGTAAAAGATACAAGATAAATACGAGGATAAAAAGATGTTAATGCAAATATGGCGGAATTTAAAATATAGCGAAGTAATAAAAGATTGTATGACACAGCGCTAAATGACAGTGCGAAAAAAAGATAGAAAGCAGGAAAACTGAAACCATAGTTGAAGAGCGCAACTACCTTCAGAGTGCTTTACAAAAAAGACCTTACCACTTCAAAATGGCAACCTCGCATAAAAAGTCACCTATGTACTATTATTTGAGACATAAAATTTTCCTTTCAGATGCTGATATATGAAATGTACGTTACTGAAACTGTACTATCGTTAATTGAGCTCCTAGTTTTCGGGACCACAGGTCACGGTCGCGGGAGTTGCTAGATAGTAACTGCCTCACTTCCTATCAACTTACGTACCAGGGATTATTTGGTAATCAGTATTCCACTCGGAATCACAACTAATTCTGAACATTGCACGTAATAGATCCTCCTGTATCTATTTTAGCAACTTATCAGAAAATCAGTTTCCTTGGCCAGTTGGCCAAACCATTATTCCTACTTACGGGGTACCATGTTTCTATGAGTTATTACTGTATCATCTCTAAGTATGGTGTTTGAAATTTAGGTGCAGTGAGATATCATTTGAATATTCCAAAACAAATCTAGAACAAGCTGGAAATCCAATCAAAATAAATGCAATATAAAATGAAGCAAAGCAAAGGGAAGTTAAAAGATAATTATAGAATCTCCATATAGTACTTCCTATAGGTGTTTCACTGTGCTTGCACGTCAATTTGTTAAAATATATTTTAGGAATAAGCTTTCCAAATTATGAACAAAAAGGAATCATAAAGTATGAAACAAAAATAATATGGTTAAATTCAGAGATTCAAATGGGTGAGGTACCATATGTTTGAGGTTGTATCCAAGAGTCAATTCTGCATATGAACTTTCTATACGGGATAAGTAACAGTAGGGAACATCTTTCCCTAAGAAAACCTTTGCATTTGATCTGAGCATGCTTTTTACATCATCTGATATCTGGGGAATCTTACTTAAATCCTCAGTTTGCAGAGGAATTTTGCTTATAATGGCACGATATTCAGCACGGGACTTGTTCACAATGACCTACAAAGTTCGCATGAGAAGAGGATTGTCATTCAATGAATGAGGAAAAAACGTATATCACAGTCACAACATGTAAAGCTCAAGCACGAAACATGCTTATAGAATTAAGGCATAGCTTCGTATCAATAGTGTGTGAGAAAGCAAACATGTAAACGTGAAGTGTGACCTCAATTTATATATCCTAAAGAGAAGTTTTCAAGTACACAAATTGAAGCCCCAAAATCAAAGGGAATTATAAAAATGAAAACACCTGTGCAATTAAGTAATTTAATCAGATATCTTGGCTTCAGTTTAAAAGCTGATGAAAAAATGGCTGGACAAATCTAAACTCTAAAGACAACATCCAATCCAACAGAATCTGACCATGAAGGAGCAGTACATGGTATGACAGCAATGCATTACAAAATTATTTGACCAAAAGAATAATGAAATAAAAGAAAAATCATGCTCATGATAAGAAAAAAAAAACATGGTTTGAAACACAGGCACATGTCAGCATTTTCTTCTTCCCTGTTATATTCGTATTTCTTTTTTCTCTTGCAAACAGGTTATGATCTAAAACTAAAACAAAACAAGGAGCAAAAAGGTCGCTGTAATCAGAATTATGGGATGGAAGACAAGAGAATTATATATAAGCCTGCTCAAAGTAGTGCTTAGAAAGTCAAACTACAAACAAAAATTTTCCAACTAGCTGCATATCTTAGCATGAAGTAGTGTCAAAGATCAAAACGATAAACTAGTAATGTGTAAGTGTTCAGAACAGATTTCTCTTTCGTAAAGGCAATTGCATAGATGCATTTTAGAGAAAGAAAGAAACAATCAAGTAGGCTTCACTAATTTTAAATTGCGGGGCCCACCTGGCTAGAAAAAAATGAGTTGGGGACAATAACTGGAAACTTCTCTGAACTCAGCAAAGACGTGGTAGTAAGACCCATTTCCACCACTTGACCCTCTATCGATCCTGCCTGCAATTTTTACAAATTCTCAGACACATGTAAGAAACATGAAACTTAACCAGGGGAAGACCTACACTGATGCATGAACACTTCAAGATTTCCAAATTTTGTGAAATGCTCTTTGCAGTTCACAAAAAATTTCATGAGAAGTATGCTAATCAATCCAAACTCATGGTATCTTTTTCTCCAAAACAGTCCCCAATATTTATTTTTATTTTGGGCCCTCCAATGTTTCATTTCAACACTAATTCTAACGCTGGACGTACTAAGTACATCTATATATGCACTACATATTGTGCAATTTGAGAAAAGCACCAATAATGAAGGACTTTTTAACTTAATAGTGTGCAAGAAGTAAAAAACTAATTATCACTCCTCAACTAAGAAGTTAACTGTACAGGGGGCATTAAAGCGAAAGACCATAGCTCAGAAAACAAATTATACCAAAAAAGGACCAATCATTAATTTGCACCTACTAAATCAACATACTTTTATTGTATCTCCAACTGAAAAGGGCTTAGAAAACTGCATAGATAAACCACTAAACACGTTGCCAAGAATGTCCTTGGCAGCGAAAGCAGTAGCAACTCCTGCATAAGAAAGACAGAAACATGAAATCTTCCATTCCCTGTTTTAGTGGTAAAAAAGGTGTAAAACTTGTCAAGGGACGGGCGCAAGTCAGCAACAAAATAAAACATTTATCAACTGGATAGCTGATATTTCTGCTAAATGGAACAAAAGAAATACTTTATGTGCATGTTTCGATTCTATTTTTTTCATTTTCCTACTGCTGACTTTCTTCATTGTTTTACAATTCTAAAATTAGAATGCAACTCCTCTAAAGTCAAGGGGTGCGCTTTCAAAGATAAAGTGTCTTTGCAACTGTTGATTGAAAGAAAAAAAATCAACCGTTGAGAAATGTAATAAAATCAAGCGCATGTATAAAACAAGCTTTGAATCTACTTGGAATCACAACTGTTGATTAGATAATTAAAAGCTATTACTGTACTTTATTCTCTAAAGTTCACTCCCCTCTCTTTAGAGGTCAAAATCCTTAGAACTACCTAGTTGTACAGTGTTTTCTTTCCTAAAATCTAATCTCAACAAGACTTTTCGGCTTCCATCAACACTTAACTTTAACGAAAAATAAAGATATAGGGAAAACAGAGATGCCAAAAAATATTAAGAATCTAACATTAAATTCATCAGACTCAATTTGATTTAATACTTACCTCCTATGCCACCAACAGTAACAATAGATTGCACGGCCACACCACAAGCCTCGGCTAAAGCCATTATACCAATCACAAATAGACCAATAGATGAGATTTTGTCTAGAGCGAGCATTTTCTCCCTATCAAGTCCAAGTAAACTTTGATTGGACAATGTCCGTGCAAAAACATTTGTTTTCCATCTATGCAAAAACCATACAAACGAAACTATCACTGCACCCCTCCAAACTGGTGCAAGATATTCTGCAGTTATAGTTGTTGGAGCTACCATTACGCCACTGGAAATCAAAGTTAGCAGTCATATAACCATAAATATAGTAAACAAAATGACACATTTAAAAAATGACTAAGCGTAAACATACAACCCACTAACATTTGTGAGAACGCCATGAAGGTAACTAAATATCGCACAGGATCCTCCATAGCACCCCAAAAGCTTTTCTCATAAGGAGATGGATCTCCAGACATGCTTGCTGGCAATAGAGAAACGGGACCTTGCATTGCATATCTGTGAAATTTCCTCAAAATCACAGGCATCAAGAACCAAGCTATAAGAGTAGCAGTTAAAGTACCACCAACTGGAATAACCACCTTGCCTAAATATGGGTGTGAATCAAGCAACTGCTGAGCGTACGGAGTGAGATCATCAGATGTTGCTTTAACCTTTTCCCCAGCATATGATGCTGACTCTACGACACTCTTCCAAGCATCTCTTATCCTCTCAGCCCAATCACCCCCAACAACAGAATCACCAGTTGTATTCATGTCACTCGCACCAGACCCAGCAGCGACTTCTGTACCAGCATCTCTACTTTCTTTACCACCACCCACCGGCGACGAATAAAATCGGCGATTCAACACGTGGCTGGCGGAAGCAAGAGGAAGGGCGCTCGGAAAACAATAGCTAGAGAGTCTAGGTTCAAACGATACATTGGCTCTAGTACCAAATTGGTGACTACTTCCAAAGGATTCAGAAGCCAAATTCCTAAACTGATTCTTAGCAGACTGTAACTCCCTTTTGTAATAAGGATTACTCGGTGAGTCACTTGGCAACCTTGCAAGGTTCACACACACACTACGGTGATAGTGACAGTGCTGAACTAATTCCTTATTGAAAGAACCCTTGATTGTGCTTCCTATTCGTCTTACAGAGGAAGCCCTAACAGCTGCCATTGTTGAGCACACTAACAACTCAACATTTGAAGGTAAACAGCGATGGCATTGTATGGTACAATTTCAAATTTCAATCAAGTACAGTAACAAGTCAATCTGCGAATTCCAGAACAATAATCACAATTTCATCACAACATAATTAGATTGAATAAAAATCTGGAATAAACAATTCAGTGTAATAGAATTAATTGATAAACCCTAAGCATAGAGTATCCGTAAGCAGAAAAAGAGTGAACATAAATTAGCAGAGAGTGCAGTAAACAAGGTCTTACTCACTTTCGCTTCGCACTGAATCGGTTTCTGTTTAGGAACCAACAGAAATTTTCTTTTACTTGCCTTGGAAAGAAAGATAACAACCCAAAAAAAATAATAAAAAATGAAAAAAAATTCAAAGAAAAAAAATATTTTGCTCACCGCATCCCTGGATTGTAGCTCACGCAGTTTGGACATAGAAAATTCGAGAGGGTAACCTGCTTTCAAACAATTTTTAAATTAAAGTATTGTTCATATGTCCAACAAAAGAAAAATATAAGTTTCATTTGTTGTTTATTTAAATGTTCAACCACCTTAACATTTTTTATTTAAATTGTAGGTTAGCTAATTAATTTTATTTCTCAAATTGGATTGAATTAACGTCATTATTTTACTAATTAACCACACTATACAAAAATATACAAAATAAATACGAACATTAATTTAAAATAAAATTATATGTTAACTTTTAATTTTTCAAAAAAAACAATAAATTACATTTTTAAATAAATAAAAAAACGAAAAATTGATTAAAAATGTTGATTTAATA
>Ga0123340_1007705_pt1 | contig 10269 bp, 11 predicted proteins | sample SirMexnodulemix_FD_89961 | JGI IMG/M metagenome (GOLD analysis project Ga0123340, IMG submission 89961) | Root nodule microbial communities of legume samples collected from Mexico - Siratro Mexico nodule mix | ecosystem: Host-associated > Plants > Roots > Nodule | place: Mexico: Nepantla...
ATAATAATAATAATAATAATAATAATAATAATAATAATAATAATAATAATAGGAAGCACACCCTAATGTAACACAACACGCAATCTTCTCCCCCATTTAATTCATCAAATGGAAGGGAAGAGACCAACTATGATATGCATGATAAGACCTACTCTTTTGGTCCATAGAACATCTATCAAATCTTATGTTGGATATCTTCAACTTGGTCTTCAATGTTCTGAAAGCATGTTTCAGAAAACTGATGGTGGCTCCTTTGTTCATTTTCAATGGTGTGCAGCGGACTTATCATCATCTGTTCAAACCTAGAGAAAGATCCTTCTCCTTCTACTGAAGGATTGTCGGTCATATACGCAAATTGTGCAGGATCAAATCATCCTCCAACAGTAGCAACAAAAACACTAGTTCCAGCTCCATCATCCTCTTGATATTGTTGTTGTTCAACTCCTTCTCCATCTGCTTTACAAGCCCAGTAATCGTCATTCGCCTTCTTCAAACCAATCTTATTCAAGGTTGCACCAATAAGCTCATTTTGAGACTTTACAGCCTCCACAACTTCTCATTCAACATCAACTTTGAAATATTCTATGAAATTGGAAATAAGGACCATATAAGGTATACGATACTCAGGCTTCTTTTTGGTCTTAGTGATATGCTATTTTATCACATTGATCTAGTTGCCTTTAATCTTGTTCATCACACAGTACATCAGAATCAAATCTTCTTCTATCAACACGGCATGGTTATAACATCTTGGAGTTAGTAGCCAAATCACTATGAAGGCAAGGATACGTGGAGTCAGAGAAAGACCTCCAACATGATATCCTTTCATTGCAGCATTTGGATTTCTTAGGCAAGTCCTGAAAAACTATACTTTGTTAAAATGATCAAGATAGTGGTGTTGCCTTTGCCAACAGTTTTACCAGCATTTCTCAATCCAGCTACAGCAAGCTAAACCTCGTCGTTTATGGCCATATTTACTCCCTTGACTTGGGAGTACATAACATCATCATCAAACCACATGTTGGTGAGAAATACTTTCACCAAATCTAAGTAAATATTCCCAAATAGATTAAGAATCCTTTTGAGCTTCTGTGGCTTTAGCAACTCTCTCACGTCATCCAGCTTCTCTTCTTTCAGCCAGTTCATTGTTAGAAATTTGGGACTGATGATGGCTTTCCTGTTGACTTCACGATAATAGTCTTCAATACTCAATTCCCTGAGAACCACCTTTCAAGGTAGCTAGTTTCACTGTTATCCACTTGTTTAACCTTCTTTAGAACAACCCTCTTGGTCCTCTTCTTTGGATTGGATGAGGAGGCCATGGTTGGAAGAGTTGGTGTTTTTCTGAAGTGTATGAACTGAGAGGGGAGTGTACTATGGAATGCAGAACAACTATGAATGCAAATATGCAGTGATGTGGTGTGAGTTTGAATGCATGGCAATGCTGTGTATAATGAGAAGAAAAACAAGAGAAGCCAAAAGCATGAATAAACATTGATTGACAATACAACAAATTGCTTTTTAGTTTGTTGGGATTCTGCGAATAATAAATTGAACCAGAAGTGACTTAGCTTCAGAGATTCTTCACAACAACTTTTGACTTGTTGACCTTCATTAGATTGATGACAGGTGGCACTTATGTACGTTCTCACTCTTCACATGCCAACTCCATGCATTGAATGACTCAGCTTATTCAAACTTTCTTCTTTGACCGAGCTATCCGCTGCAGAACCAACCCCTTTGCAAATTTTCAACCTCGCACAGATCAATAAATTGTACAGAATTTATTCAGAACCAGTTTTTCAATTAGCTACAGTATAATGCAGTAACACATCAGTTAATTGAATTTGTTGACTCAACTAATTATACCAGGTTTGCGTAAACTAAACCAAGAACCAAAAATGCATAAGTTGATTTAATTTACACATTTAAAATCAATTATGCCCAATTCATTTATAAGAAAATTAAATCTTTCTTTATTAAGGGGCTTAGTAAATAAATCAACCAATTGTTTCTTAGAAGCAACAAATTGAATTACGCAGTCACCATTATTCACATGATCTCTTATGAAGTGGTGGCGTATTTCAATGTGTTTTGTTCTGGAATGTTGCACTGGTATTGTCACAAAGTAAAGGAGTTTTAGAGAGTGTTAGACTGAAGTCACTTAGTTGTTGCTTGATCCAAAAGCTTTGAGCACAATAACTCCCAACAACTATGTACTCTGCTTCTGTTGTTGATAAAGTCACACACACTTGCTTTTTACTATGCCAGGATATCAATTTGGATCCAAGTAGGTGGTATGTTCCACTTGGGCTCTTTCTATCAAGTTTACAACCTGCAAAATTTGAGTCAGAGTAACCAACTATGTTTAAGGACACTTCACTACGATACCGTAGACCAACATCTGTAGCTCCTTTGAGATAGTTGAGGATTCTCTTTGCTGCCATGTAATACGACTCTTAGGATTAGCTTGGTATCTTGCGCATAAACGCACACTAAACATGATATCGTTTTTGTTGGTAGTAAGATAAAGGAGTGATCCTATCAGTCCTCTGTATTTTGTTTACTCCACATCAACTCCTTTCTCATTTGCATCCAGATAACATCTAATAGTTATTGGTGTTGTAGCCTCCTTGCAATTCTCCATCTCAAATTTCTTCAGCAATTCTTTGCAATATTTGCACTGACTAAGAAAGTTTCCATGCTTGAATTTCTTGATTTGCAATCCTAAGAAGTAGTTGAGTTCTCCCATCATGGACATCTCAAATTCTCCTTGCATAGTTTTTACAAACTACTTACACAAATTTTCATTAGTGGATCTAAATATAATGTCATCAACATAATATCATTGCATGCTTTCTTAATGAATAAAGTCTTATATGTTTGCCTCTCTCATAGTCTTGAGAAAGCAAGAAGTTACTCGAAAACCGCAAGGATCAAATACACCATAGGAGGCTTCCATCACACTTGGTCATTGTTAATCCATTCTGCGCTTCAGAATGTTTGTCCTATATCACATAGGGCAATTCCTCCTTTCTTTAGCTCATAGCCCTTTAATCTAGCCATGTTTTTTTCTTTTCTTCCTTTTATCATCTTCTTTTTCCAGATGGGTTTGTATCCTAGTCCATGTCTTCCTTTGTTCTCAGTTAGTTCTAACAGATGTAGGAGTCCTTGAGCATTTTTTCTCAACGCATGTCTGTAGTTATATCCTTCTTTCAATATGAATTTTACCATCATTACTGATGCCCTTGATAAGTACAAATTGACCTTGAAAGGCTCAACATACATTGTTTCCACAATTTTCAGGGCTTGGAAAGAAGTTTCTAGAGCCTCTTTAGCAGTCTCAATATAGGGAGTATGCAATGGTCCACTCACCAACAAGTCTTCTTCTCCCGAGACTATAATTAATTTATCATTGACTATGAACTTGAGCTTCTGGAGCAAAGTAGAGGGTACAACACCATTGGAATGTATCCAAGGGTGCCCAAGCAAACAGCTGTAAGCGGGAAATATATTCATCACTTGGGACATAACTTGAAAAGTACATGGTCCCACTTGTATAGGCAATTCAATTTCACTTGTAACCTCTCTTCTGCTTCCATCAAAGGCTCTTACGATCATTCTACTAGGATGCAGGTATGCCTCTTCACAAGATATTTTATCCAGTGTGGCTTTTGGCATTACGTTCAGGGATGAGCCATTATCAATAAGTACTATTGCCAGTATGTAGTCCATGCACTTGGCAAATATATACAAAACCTTGTTATAACCTCTCTCTTTTGTGGGTATCTCATCTTCAGTAAATGTAAGGTAGTCATTTGCCCTTATGTGACCCACGATCCCTTCTAATTGGTCCAAGGATATATCTCGTTCCACATGAGGTCCATTAAGGATCTTTATTAGCAACTTTCGATGAGAGGTGGAATGCATCAACAAATCCAACAATGAAATTCTAGCCGACATGCGATTTAGTTTATCAACCACTTTGTATTTACTTTGTGGTATAAACCACAAAAATTTGCAATCTACTTCATCAGAAATTTCCTTGTTGTGTTTCCCTTCAGGATCTTGATCAATTTGTGAGGCTTTCCCTTTCAAAAATGTTTTAGCTTTCTCCATAATTGCTTCTTCAACAACTTTCTCGTGGCCTTTGCCATTTCGCAACTCTGTTGGGGTGCAAAGGCGACCACTTCTTGTCATTCCTCTAATCCCAAAAATATTATCCACAACAATCTTATCAATGTTTGTAGCGCTATTGTCATGTCGTTCACTCGAATCATTTTTCAAGACATTGATCCCATACTTCCATGGAACTTCCTTATAACTTTTATATGGAAAAGGGGATGGACTCTGTATCACCACAGGTTGTCTTTCTCTAGGCACTATTCGATCTCTAGCAAAACGCAATAACAATAGTTTTGGTCCGGACATAGTAGGGTCTTCACTTGTTTGAATACACACTTCTTCCTCTTTGCCTTGATGATAGACTTGTATTATGTGTCGGTCCATCAAATCTTACATAAAACTTTTGAATTCAGGACACTCATCAACCTAGTGCTCCATACTAGCATGAAACCCACATGTATCCTCTGGCTTGCACATAGGTTTGAAATAACCCATTTGACAAATTAATGTAAAAATGTCCTTTAATGAGCTCTTGACATCTTCGACCCCTCTTACAAAATTTTGACCCACCTCCCTCATGATGGCATTAGTTGAGGGACCTGCATGACTCAACAAGGGATTCTTCTCAATACTTGATCCTTAGTGTTTCTCAAAGCAGCTAAGGCTTCAAGGATTTAACCCATTTGATCCTTTAATTGGTTGATGTTAGCTTTCATAGACTCGTGCTTCATCCCAGTCTTCCATCCTTTTGCGAACGAGTTTCGTATGGGTGTTGTAGAAATTTAGCCGTTATTACGTCTTTTTGTGTTTTCTTATTTACAAAAGAATTAGAAAAAGGGAAACATATGAAAATGCAAATCAATTGCAAAAATTATTTGATTGTTTTAGATAAATTAGAGAAAATATGCAAAAGAAGAATGAACACAAAAATGCAAACTAATTAAACCATGAACTATAAAAGTTGTGGAACACGCATGGAGAATTAACAGGAGTCTGTGTTTTATTCAATATTAGGAAGTGAGTTGTCAAATGACAACTTTATTACAAGTACCCAAAGTGACAAAGAAGCTAATCTTTGCTACGAGCAGTCATATCTATCATCAGCCCCACCAGCCATTTGCAATGCGCTATAAAAGTTTACACCTCCTTTGATGGTTTGAGGAAACGCAAAGCCACATCAGCTTCAACCATCATCCTTGGAACATCTTTATTGGCCCCATTATCCAATGTCGCCAGTTGGGAAAAGCATGTCTTCCAGTGTTTAATAATCTATTAACGCTCTTCTATGTGCTCTTTCACTTTAGCAACCACGACTTCATATTTCTCCTCTGCTTCTATTCGTTGCTCGTGTTTCCTCTCTTACCCTTTCCTCCCATTCTCTCATCAATCACTCCATCTCATCAATCTAAACTTGGAGATCCTGGAGCTTTCCAAACACTTCGTGACTTCCTCTCTTGGCCTCATCATACAAGTTTATCTACTAACGCTCTGAGGAGAAAGCTTTATTCCTTTCTTGGACCCTTGGTGTTAGCAGTAGCCAAGTCTTGTCTGATCCTAAGAGTGTATCTTTCTTGCCATTTTTGTTTTTACACGACCCTCTCATGTTCTTTCCTTAAGCTGGCATAGCTATGACAAAGATAAAAAAGACTACTAGTCAGCCTGATATTTTCACCCTTCAGTTCTTCAACTTGTCTTTTCAACTATTTTATCTCTTATGATTCTTCCACTTGCCCTAATTCCTCCTCTTGTACATTAGGAGAAATCAGTTTAAAAGACAACCTAATCTCTCAGACTCGTTCTACCAACCTAATCTCTGAGACTCGTTCTGCCAACCATTGTTGATATGCTATTTTTTCATTTAGGGCCTATGGCCTAGAGTCTCTCCCCACAAGGACCACATTCTCCTAGGCTCTCTAGATCCCTAATAGTATCTCAATAACTGAACCCTCTTCATACAGAAACAAGAATGGTTCTAAAACAGCAAAAGTAGGAGCTCCCCTAATCGGATACCCAAACTGCCTTTGAGCTAGTACTGGATTGTAATTGATACAACCCTTAGTGCCTATGAGTGGTGGTACATTAAGAAATTTGGCGCATTTGATACATCAGATGGAACCGCTACTGCCACGTCGGCTGCCACTGGATCTTCCTCTGGGTTAAACCAACTAGACATTAAGCTCGACCACCTGCTCCCTTCATCTCTAGCCTTTTTTGTTTAACTGATTCCACAGGGCATTTAATCCCCACCACTCTTTCTTCAAAATGAGAGATCAGCCAAACAAAAAAAGCAGGCAAGCAACATACTACCAACTTCCTTTTTCCTGAATGGCATGAATCAAGGGATGTGTATGTATCAACCAGGATCACTATGATCGGGTTTTTGGATCGGACTTTAAAAACGATGAAGGCTTTGATTGCAGTATCATCCACAAAACTATCAGCCTTTGGGAACAACAAAATCTCATAGAGTCAAAGCAAAAACATCCATAAAGGCTTCCCAATCCTCCTTCTCACATAACCGACACAAATGTCCTTCCAAGAAACTCAGACTAAATCCCTTCATTCCATACAAGATAACGAATTTGTCCTTCAACTCCCTCGCATGTACTCTCACGATCCTAGATAGGATGAACATGGAGATGGGTCGTTCCAAGTGTTGGTAAGGTATCATCTTGTCTGTGGGCATATTCAGGATTTGCGCAAACTCCTCAATGGTAGGCACCAGTTGGAAGTCGCAAAAGGTAAACCATCTAAGTGGAGGGTCATAGTACTAGGTCAAAGCAGTAATGACAAGTGCTTGAACTTCTAATATGTGTTTAATAATACTCTAGATCCTTGGAGACACATTCCATCCTGAATATGGTTTTGGAATTTTGGCCTTAACAAAAAAAGAAAAAAAGAACTCACGATGAAATAAAATATTGACATAAAAGTTGGTAGAGCATAAAATCTAGAGTATTATTTCTACGGAAATAATCAAATATATTGATTGTTGTTTAAAAAAAGTTTGATGGATGATATGCACTAATTTATAACAATGGTATGTTTAACTAAGTAAATAATAATGATAATCATACTTACATACTTTTTATAATAATTAAGATTATGTAAAACGTATAGGAATTTTGAAAATACCTTGGCGGTATTTCAAAGAGCATTGGTTTTAGTATTCTAAACTTAATTGAATGTAGTAGATTCACACATTTAAAAGATTCTAAGCACTACCAAAACAATATAAATGAAACTCAATCAAAAAAAATATTAGTTCACTAATTTTGACTTTGTGCCATTAAGTTTTATTAATTTTTAGATCTAGTTGAAAACACGACCAAAACTTATATGATTTATTTGCTGAAAAAAATTAGAGAAAGAAATATCGAAAAAATTTGACAATAATATGATCTGAGACATATTTACATAAGGGATTAATACAACTTCTAACCTAAAACTTTAGAATAATGTGTTTATAAATATTATTTTTATATATTACTTATATTCACATGTATTCCTAACATTATTTACATTTTATTTACATTTGCATCTAAATTAATATAAAATTAATCTATTATATTCAACCTAATATTAAGAGATAAATTAACTTAAAGTAAAGCACCACGTAAACCTAACATTTAATTCGTATAATTGATCTCATGCTAAACTATTTCAATTAGATATAATAAAGATATTGAAATATGAATGTTTAAAGCAATGAGAGCCAAATATGATTCAATTATTCAAAGGATTCACTTTCAATCTTAAACGGATTGGAAAGCTATAACATTGTCGGAATGTAAAGGAAAACTAGTGCATAGAAAATTAAGGCAGTTGCTTCTTGGAACCCATCAAATGCTTCCTGCACACCCATCAAATTTCAAATATTCCATTTATGTACTTGATATATTTATATGAAAAGTGAGATTGAACGTGGTTGGCGGTGGGGCTGATGATTTTTCAATAACGCGACTGTAGTAGGTGGTAGCACTTGTGTTTAGTGACTGGTGGTAGACGGAAGCGATAAGCCTTATGAGTCTTCAGAACCATGCTGTGATCTCTACATGTGGACAACATCAATACCTCCTCGATGCCAATACACAGATATTAGGTTGAATTAATGCCACTCAGCTTGCAAATCCTGTACGTGCGCACAATCAATGCCAAGCAAGTGTCGTTACCTTGACACCACTGATTTTTGTTACAAATCTTGCAAGTCTAGTGGTAAATATTGTTAGCACCAATGCTAAGCACGTGATTTGATGAAGTCAATATATATCAAAGTTTGCTGATATTCTGATGGGACCAACCTGGACTAGAGATGTTCAAATGGATGACTTAGAGCCAACATGAAGATGGTTGGGTGATTCAGTCCAAGGTCCTTAAGTTGAGTTTGTGTGTGAGTATTGGCTTGGCACAAAATCATTTGTCGCATGGTTCATCATTCTTAAGGTGCTAAGAGATTCACAAATATTAAAACTGGGTTAAACAAAACTGAACTGGTTTTCAGAAAGAACTTGTGCTAATTTTTGTTAAACTGACAATTCAATCAATTGAATGGTTTAACCAATCGATTTAATTGTGACAGTTATTATTGTTACAAACTGAATTTTGACTAAGTCTACTAACGGTTGACTCAATCGATTGAATGGTTTATCCAATCGATTGAATGTCTGACACCTAAGTTTGTTATAAAACCAGTTTGTCTATAAAATGGGATGGTACGCGATTTTTAGACAACTAAGATTTTTGAAAAGCATTCCTTTAGATCTTCTAAGTGAGAAATAGCGCCCAGTTTGTGCGAACACCTTTGACAAAGCTTTTCAAAACAAGAAACCTCAAAGAACGTGAATCTTGAAGCATCCTTGAGTGAGGTTCTTGCGACTTTGGTTTTGGACCAAAGCTAAGTCCTCTACACCTGGTCTTTAGTCTTTTGCAATCTGTTATGTGTAGAAGTACTGAGTGATCAATTATTGATCTTACTTTTCTTGTAATCTGTTTACTGTTTTCAATTACTGGGTTTGTAATTGAGTTGGTGCAGTAGATTTCTGCACTGGTTTCACATCTGCTGGAGGGTTCAGTAGGGTGAGAGTGTTGTGGGGAGCAGTGTTTGCTTGCGGGTTGCAAGTGGTGTTTGTACAGTAGGTTTCTGCACTGGTTCACACTTGCTGAAGGGTTCAGTAAGGTGAGTGCTGCGGGGAGCAGTGTGTACTGCGGGGAGCAGTGATAACTTGCTGGGAGGAAGGGTTGTAAACTGATCTTGTGATCTTGTTTAGTAGAAATTTTTGCTAGTTTGCAAAGGACTGGACATAGCCCTTGTAGAAGGGTAAACCAGGATAAATCTTTGTGTTCTTGATTTCTTCTTCTCTCTTCTTGAAAGTTTTTTTTTTTATCTGCTTGTGTTGTAATTCTTGACTGATCACTATAAATCATTAAGTTCTTTCTTAATTGAAAACTTGTTGCTCTCAGGACTTGTTGTGTTGCAATCTTGATATAATTAAAATATTGAATATTCATTAAGAGCTCTCTTGAAACTTACTGCACTATATTTGAAACTTCTTGATATTGGATTCTGAATCTTGAATTGATACTCTAATCTTGTAATCTGAATTAAACTACTAATCACTTCCGCTGTGCATATAATCATATATACTTCATTAATTTGATGTGCATATTTTTGTATCAATTCTGGACTAAATCTAAGTGCATTCATTATTCTGCATTCATTCTATTAATTGAATATGAGTTTCAGTAAATTGAATTATTTACTGGACATTCCAGAATTGCGCATTGATTGATTTAATCAAAATATTTCATTCTTTAATTTAAATCACTTCCTTCTTGCAAAAATTTTTAAAAGTTCAATTCACCCACCTCTTGAACTCAGCCTAAACTTATTTTTACAAAGATGATGTCTAAGAAATAGGAATGAACTCTCTCTCATATGAATAAAGCCCTTGAGACTTTGTTTATTATGTAAGGGTAGACACAATAAAAGTTGGAAAAAAGTTCACAGTGGCAAATAATTTTCATTTAGTAATTGTTCAATTTATTTTGTGTGTCTGGATAAACACCGCCATAAATGCTTAATTTAGGAGTGTGGGTTACGGAAAGTCATTTCCGAAACACAAACAGGAGTGTGGGTTTAATTTC
>Ga0123340_1007706_pt1 | contig 10269 bp, 5 predicted proteins | sample SirMexnodulemix_FD_89961 | JGI IMG/M metagenome (GOLD analysis project Ga0123340, IMG submission 89961) | Root nodule microbial communities of legume samples collected from Mexico - Siratro Mexico nodule mix | ecosystem: Host-associated > Plants > Roots > Nodule | place: Mexico: Nepantla...
AAAAAATAAGTAATTAATGTTAAAAAAAATAAAATTAAAAAAAAAATTTGAAGAAAAAAAAATATTTGCAAGTTAAAAAAAAAAAAAAAAAGAAGCAGTTACATGTGATTTTAAACTTGCTAATTCGCTTTTAACTTGAGAATTCATGCTAGTTTATCATGAGTTCAAATAATTTACCAATTTCCTAAGAAATTAATTAATGGTGGATTAGTTCATTTTCTTTATTTAGGATCTTAAACTCACAAAAGTTTAAGAGTTAACTTAGAGTTTCATCACCTAATTTATATGATATATATTCTTTATTTTTATTTTTTAATTTGTGATACCAGTGCATATCCTCTTGCAATAGTTCTAGTTGGAGTTGGTGATGGGCCTTGGGAAGACATGAAAAAGTTTGACGACAGGATACCTGCACGCGATTATGACAATTTTCAGGTATAACAATAGCTATTGCCAGCAGAAAACTATTTAACATATAATTAGGTAGTTAAGTTTCTAAATAATTTTTAATTGAACCTAAATATAATTCCTTTAAGATTCCATTAAATGTAAGAGTTTAGATAGAAATTCTCAAATCACTGAGACTTATGGACAAATTTAACTGGTGATATTATTTATTAATTGTTTAATTTGCATTTATTTATATTTGTGGTTTTCCCTGTTTAATGTGTGCGAGTGTTTGAAAAAAGCATTAAACCCTGTTCAACGTTAATTCACCAAAATCTTTCCGTCACAGAGAGATTATTGGAATGTGTTAAACAACAGTTGAAAAAAAAAAAAAAAAAACAACCACATACTACATTTGTTTGTCCTCGTAGTTTTGAATGTTGCATTTTTAGTTCATATATATTAGAACAATAAACATTGTAATCTTTTAAGTTTAATTGTGGATTTTGGTCCACACGTTTAAAAATCAACCACCACAGTCATTTTGTTAAATTTCCATTCAAATTTATGTATGTGATGAGTGACAAACATATTGATGTGACATTAGTTATTTAATTTTTCATTTTAAATAATTTAATATTTAACAAATCAGGGAATACATTTTAAAAAAAAGTAAATTACGAAAATCACTATCCAACTAGAAGCATAATAGCTAATTAGATTGTCTCATTATCAATCAAAATCATTAAAAAAGAAAAGAAAGGATGATAACAATGGCACAAATTATTCATTTTGAAATAGGAGGACCAAAATCAATTAAATAAAATTGCAAAAATAAAAAAGTATCAATTTTTAAAATCTATGGATAAAAACAATTAAATTTGTGAAAAAAAAAAAGAGAAATTAAGACTATACAGATTAAAATTATCCATTCTTAAAGTTTTTTACTTAGTTCAATCATGTATTTGAGGAAATCTTACCAGATTCTCTAATCAAGGATCTAATGAAAAGTAATTTAGAAATATAATTATTATAAACTTTTAAAAAGACCCATTTAATTATTTTCAAATAATTCATGGATTTGGAGTTTAATTAATTTAACTAGTTTTTAATGATTTAATTATTAAAACTCATTTTCCCTTTGTTGTGTGCAGTTTGTTAATTTCACAGAAATAATGTCGAGAAACATAAGCCCCTCCGAGAAAGAAGCAGCTTTTGCTTTGGCTGCTCTAATGGAGATCCCCTTCCAATATAAAGCAACCATGGAATTTGGAATACTCGGGTATGATCCTAATTAGGGGTTCACAAATTAAATGACCTAAACTATATCACTCGAATGAATTTTAAAATTAGTTCAATAAAGTTAAATTGAAAACTGAAATTCTATTGAATTATTTGAATTATCTTAAATAAACATACTTTTATCAACGTGAAGATACTTATAGTAATAAACATACTATTCGGTGTTTTTTCTCAACTAATGTAGATGTCAATAAAAATCTTCCTATAACACACTTTTATTTTTATTTAAAATTTAGTTTCTGAAAAATGGAAATCTAACATTTATGCAGTAAATCGTGTCATTATTAACTATAAAAAGGTGGTATGTGGGGAATTTTTATTAGCATGCATATGCTAGTTTTGAAAAAAAAAAAGTGTTCAATTTCTTTGAAAGAATATGCAGTTTTTGTTTGAATATTTTATGTTATGATTAACTTTGTGTATTTGTGGTTTGGGGAATAGACGTGTGACAGGAAGAGCAAAGAGAATAGTTCCAAAACCTCCTCCTCTACCCTATTCTAGGCCTGCACCAGCTCGTCTTCCCAGCAATGCACCAGCGTCCTCCATTGATGACCAAAACCAATCGGTATGTTTTACTCACCTCAAATACATAAAGACACATAAAATGTTCATATACAAAAGAAAATACCCATTTTGTGTGAACTTCAATTTTAATGGTATTAATCGTTCCTTTGACAATGAAGAGTCTCAACCCAGATATTCATTCTTTATATGTTGAATTTCATATCATAGTATAGCTTGAAAATAAATTGTTGAAATATCATATTAGATAAAAAAAAATGCATAAATTGAATATCAAGTAAGTATAAATAAATAAATAAAAGCTCACAAATCTAACATCTTGAAATTTTGGGTATTTTTGGTCGTATCAAGTATTTTTCATTTTTTGTTTTTTTCTCTTGAGATATTTTAAAACAGAAAGTGGATAATTATGTGGAGAAGCCTTTCACTTTGTTGAAGAGAATAAACTCATGTTAAGAATCTTAAAAATAAAATATTTTAAAAAATGGGGTTATATTTTTAAGAAAATATGTGATAGGAATTTTATTAGTTAGTAATATAAATTATATAATAAACTTAAATATAAATATTTAAATATTTATTTAGAATTTTAAAATGTATTTTTCACATAATATTTAATAAAAATATTTTTATGTAATCACAAAATAAAAAACTACATCACAAAAAAAAGTGAGTTAGAGATTATATATTCATAAATTAAATTTCTATCTCAACCACACTACAATAAATTAGACTTTCATAATTCATTTTATATATCACATTCTTATTATCACATCTTTACATCTTTACCATAAATCATATCATACATATAATAACTCACATACAAAGACATAACTCACATACAAAGACATGTGACTCTCTACTCGTGTATTGATTAGACTCAAAGGTCTATACTTATCATATACTATTGAGTTATAGACTCTCTACTTTCGAAATACTCGTGCATTGAGTTAAATTCATATGCCTACACTTATCATATACTATTTCATCTGTTTCGATCATTTTCTATTTCAAACCTTGGATGAACTCTCTACTTTCGAAATACTCATGCATTGAGTTAGACTGAAAGGTTGATACCTGTCGTATACCATTTCATCTGTTTTGACCAGTTTATATTTCAAACCTCGGATATAATATATTCTGATCAGTTCCTATTTCAAACCTTAGATACCCCGTATGCACACAGTTAATCCATATGTCACATTCCGATTAGCTCATATTTCAAACCTCCTTCGACTCTCAACACCTGTTAACCTTTATCTATATGATTTTAATGTACCAATAGAGTCAGGATTCCTCATTAGATTAAATTTTCAAACAATGCATATCCTAAACAATCTTAACACGAGTATCTCTTTTCGTTAAGATACAATTTCTTCATTATTTCATATCATTCACAAACATTAATAGTATATCCTACCATACATAAACATTCATTTAAATTAACTTAAATTCATTCAATTCATATTTAATAAAATAAGTAATTATTATATTTATTAGAAACATTTCTTGAATTTACATAGAGCTACAAAAATAAAAATCACTTACAATTTAATTTAAGATTATGATCAAAATTTAGAGAGAAGGCATAGAACTTTAAATAAACTATTTTAGAAAGACGATGGTTTTGTTATAAAAATAAAGATTGATAAGTGTTTTTTCTATTTATTTAAATTTTTCACTTTTAATAATAAGATATTCAAATGTTATCTTATTATCTCTAAAACTAAATTTTAAATTAGTTTTTATTTTGAAACTATTTTTTAAAATATTACAGGAGAAAGAATTTGAAAGATTTATAACATATCATATTAATAATGCTCATTGAAAAAATGAAAAAAATTAAAATTAAAATTATCAAAGACATAACAGGATTAACTCACTTTGATATCATATATAAAGGATGTGAAATAAAAAAGATAAAGATAAAAAAGAAAGAGTATGAGAAATAAAAATACCAAAACATTAAGAATAAATAGATTAAAGAAGAATTGGAGTAAGATCCTAAAACTCAACAGGTAGTCTACCTATTTTAACAAAAGAAAAAAAACACAACAGAGGATCCGATAAATTGAAATAACAAACTAAACTATTTATGTAACAAACTAAATGATCGAGCTAAAGTGTCTAACAAGAACATTACCATCAAATACCTTTTAGTTTTTTTTTTCCTCTACAAACACATTTGAAAATAAGACATATAATGTAAAAACGATTTGATATTTTTACAAATATTGAAAAATTAAAAAATAAAACTAAATAGCTGTTAATTTTTGCTACTGTATCGACTTTAAAGTTCTTTACGATTGATTTGGTGTTCTATCAAATTATTCAATTATACAGGTTTGCCCTGTTTGTTTGACCAATCCAAGAGACTTGGCCTTTGGGTGTGGACATATGGTGAGTTATCATTACTAAATTATTAGTCTCATTCCTTTTAGTGTTCTTATTAATTATTATTATTATTATTATTATTATTATTATTATTATTATTACAATATTTTGGAAAAACAGACTTGCAGGGACTGTGGATCCAAGTTAACTAATTGTCCCATGTGCCGAGAGAGGATCAATACTCGTCTTAGGGTGTACAGCGCTTGATTGTAACTAATAAAAATCAAGCACAATAATTTACGTAATTTGCATTTCGAATTAGGGTTCGTGGTGTGGTTAAGAGCCAAAAGGATGAACATGCTTTCTTGTTGTATGAAGAGTACTGAAAATGTGAGATGAATTGACCACTTTCTCTGTATATGTATTATTTTAATTGTATACTTCTCTCAGGATAATTTTTTACTTTTATAGTTTTTAATGAATTTATTTTGGTTAAAAAAATTAAAAATAAGTCACTTTCATATTTATAGTTTTATTAATTATGTGATTTTGATTTACACATAAAATAATTTTAGTTTACATTTTCTTAATAGTCATGCTAATATGTTTATATGTAAAATTAATTATTAATTTTATAAATTTATGTATTTAATGTTACATAAATGATGTTAATGATACGTTAAAAAAAATATTTTAAAACTATTGAAAATAAAATACTTAATCTAAACACATATTTTAACTAATTTATTTTCCTCTTCAAACAATTTACCTACATGTCCAAGAATTTAATTAATAAAACATATAATTAATAAAATTATTAATTTAATTTCTTGTAATAGTTCATTCATGCATATCCTTCTCATATAAGAACATGATTATTATAATTGGATTATAACATCATACACGCACAAAATGTTAGCTATTGTTTTAAAATTTTATATACACTCATATATTAAAATTATATATAGTTCAATAATTTATACAATCCATTCACATCTCATCTATACATATTCAATTCATTTCTTTAAATATATATTATAATAAAAAGTCTAATTACCGACTACTTGTGTTATTAATAAGTAATATGAAAGCACTTACACATCTGACTACATCTTATGTTATTAATAAGTAATATGCAAGCACTTGATTAGTTGTAATATACTTAGAAGTCTAAACAAAACCACCCAAAAATCTAAAAAAAGACTTATTTTATATGATGTAAGATTTTTTAAGTCTTCTCCTCTAACTTTATGATATCACCTATGTCTTTCTCTTACCCAAATGATAGGTTAAAAGATGTCGCTACAAATTCCAAAAAAATTATAAAGAAATATATACATTTATACAATTTTTATTAAGACTAAGAAGAAGAATAAATTCTTGGTATTCTATTCTCTAAAATAATAGTCTTTTTTTTAGCTTTCATCTTCTTCTATCCTCTTAGTCATGTATCTTGTTAGAGGTCCAATATATTCCTTCATAAATGGTATTTCATCGTGTGCTTCGACTTTTAATTGTCTTATCTTTAGGTTTAGGATGTGTGTGAGTGAGTGGTAATAATTTATCTTCATATTCCATCCTTTTACAATTGATTTCAAATGTTTTAAATGATTTTAATGAATCTTAAGTAATTTCAATCGATTAAAATATCCTTTTAATTAGTTGAAATGTTTACAGCTTTATGTAATCACATAGTTAAACATTTCAATACATTACAAAAAAAATTAAAATTATATACAGGCCAAAATCCATATATAATCAATTTACATACGGATGAAAATCTTATGTAATAAGCTCGTATATAATTTACATACAATCCGTATGTAATTTGTAACCCCCTCTCCACCCACCAAAAGATAAGAACAAAAAAGAAGCACCCATAGCTTTCTCTCTCTCCTCACTTCTCCATATCTCTTTCTCCCTTCTCTCTTAATTTTCACTCTTCATACCTCGTCTGTTTCAGAATCTGATAAAGTTTCGTAGTAATTGAGGATCCCAAGACCATTTCTAACTGACCAGAATCTCAATCATAGTAAGTTCCTATTTAATCTGAGATCTTTTGTTCTCTATTTTTTTTAAATTTTTGTCATCAATATTGGTGGGAACAGTTAAGAAAAGTGTTCCTCTCAAGTTGATTAAGATTATACTAAAAGTTTGTGTTATTTGGATAACTTGTTCTACATCCCTAAAGTTGGACTACTGTCCTTGTTTGATTGGAGAAATTGATAGGGGATCATCGTCTAAGGTAAGGAAGCTAGTAACTTCTTTTATACTAGTTAGTTACTTTCAAATAGAATCCTAAGATAAAAGACTTGGACATATGATTATCAGTGCTAAAGTCTTTCTTACAGGTCCAACTAGTCCTTGAGCACTGAATGAGTTTAATTGTTTATCCTGATTTGGTGTGATTAATTGAAATGTTTTGAGTAATGATGTTAGAAAGTAACATGTGAGAATATTTTGATTATTGTTTGATGGAATTGAAATGATATGTGTATAGAGCTATATGTAATCATTTTGGTTGAAATGAAACCAGTGTACTGGGGGTTGAAAGGAAACTAAGGTACCATGGTTAATGTCGCAACCGGGATCGTGACGGGGACGGCGATCCGAAAGAGAAACTAAAATAGGGTTGAAAAATTAGAAAAAGGGAGTCGTCACTATAGTTCATTAGGAAAACTATGGAAAAAACTGAAAACTAACGCTATGGTCTGCGAAACCAGATTTGAGGGAGTCAGTTACGTGTGGGGAAGGTATTAGCACTCCCACAATGCCCGTGCTATGACGATACCTTTAATTAAATAAGTAAAATAAGTGTGATTTTTCAAAATGTTTATTTTTCAAATATGAAACAGAAGTGCAAATAAAAACAAAAAAAAAATATTTGTTTAAAAGTTTGGACCCGACAAGATTTGACCTTACTCCTACGTATTTCCATTAGGGATGGAAAATCAGGATTACGTAGTTCTTTGCTTGAACAAGTTTGATTGGGTGTTAATTTGTTTTTATTTCTTATTTTTTTTACTATTTTTGTATTTTTCCCTATTTTTTCTATTTTATGCAATTCTTTTATCAAATAGTGGTATTTTGGTGATTTTTGTGGTTTTATGGTTATTTTGGATTTTTTTTTTTTTGAGTAATGGGTAGTATGAGACAAAGAGGCAACAAATACACCATCAATCCACTCAAAAATGCTAGCAAGCTTGGCTCGCGTGGGTTTAGGCTCAAACGGGGATACTATGACTCGCTAAAACTCGCAGTACATGAAAAGGTAGCAGCGTACGTGCTTTTCCTTATACTGAGAGTTGGAATGAGGTAGAAGGGTTTGATCATAACCACTTCAGATGATCCCTCAAAAGGTAGTGTACATGCTGGAGGTTATCACCCTAAGCAGTGTCTGACTCGATTTAGGCGAGGAGAAGCTGGGGTTTGCATTTTATAACTTTGACATTCATTTTTTAGGGATCTAGAGGTTTCATAAATGGGGTTGTGACCCAACTTTAAAATGCAAACCCCAGCTTCTCCTGAAGGTTCCTAGATCTCCTGAAATCTGCTCTCAAAGTTAGCTACTTGAGCACTGAGCTCGCCGGACTGGTTTTCTGACAAGTCTCTGGTGACGGCAAAATGCCGCACCATGGGATGGCGAACGTTCCTCTCTTCCTCCTCGTCTCAATGGAGGTGGAATGGAGGAGAAATAAGGTCTGTGGTGGACGTTCATTTTAGGCTTAGAGGGAGTGTATGGAGATGTATGGTGTGTGGCTACTGGGAGGTGATGCATGGTGGTAGGGTGTGTAGGTTCTTGGTTATTGTGTTCATGAGGGTGTGAGAATCGAGGCATGGCAGCTTGGTGGTGGCTTGAGTGAAGGTAATTTTGTGAGAATCCGTAGGTAATTTTGTATCTAATGTTGATTTTACATACGGATATAAATCTGTATGTAAATTTTCGTATCTAATGTAAATTTTACATACAGATTTTGATTCATATGTAATTTTCGTAGATAATTTAGGACTTTTTTATAGTGATATTTCAATTGATTAAAATATGATTTCAACCTGTTAATATCTTTGGAACATTCAACAAAAATTATTTTCATTTTGATTTAACTTATTGAAACCTAAGTCAATAAATTGAAATCACTAAAAGCATTTCTAAGTGATTTCAACCAATTAAAATGTGATTCTACTGAATGAATTTACTTTTAAAACTTCTCTGTTCTTTGTTTTAATTGGTTAATTACACCAAATTTATGTTCTTTGTTTTCAAACTAGTTTGATATATAAGGAACTACTTTTGAAAATTAAGGCAATAATTTTTCATATAATCAAAACTAGTTTACAATTATCAAAAGGTGTTCTTGGAGCTCTCTTGTTTTTTAAAAGAAATTTGGTGAAAGATCAAGATTGTATTATCTCTTTACTCATTCTTTGGTGTCAACACCCAATTTCGTCTTGGTGAAAATAAAAAAATAAAGATATTTCTCATTTTTGGTATAATTTTCAGATTCAAGAATTAGAAAAATAAAAAATGTAACAGAAAATATAATAAATAAGAATATTCAAAAATTGAAAATAAAAGAAAACAAAAATAGAAAAAATAAAGAAAAGAAAATATAGAAAAAAGAAAAAAATTAATTAAAAAAAGTAATAAGAAAACGAAAAAGAAAATAAAAAATAGTTATAATAATAAAAAGAAGAAAGATAAAATGATAAGAAAGAGAAAATGGAAAAGTGAAAGAAAAAAAAAAAAGTGGTCACGTGGCAAAATATGATTGGCTTTTCTTCTTTCACAGACCATTCACGCATTACACCGGTTGGCTTCTGAAAATGAAAAATAAAAGGAAAACTTGGTGTCGTTTTGTATGGCAACCTTCACCGTTTTGATTACTTCCGGTGGGTGACCGGAAAGGCAACCGGCGAGACTGGAGAGTGATTTTTGTGCGTATATAAGGACATTTTCTTGACAGATTTGAGGAAAAAAAATTAGTGAGAGGGGAAGTACTACAAGAAGAGGTCTAGAGAAAGAGAGAGAATTCGGTGTGGTGAGAAAAACGTGGAAGTTCATTGGAGAAGTTGTAGACTCGCCGAAGAAGAAGAAGTTCGCTGGAAATGTAGAGTTAGCCGGAGAAGAGAAAGAACTCACAGGAGAAAGAAATTGTGACTAAGGAACGTGTTGTGCTTCAACAAGTAGAATCTTCATTCCTTCAATTTTATTGTTTAACTATATGCACTACAAGAAAAATGCTATTTAGAAACCAATTTTTAGTTACCAAATAAAATGGTTTCTAATTGTAACCAAAATAGTAACCAAATTAAATTTGGTTGCTAAATAACCGAATCTAATTCAGTTAGAGACCAATTTATAATCTAATGGTATTACTCATTAAAACCTAGGTAGCTAATGTTAGATACCAATTATTTTGACCTAATTGGTCACTAAATTCGATCATTACTTATATTTTGTAGTTATTTAACAACCAAAATTTAATTTTGTGACTATTTTGGTTACCATTAGCAACCATTTCATTTGATAGCTAAAAATTGGTCTCTAAATAGCTTTTTTCTTATAATGATGTCATGCTTCACTGATCTTGCCTCATAAGTTTTGTTAGCACCAGTGGACTGCTGCAGTGATTTGATGAAGCCAACCATGAGTAAAGAAGTTCAAGACCTATGATCATATGTGGAATGCATGAAGATTCATGAAGATTTGAAGCTTGGTCTAGA
>Ga0123340_1007711_pt1 | contig 10266 bp, 7 predicted proteins | sample SirMexnodulemix_FD_89961 | JGI IMG/M metagenome (GOLD analysis project Ga0123340, IMG submission 89961) | Root nodule microbial communities of legume samples collected from Mexico - Siratro Mexico nodule mix | ecosystem: Host-associated > Plants > Roots > Nodule | place: Mexico: Nepantla...
AATTAAATAAAAAAAATATATATATAAAATTATATATCATATATATATATATATATATATATATATATATATATATATATATATATATAAAACTAGAGTACAAAGTAGATGAAATTTCAAAATAACTAGTTAAATTCAACTATGTTATATATATGAATTTGTGAAAAGGAAGAGAAAAAAAAAGTATTAAAAAGAACTCTTAGTTCAATTTTAGTGTATTTTCTTTAGTTACCAGATAAGACATTTATTATTTTTGTATTATTTTATTTATTTACTTCATTCTTAGTTCAATTTTAGTGTATTTTCTTTAGTTACTAGATAAGACATTTATTATTTTTATATTATTTTATTTATTTACTTCATGTTATTTATCGGGTATACTGTTCCTAAATCTTATCTTATTAAATTATCATATACTTTTTAAGATTGTAATGGTATAATATATTATTCCTAAATACTATTTAACAAATGTAAACTTCATAATTAGAATTTCAAATAATTAATAATTATACTCTTGAAGTGAATATTATAATTCTATATATATATATAATATTGATAAAATAATGATAAGAATGGAATATTGGTCTGATTATAGTCAACATGTTATAACAAGATAAGATAAGTCTTTGATCATTGTGTATTAGTGTTAAAATCAACAAACTGAGCCCGAAACCATTTAGGACACTCAATGTATGGAACTTTGTCCTTGGTTTTCATGCCTTGGTAAGAAATTGGTGGATCACATACACTAAAGAAGGAAATTGTAAGACAGATAGAAGAGAGAGACAATTTACGTAATGATAGTAATTTAGATGAGGAAAATAGGATTGAATGCATGAGATTACTTAGTGAACTAAAAATGATGACAGCTAAAGAAATATCTATACTAAATCAGAAGGCAAGGTGCAATTGGCTACAACAAGGGATACAAATTCTAAGTATTTTTATTATTAGGTAGCGTAAAATGAGAAGTGGATTAAAAGGAATAGAAGTCAAGGAGCGTTGGTGTAAGGACCCATGTAAAGTAAAACGAGCGGTAGAAGAATACTTTGGGAATATATTTTGTGTTAAGGGGTCAAACAATATCAGGTTAGACAAAATAGAATTTTCATAACTATTAGAAAAGGAAAACAAAAGGTTAAAAAGCTACATTGTAGAGATGGAAATAAAGGAGGCAGTGATGCAGTGTGGGACACAAAGTGTCCTATGTCAGGGTATAATTTTAAATTCATAAAGGAAAGTTGGGAAACGACTAAGCATGATATAATTCAGGCAATGAATCATTTCTAATTTTTGGTCGAATTTTGAAGGAGTGTAATGCATCCTTCATAACTTTGATGCCAAAAAGAAAACCCAATTGGATTAGATGACTACAAACCTATTTTCTTAGTGGGACATGTATATAATATCATATCCAAGATGTTAGTTAACATGTTGAAAAGAGTGCTTTCATGAATTATAGATAGATTGCAGTCTGCTTTTCTCAAGGATAGAAGTCTGTTAGACTTCGTACTTATAGTAGACGAAGTCATAGAGGAGAGTAGGTGAAGTAAAAAAGAGTATTATTATAGTAAAAGTGAACTACGAGAAAATCCAGTGGATTGACAACTCTTGTATTACATGATGTAGGTTATGCTTCTATAGTAGGTGGATCAGCTAGATTTGGACATGTTTGGAATCATCTGCATTATCATTATTAGTAAATAGAAACCCCGCTCAGGAAATAATCCAACCAGAGGACGTAGACAAAGAGACCCAATGACCCTATTCTTATTTCTTATAATTGTTAAGGGGCTAGCACGAATGGTTAGGTAACTAAGAATCACATATTTCAAAGGGTGAATATTCGGAATAATGGAATAAAAATAAATTTATCATAGTTTGTTGATAACACACTATTTTTATGTGAGACAAATATTAAAAATATCATGGTCATAAAAATTATGTTAACATTGGTAGAAAAATGACCTTTTACGTTGGTTCTGAAAGACATTCTACATTGATTCTATAATCGACGTAGATGTAGACGACGTAGAAAGTCTCTGACATATAACGTCAGTTATGTAATTGACGTAATATGTATGTCACTACGTCGGTTGAAAATAGAAACTGACATCATATACCCAACTAAAATAACTGAATTACAGCGTAAGAGGTAGATACTACGACAGTTGTAAACCAATGTAATAGAGGACTTTTTACGTCAATTGTAAGCTACAATCGACATAAAAAGTCCTCTATTACATCGGTTGTAAGCTACAACCGACATAAAAAAAATCCTCTATTACATTGGTTGTAGCTTACAACCGATGTAAACAGTCATTTTTTTTTAAAATAACGGCTTGATAAGTCTCTGATTGATATAAGAAAACGACACAAAAAATTTTAGAATTTTCTAGCAAATATAGATATGTGAAATAAAAGGCTATAATCTAAAAAAATAGGTGAACAATAACACAAAAAACAAATCCTAAACGATGGAATTTTGGAATTTTCAAAGGCCCAACAATCTTCGTTGGGAATTCATTACCCCATTTCGAACAACTTTCATTTTTGGAGCATCTCAATCCGAGCTCTCTATCAAAAGTTATGGCCGTTTGAAGTTTTTTCGTTCTAAATTTTTGAAACCCTAAATCTATGATAAACCTATACAATGTAAGAACTTTACCATCAAATATATACTAAATCAAGATGCTGATAAAAAATTTGGGTCAAAAATAAATTCCTAACCATTTTTAATGAATTTGACAAAAATACTAACCTTTTGAAAAAGAGAAGGGACATGAGGTATCGAACCAAGCATTCAACCGAGACAACCACAAAGTTTTTGCATACCAAATGAATGTGAAAGAAGCCGAAAATGAGCAACAAAGATGCAAATGAAAACCAGTGAGAAGAGAAAGCAGCACCACGCGAAATACAAATGAAAACTAGTGAGAGGAGAAGGCAACGAGGCTGAGGAGGAGGCAATGAGGCTGAGAAGGCAACGAGGCTGAGGAGGAGGCAACGAAGACCGAGAGGAGAAGACAAAGAGGCTAAGGAGGAGGAGGTGAACGAGAATAAAATGTAAGTGAAAAATGATATTCAAGAGTTAATACTCTCTTGATATCTCTAATTTTAACTCGAGAGACATACTACGTCGGTTGGGAGCTCCCAACCGATGTAGTATCTGACCAAATTTTACTAAATTTTCTTTAAAATTCACTCGTGCGCCAAGAGGAAAATATTATGTCTATTAGAAAGTCCCAACAGACGTAATATGGCTACATACTACGTCGATTGGCACCTCCCAACTGACGTAGTATTTTTAGCACCATTACAAAGTTTTCAAATTTTAAATTTTTACTTTTTTCAGTCTTTTCTATATCGGTTGTGAGTGACAACCGACGTAAAGTATGGTGTATTACATCGAGTTTGAGTTAAACGACGTAATATCTCTTTAAATATTTACAAAAATGTCACCGCATTTTTGTTTACATCGATTCTATTTTAACTGATGTATTAGCTTGACGTAGAATGTGTTTTTTGTACTAGTGTAAAGTATTTTGAGCTCGTATCAAGACTAAGGATCAACTTCCATAAGAACAACATAGAAGGCTTGGGGTTACCAAAGGATTTAATGGAAAGTTATTCAAAGATCTTAAATTACAACCAAATGTTTATTTTTCTTACGTACTTAGATCTACTAATAGGGAGGAATCCAAGAAAAAGAATTGTTACTATATTCTAGAACAAACAATTTAATAGTTTATACATATCCAATGGTTTTGCTTTTTGTACACAAGGAGGACATGTAATATAGTATAATTATACCGTGAAGATAGAGACTGGTTAGTCTATATGGCCATGGAATTGTTAGGTTATAGGTGTATGCTTAAGTGGCTTGTGATTTTGAGGTCAGAAAATACTAATTTGGTGTTATGTATGTAAATCATCTGAAACAAATTTTTTTAAGACATGTGTATTGGTTTCTGCTAATCAACACATTGTAGAATTCGTGATGTATTTTGTGTAAAGGATTGAAACATTCGTTTCTTTCATATTAATTTATCATTTGTTGTTGATAAAAGAATATATACACATATTTTATACAAAAACTTATATATATATATATATAAAATAAATAATTTAAGAAATTAATTTTATTTAATTTGAAAAATTATAATTAATAGAATGTGTACTCAAATTTAAATTAATTTGTACCATCAGTTTTACATCAGAGATTTAAAAGAGAAAAAGAAATTTGGATTATATTAACTAATTTTATATGAAATTGCTAGGTCCCATTGTTAGGAAATTATATTTCCTTAGTCTAATTGTGGGCTATATATTTATTTATATATAATTATATATGTTGTTGATTTCCCTAACGTTTGAAATCGTTCATCATTAAGATAGTTTTAATGACACCCCATAATTTCTTGGATAATTGGTTTGATGGGAATCATTTTCTGAGAGGTTAACTGAATAAAAGGGGAGGTAAAGGGTTGGTCCCCAATATACCAAAATAAAAAAACTTTGAGGTCTTTTATCCCATAAAAAGAGTCACTCTAAAGTCCAGTAAGAGAAACAAGGAGGATTTTGGTTGAGGAAGATCATAATCATATCGAGTATTCTATCTTTATCCATGGATTCAGGTATGTGACTCTTCTATTGGATTATGACTCTCAATAATTTAATATGATGACTAAATTCATTATTCAGAAAATTTATTATGTAATTTCTTATCAAGTGGTATCACAGCCTCGTTCATGTTAAATTAGTGAGAATAAAGTTTTATCATTGAATTGAATTATGTTGGTATTATACCGGTTTGGAATTAAAAAATAAACGCACATAATTTTGTTTGATGTTTACACCTTTCGTCTTATCTTATATAAGTTGTTTTATTGTATTGTGGCCTTGGTTCCTATATGTTGCAATATTTGTTGGTTAATTGCCTTGAAAACATATGTAATATTTTTCGATGTTGAATACGATTCACTGATCTAAGCCTTTATTTCCATTGTAATATCTACTGCCCATATGCAATGTTTTTTTATATATACATATGCAAATTTTTTTGTATGATGCTTATTATTTATGCGGATAATAAACGGTCCAAAGAAAGTTTATTGTTTGGCTACATAATAAATATTGAACGTTCAGTTTATATATTTATTTATTTTTTAATTATGCAAGACTAATCGACCCAAAGGAAGATTATTATTTGGCTAATATGATGCTTATTATTTATGCGAATAATAAATGACCCAAATGAAGTTTATTGTCTGGCCAAATAATAAACATTGAACCTTTAGTTTATATATTTATTTATTTTTTAATTATGTGAGCACTTATCAACTCAAAGGAAGATTATTTATTTGGCTAATATGATGCTTATTATTTATGTTAATAATAAACGGCTCAAAGGAAGTTTGTTGTTTGGCCAAATAATAAACATTGAACCTTCAGTTTATATATTTATTTATTTTTTATTTAATTATGCAAGCACTAATCAGTCCAAAGGAAGATTATTGTTTGGCTAATTGATAGAAAATATATGCAGTAATAAATAGGTTGCAAATTCTCAAGTTTCCATGTGAACATTGAGTCGGTCCAAAGAAAGGCTTAATGTTTAACAAGATTTCTTTTGACAATATTTGATTATTGCAATGAGAGTACTACTTACAATTAATTTTTCTATCCAAAGATTAAAAATTAATGTTGTTCCAGGTATCTCAGTATGAATTTTCTCATTATTCTTGCTTACAATATTTTGATGGATACAATTGTTGTTGCTTCAGCTTCAGTTTCCAATGTTTCTAGTCAAGTTAGCAGCATCCCTATGTTAAATGGTACAAACTTCAAAGTTTGGAAAGACACCAGAGATTGTCCTTGGTTGTCTGGATTTGGACATAGCTCTTTGTCAAGACAAATCCATTGCTACTGAAGAAAATGCTAATGAGGCTAAAATAGAGAAATGGGAGCAATCCAATCGAATGAGTGTAATGATTATGAAACACTTTATTCTCAAAGCATTTCGGGACTCTATTACTGAAGATAGCAATGCTAAAAAATTCCTAGAGGACGTTCAACAATTCTTTGCCAAAAATGAAAAGGCAGAGGCAAGTAATCTTTTAAGCAAACTTGTCTTTATGGGGTATAAAGGCAAAGGGAACATAAGGGCGTACATTACGGAAATGTCTCATCTTGCTTCAAAATTGAAAGCACTAAAGTTAGAGTTGTCTGAAGACTTACTCGTGCATTTGATTTTGATTTCTCTTCCTGCACACTTTGGCCAATTCAAAGTGAGTTATAATACTCTAAATGATATTTGGTCCTTGAATGAGCTAATATCTCACTGTGTGCAAGAGGAAGAGATATTACAACGAGAACATAAAGAAAGTGCTCATATGGCTTCGTCCTATCAGCATAAAAGAAAGCGTGAGGCTACTGTGGTTACACCTTCCCAATAGAAAAGACAAAGAAACATGATGTTTCAACTTGTTTCTTCTGCAAGAAGACAGGACACGTTAAAAAGGATTGTGTCAAATATGCCGCTTGGCGAGCAAAGAAGGGTATGATTCTTGCTTTTGTTTGTTTTGAAGTTAATTTAAGTTTTGCACCTATGGACACTTGGTGGGTAGATTTTGGTGCTATTACTCATATAAGTGTTGCTATGCAGGGTTGCCTGTGGAGCCAACCACCAAGTGATGCTGAAAGATTCATCTATGTGGCGAATGGCAATAGAGTTGCAGTGGAAGCTATAGGAACCTTCAAATTATGTTTTTAAGACTGGATTGTTTTCGGATTTATTTGAGATGTTCTATGTATTGTCTTTTAGATGTAATTTAGTTTCTGTTTCTCGTTTGGACAAATCTGGTTATCATTGTTCTTTCAAAAATAATAAAGTTAGTCTATTCCAAAACTCAAATATTATTTGTTCCAGTTTTTTAATTGATAATTTGTATAAGCTTGATTTAAATTTCTGCAATTAAATACTGCAAACAAGTTCAAGAAGTACAAAATGAAAACTAAATGAGAATTCTGCCTCATTATGGCATAAGCGTTTAGGCCACATCTCTAAACAAAGAATTCAGAGGCTTATAGTAGATGGAATTCTTGAACCCTTAGATTTTAAAGAATTTTCAAGTCTGTATTGAATGTGTCAGGGGGAAAAAACAAATGAAAGGAAACTAAGCGCAAAGAGAGCTAAAGATGTCTTAGAACTAATACATATTGAAATATGTGGTTCGTTTCCTACTGCATCATGGAATGGACAACAATATTTTATTACATTTATAGACGATTACTTTCGTTATAGGTACTTATATTTAATTCATGGAAAGTCCCAATCCTTGGATGTTTTTAAGTCTTTCAAAGCTGAAGTTGAACTCCAACTTGGAAAGAAAATCAAAGCTACAAATCTGACCGTGGTGGTGAATACTACAGAAGATATGATGGATTAGGAGAACAACATCCAGGACCTTTTGCATTTTTTTCTAAAAGAGTGCAGAATTGTTCCACAATACACCATGCGTAGCAAACCCAATATGAATGGTGTTGCAGAACGAAGGAACTGAACACTTAAGGATATGGTGAGAAGTATGATCAATCATTCCACCTTGCCTGAATCACTTTGGAGAGAAGCTTTAAGACCGTAGTGTACATCCTTAACAGAGTACCAAGCAAAGTAGTTAACAAAACCCTTACGAACTCTGGACTAATACAAAGCCTAGCCTAAAACATTTACACATTTGGGGATGTCCAGGTTAGGCACGACCTTATAAGTCGCATGTAAGAAAAGTGGACTCAAGAACAGTTAGCTGCTATTTTGTTGGCTATGCTGAACGCTCACGAGGATATGAGTTTTATGATCCTATATCAAGATTAATTTTTGAATGAGAAATGCAATATTTCTTGAGGATGTTAAGTTTGGAGGGGAAGAAAACATTAGGAATGTTGTTTTTGATGATGAATCTATTATTGATAATGATCAGGTATTCATACCTATTATTATTTAGGAAACATTTATAGAACAAGACAACAATGAGAATCCTCCTCAAATACAACCTATAGAACAAACTTAACAACCTCAATAAGTGTCATTAAGAAGATCTATCAGAGAAAGGACAAGTGCTATTTTGGATGAATACCTTGTGTACCTCCAAGAACATGAGGATGACATTAGTTTAACATAAGAAGACCCGATCAATTTCTATCAAGCCATGAAAAGTTCTAATTCTCAAAAGTGAATTGGTGCCATGGAGGAGGAGATTAAGTCTATGAGAGAGTGATGTTTGGGATCTAGTAGAATTATCCGAAGGTGTGAAACCCATTAATTGTAAATGGATATTTAAAAAGGGATTCTATCGGTAATATCGAAAGATATAAAGCTCGTCTAGTTGATAAGGGATTTACTCAAAGGGAAGGCATAAATTATAAACAAACTTTTTCTCCAGTATCTTCAGAATATTCTTTTAGAACAATAATGGCATTAGTAGCTCATTTTGATTTAAAGCTACATCAGATGGATGTTAAGACTACATTTCTTAATAGAGACATTGATGAGACAATTTATATGGTGCAACCATAAAACTTTGTGTCAAGTAATTTAAAGTCTATGGTCTGAAAATTAAAGAAATCCATCTACAGTCTCAAACAGGCTTCCCATAAATGGTATCACAAGTTTCATCAGGTTATGACCTCATATGGCTTTGAGGCAAATATTGTTGATGATTGTGTATAGTACAAGTTCAGTGGGAGTAAATATGTATTCTTAATCTTGTATGTCGACACAACCGTGGCTAAAAGAGATAAGTTTAGTCTCAAACAGTATCCCAGAATGATCTTGAAAGGACAATAATGCATGATAAACCTTATGCATCAGCAATAGGGAACTTAATGTATGCTCAAGTCTGCACATGTCTTGATACAACATTAATGGTGGAAGTTCTAGGCAGATACTTGAGCATGAGGTATCTAACCATGGCATATGGTTGCGAAACTTTGTCACCAGGATTCGTGTGGTAGATGGCATTGAAAAACCATTGAAGATTTATTGTGACAATAATTCAGTAGTGCTTTACTCCAACAACAACAAGAGCTTAATAAAGTCAAAATATTAATTTTTTGGTTGTTAAGGAGAGAGTTCAAGAAAAATATATTCCCATAGAACATATAGGAACAAAGTTTATGCTAGCAGACCCATTAACCGAAGGATTGATCCCTAAAGTCTTTCATGAGCATATTGCTCATATGGATATCACTGTTGATGATAACTTGGTTTAGTCGGGTTATTTTTGTATACTTTATATGTTTTATGTCAAACATTGTACTATTTAATTTTCTACAAAATAAAAGATGATGATTTACATTATGTTGTTTGCAATGTTGATATTGCAAATTTTGGGTAGATCTTAATGAAGATTTTTTAAAGTTGGACCAGTTGGAAATAGACAAGCATGAGATCAAATTTTATGTGATTTTCATGTTACTCATTCAAACTTGATCTATGTTGTTGAGTATATCAGTTTGGTAATCATTGTGGTTCAGTTGCGAATTTAATGTGATGAAAGTAGCGGTAATTCGATTATTGGTATATGAGATGGACCAGATTGTTTAAGTAGTTAAGGACAAATAGCATTTGGTATGTGCACTTATGATTTATTTTGTGATATGATTATTTCAGGACAATATATATAGCCCAAGTGGAGATTGTTAGGAAATTATATTTCCTTAGTCTAATTGCGGGCTATATATTTATTTATATATAATTATATTAATTGTTGATTTCCTTAACGTTTGAAATCGTTCGTCATTAAGATAGTTTTAGTGACACCTCCTAATTTCTCGGATAATTGGTTTAATGAGAATCATCTGAGAGGTTAATAGAATAAAAGGGAGGTAAATAATTGGTCCCAAATATACCAAAATAAAAAAACTTTGTAGTCTCTTACCCTGTCAAAAGAGTCACTCTGAAGTCCAACAAGAGGAATAAGGAGGATTTTGGTTGAGGAAGATCATAACTATATCGAGTATTCTATCTTCATCTATAGATTCAGGTATGTGACTCTTCTATTGAAATGGATTATGACTATCAATAATTTAATATGGTGACTAAATTAATTATTATCACCCATTTATTCCTATTAACCGTTACGAAAACACTTGTCCTTCTAAAATAAAAAAGTAAAAAAAATATTTTTATAATATTTATTTTTTCATTTTCCTTATGTTTCTTTTTTTAAAATGACAAAAACAAAAAATATATATATATATATA
>Ga0123340_1007713_pt1 | contig 10266 bp, 6 predicted proteins | sample SirMexnodulemix_FD_89961 | JGI IMG/M metagenome (GOLD analysis project Ga0123340, IMG submission 89961) | Root nodule microbial communities of legume samples collected from Mexico - Siratro Mexico nodule mix | ecosystem: Host-associated > Plants > Roots > Nodule | place: Mexico: Nepantla...
AACTTGATGATGAGGATGAAGTTTTGATTTTGGGTCTTTTATTTGTTTTATTTATATGTTTAATTTTAGTATCAACTTGATGATGATGATGATAATGATGAAATATGACCACAGTTAATTGCTTTAAAATATTGGGGAGGAGGAGGATGTCATATTGGAGAGGAGAAGAAAATAGATGAAAGAATTTTAAAATTTTCTTTGAATGGTCCTATTAATTATTTTGAATTCTAATTAAGAAAGAATGTTTTATGTATGTAACTAAACAAAATCAAACTGCATTTTGAAATATATGTTTCTTACTATCCTTATTTTGTTTTTATTCGTATAATTATTTATTCAATCAGTATGTTTATATTGTTTATTTGAAAATATTATATTTATATCCTCCGATTTTTAAAATATTATAAATAAATAATTAATTAAAATTTGAAATAAATTAATTTGAATAGTTAAGCAATATAAATAAATTAATGATTAAATTTTAAAAGCTATTATACATATAGAATAAATATACAATTTGAATAGTTAAGCAAAGGGAACAAATAAGTAGATATGGTTTAAACAATAAACAACAAGTAAATGAATGTGGCATAAATAATAGACAATAGAAAAATATACGTTGCCTAAACAATAGACAATAGATAAATAAATGTAGCCTAAACAATAGGAAAAGTGTGATCTAAACAATAGGCAAAAGCTAAATAAGCATGGTCTAAATAACATACAGTAGGTAAATAAGTGTGGCCTAAACAATAGACAACATTTTGTAAAACGTTGTCTAAACAATAGGCAACATTTCAAAAAGTGTTGCCTCAGTAAAAGTATTGCCTAAAAGTTGTCTGGAAAGTGTTGCCTAATGTAGCATTATAGGCAACGGTTTTACGAAAAGTGTTGTCTTAGAGAAAAAATTGTTGCCTATAGTCTATGGCAACGGACACATACCCTACGGCTGAAAAACTGTTGCCAAAGTGTTGCCTAAGGTTTAGGCAACAATTTTTTGGCTTAAGGCAACACTTTTGGGTTGTTGCCTAAAGCCAAAAATGGTGTAGTGTTTTGAGATCTTTTGTATGTGAACTGAAAATTTCTTATATGAATTGAGTTCTAAAATTTTTTTCACTCATCAAAAGTCCTTCATCATTCATTAAAAGAAGAAATCACAAAGATGACAATTAGAAGAAGAACGTTTTTCCGTTACTATCATAATAACATTGTAAACAATGTTAGTTAACAACAATCATTCATACATTTAGGATATGTCACAATCATTCATTCTTCAACCAACTCAATGACATCCAAACAAATTTGTGTTCTAAAAAATTTTCCAATTCCTTACTAATAAAACAATAAACCTTAATACATACGCACCATCACTAATGCATACCCTAAGGCATAAAAGACAACACCACACCATCAAATCCATCAAACCCTAAATCCTTACTCTCACCACGGAATCAATACACGATGCCACATTCAAAATCAAACCACACTAATATTCCCACCGAAGTCCAACCCTTCTTCTGTCCCACCTATAAACCTAAACAACCAAAACCTAAACAACAAAAAACATGTACACACTCACCGCTCACTTAAAAGTTTCATTAACAAAACCAAATAACCCATAAATCAACCAAAAATATTTTCTTTTTTATGTTATATCTATAAAAGACATACTTTTCGTCCAAAATACACCTCCACTTCACGGCTGAAAGCAAACCCAACACAACTTCTCACCACGATGAACGAACGGAGAAAATGACAAAAACCAAGCAAAGCATTGTCAGCGAAATACTGGAAAATGATAAAACTAAGCGTAAAAAATTAAATGATATGAAATTTCTTTTTCGTTTTTTTAATTTGAATACCCACTTTTAAAAATACTTCAATATATCACTATTTTTGTGATCTATTTCTCTCGTTTACAATAAAAAATAAAAATGACAATATTATGGTCATTTATTATACATTCTTAGATACGATATTTGAGTGAGATTAACCTGTAATCAATGTGAATTAATAAATCAAATTTAGATGTAAAAGTGAAGTACTCTTTTCTTTATAACTATTAGTTTTATCCCATACGATTTATGTTTTAAAAGTAATTTTTGTTTCTATCTCAAGTTCTTTAAAATAACATTTAATTCTAAAACTTGAAATATTGCTTGTTTTAAAGTCTGAAATTATATTATGATTTTATTTTTAAAAAACACGTTTGACAAATTATAAAAAAAATCTTCAATTCAACTCCTCAGCGATATAAAACTATTAGATATATAAAAACAAATTTATCGAAGACTAAAAAAATGAGAATTCATCTTTAACACCATCGTTCTACTCCCATACACGACCACACAAGGTTATAGCAGACTTTCCAGAGTAATTTTTGCATACGCCAACACACACTAAACCTAATGGCTTAAGAAATGCAGAAAATATTGAGACAACGTTGGTTTATGCTAGATAGGTCAGATCATTATTGAAATCGGTGAAGTTTATATATTGTAATTTCAATAATCACCTTTCAGCTTTCATTACAAATATGTTTAATATTGTAACAAGTAAATAGTAGGTGCTCTAATTTGAAACAAGTAATGTAAAATCTTGCATTTATTAATTATAAATATCCTGCTAACGACTACTATTTCACGTGTTTATTTTCCCATACTCTTACGATTTCATTTCTAATTTCATATTTTTTTCGGAACTAGATTTAGGGTTAAACAGTTAAGTGTGTACATATATATATAGAGAGAGAGAGATTTACAAATAGGTTTATTCTAAGTTGTAAAATTTATAAATTTATATATTCTATATATTCAAAAAATTGCAGACCAAAATAACCCCAATGGTTCTTTTAAGAACCAAACTAAACATTGACCTTTTATATTTAGCTACTTACCTACACAAACATGAAAGCTTTCTTCAAACTATGAATATCATTTCTCATCACAAAATTAAGTCGTGTACAGCGGTAAGTTGACATTTTTGGCCTTCGCATTACTATAGAAAGGGTTACAAAGCATCATAGAAGTTCGAAAATAAAGAAACCAAAACTCGGTATCACAAGATTGCCAGAAAAACAGTGTCAGCTACAACAAGAACCTGTTATACATCTCTAAGCATACTGCTTTCATCATGTCCCAGAGAATCTAAGGCATAAACTATTAAAGGTCAGCAACTACAAAAGCATTAAAAGGTTCACTTCCCTTCTTTCATCGCGCTAGGTGCCTGATAAACAATTTCTTGCAGTTCAAGTACTCGTACTATATTACCATATAATATCAATAATCAATGAATAGGAGCTCTTTCTCAATAACTCAATCCATCACTATGCTGATCTTTCTACAAGTGTTCATCAACTACATAGTGTCACCAAATCACAATACCAACCATCTGATAAGAATAGAAAGAGTTTTACTGCTGCCAACCATACTGTTGGTTGCGGTTACCACCCATCATGTTTGAACCTCGTCCTGCTGCTGATCCACCATAAGGAGCACCTGGAGGATAATTTGGAGCTCCAACTCCATAGCCACTACCACCCCCACCACGAGGACCACCACTGGGCCCACCAGGCATCCCACTTGAACCATATGATGCACCCCGCCCTTGGGGAGGATATGGCCCACTGCCATAACCGCCACCTCCTCCTCCTTGACCTCCACGATTTGGGTGATTGTATACCCCACCAGGGTTTCCACCAGGAGGATATCTTCCAGGCCCACCAGAGGGACCTCGAGGCTTCCCATAATGATGGCTAGGCCCTGCAGTAACTCCTGGTTGAGACCCGTGAATAGGGTGGTTAGGACCTTGCCGCATTTGAGGGTGCTGCTGACCAGCCTGCTGAATAGGGGGCAGGCGCGAATGCTGTTGAGGATGCTGCATTTTAAGACGCTTGGCATTTTCTTCATTTTGTCGTTGCTGCTGGCGCTTTTTCTTGGTCTGGAACTCATGTGATGACTCATATTTGGGTAAACTAAGGCAAACAGGCAAACATAGAAGAAAAAAAAACAGTAAATGATTGTTGATAGAAGCAACAACCTATATAGTGTTACGAACCAAATCTCAAAGAGCAATAACAAACGAAAACAAATATCAGTGAAGATAATATATTCTTTGATTTCTGAAAATGATAGTAAATGTAAAAGGGAGAATATCCCCAGTGCCCACAGAGCTCGGCTCCTACAGAGAGAAAGAGAATTCCCTCCTTAACAGAACACGATGCTTCCCAAAAAGATCTGCCCCCTTCCTCTCCAAAAGATCTTATAACCGAATTCCCCCATGACTGTTGATGTGCAAGCTAATCATTTGGGCCTTCACTCTCTAATTGGAACTATCAATATATGCATATAATCCTCTGAAGATCACACATATTTCCTCCAAGAAAAATTAATATTTTGAAAATAAAAACTCTATCATGGGAGGACATACCTCTTAGGATCACATGGTAATGGATCAGTCCAGAAATATTCACCATCAAGCGCATCCTTGGCAGTAATTCTCTGTCGAGAAATCAAATTGGCAAACAATATTAGGATGCAGATCAAGAACAGATATCCAAAACGGATATCTCCCAGTAGTGAATATTGAATAATACTATCATTGGGTTACACCAGAAACGAACACAGTGTATCATGTTTTAAAAATCTTCTCCCGATTCCTTTATAAAAATCAAATAACTAATTCATCAATAATAACAAAAATAGAAAATTAGTTAATTATAACTAATATCGTCGCAGATTAAATTCAATTCCAGAAAACACCCACAAAATTATATGGTTTAAGTGATTTATTTAATGACACTACTAGTAATTTAAGAAATAGTTTTGTCTACCAATGAGGTTTCTGATAAGAGACTAATGAATTAATTCACTTGCATGGACAATGAGGCTGTCATTGATAGACATGAATATATTATTTCTCAGTTTAGTCTCACACCAACACTGTCATTGTTTATTATTCTTTTTCTTTTCATGTTTTGATTAACATCAGCCACTCAACCAAAACCAGATGATATCATTTCATTCATTGCCCAGAAGGCAATATGTCAATATTTTAGATAACTTTCATAGTAGTGGATACAAACATACAATTAAACAATATCAAATTAAAACAGTCAGGGTAGTGTAAGAAAACAGGAATAGCACGTATTTGAAAGATGAAACAGATAAAATGAAACGACTCAACATTTATTCAGCAATTAAAATAATACCTGAGCAGGATCAAGGGTCAGCATCTTCTCCAACAATTCCAGAGCATGACGATCAAAACTACAATTCAGTCAGAGAGAAAGCTCTTAAGATCAACAGGCACAAATGTAAAATAAAATAGTATGAATATTGGTCTTTTCATTGATCGCGGAGGAGATAAAAACCAAGGAGAATTACTTATGCTCACACTGACACTTACTGTCTGAATACTTCCCGGAGTCGTCTTTTCATTGGTCTCGTTGGCTTAAACTGATTATACCAAGGAGTCTTAGAAACACCAGGCCAGTTCACTTCATCTGGTGCTCCACACAGCTCAAAAATCTTATTAATTGTTCTGGCTACAATAATTGCAAAGAAAACACGCATTACCATCCAGCTGTAATATAAACAATTAGCAAGGGTGCATACATTGAAGGCCACACGTTGATGGAATGAAAATAAAACATAGGTAAATCAATTCTTTAAAACTTTAAAAAGTATTAAGGTTAGATCTAGATATAAATCAGACAGCATTATTACCATTCCGTCTAACGCTGTTGAGTAAAGCAGATAATAATGCAAACATTTGCAGATTAAAATAAATATTAAGATTGGCACCAAATATTTGAAGTAATATGAAGTATCTTTCATTCAGGCATTGAAATATAGTTGTACAGTAAGTAGTAGTCATATACTGGATTAAAGTATGCCTAGCCACTAAACAATTTCCCAAGAACCACTAATACTCTACCCTAATTTCAGACGAGAATTATATATTATCCCTAACCTCATCTTTTCCAGGAAAGATAGGCTTCCCATGAAGAAGCTCTGCGAAGATGCACCCCACAGACCACATGTCCACAGCTGGCCCATACCTTGTTGTCCCAAGTAGCAGCTCAGGGGGTCTACATATAAAATGAAATCTATGTGTATAGGCACAAGTTCATGACGCAACCCTCCAAATAAACATAGTCAGGTCAAACTTGAAAACTTAATAAGAACATGAATTACCTGTACCATAATGTGATGACTCGATTCGTAAGATTTGCATTGTGCTCATTAGAAAACGACCGTGCCAATCCAAAATCAGCAAGTTTCAGATTGCCTTCATTATCTATTAGAAGATTTGAACCTGCAATAGAACATAACACGTTAAATAGGAGTAACAGATTTGATAAGATCTATAATCAAAACCTGTATATGTATCTTTGAAAGACGGGCAGAAGGACACCTTTGATATCACGGTGAAGTACTTGATTTACATGACAGTAATGCAGCCCAGTCAGCAGCTGTCGCATGTAGCACTAGCAAAGAAAGAAAACAACTCAAGCATCACTAAAATACTAATAATATATCAAACACTTAACGTTAATAGCAATACCTTAATTTGGGGAACCGTAAATCTCATCCCTGGTCGGTCAGCAAGACCAGTCAAATCATGGTCCATGTATTCAAAGACCATATAGATGCCACCTTTATATTTGTTACCGTCTGCACAGTTAAAAACAACAAAAGATGTAGTAGGAACTACAAAAAATAATAATAATAATAATTCAAAGGAAGGTGAAGATATTCCAACAGTCAAAACAGTGATAGGTGTTTGGATAGGGAATTTAAAAAAGCTAATTCGTTTTTTAGAGAATTTGAAATGCTTGAGGTAAAAATATGTTTTTTGGGTAAGCAGTTTTCAGAGAAATTGAAATTTTAGAATTTCATTAAAGTAATTGGATTGTTTAAAATTAGAGAATTTCAAATTCAACCTTAAAAATAAGAATTTGAAAGTCTTCATATTTTCAAATTCATGTTTTGCTCTTCTAATTTCCCCTTAGTTCAATTTTGGTACGGGTATCATCGACTTGACTAAAGCCTAGATATTTTCAAGATGTCTACTTTTCGGTTGATGTCGACTAGGGTTTTTTTATTGATGTTAATAGAAGTTATTTTGTAATTAAAGTTGTTAGAATTTATTTTGTTGCATTGCAGACCACCATTATTTCTTGCTCGATATTAATAATAGTTTTCTTGACCAATGTCGAGGACACTATTTTTTTCAAGTGATATCGGTCGTGATTATTTTATTGTCGGTGTCTGCAATGATTTTTTTTATCATCGACAAATATGTTATTTTTTGTCAATAGTTTGCTAAGATTTATTTTTTTAATGTTAACCACAACTTTTACCAGTGTTAATTGGGAAAATCTGTCAACAGACATTGATCGAAAATTGGGCAAAAAAATCCTAACCATCATGTTATTTCTTACCTTGATAGAAGTTAACCTAAATAATTGTAGTTGAACAAAAATAATCTAAGTTAACATCAATTGAGAAGAAATTTTGTAAATATAAAATGAAAAAAAATCTTTTGACCAAAAATATCAATCAAGATTGACTACAAAAAGTTATCAATATTGATATTTTTGAATTTTTAACACTTATTTCATATTTAAATATTTTTTTTGAATTTGGTGATAATTGAAATACTTTATCCAAACAAGAAAAATTAAAATTGCCTTATCCAAGCAAAACATATGAAAAATGAAACAATTTGAAATGAATCAATTCAAATTCAATGTATTTGAATGTCTTAGAAATTGTGAATTTTCCTGTCCAAATACAAGGTAAAGCAAATTACATGCTACTAGTTAATTGAATAAGCAAATTGACTACTATGATGAAAAATAAACTTGCCTGGCCTCCCTTGTTCATCTTTCTCGGGACCTGTTAAACACCCAAAATTTTAGAAATTAAATCGAAGTCTCCATTATTGTGATAACAGCACATTTAGATAATTGAAAAATGTACCTGGGGAAGTCACAATTTCTTTCAACTTGATTACATTTTCATGGTGTAGTTTCTTTAGAATTTTGATTTCACGAATAGCTGTTATGGGAAACTGCAATCACAAAATTCAAAATACGATACGGAAGGGAGACTTGTTACATACAGGGCAACGCATAGCTACTGCAACATCAGATTTGACTCAAATGATTTGCACAATCAAATGTTTGGAAATACAGGAAATAAATACCAAGGGTATCACAGGTGAAGTATGAAACCAAGAGCATTATGTCATTAACTTATAAGTTATGCTTCCACAGATTTAATATATAATGAAGCATTTGCAATGAGGTCAAAGATATACCCCTTCTCTCTCATTGTCCATTCGTATCTTTTTCAGAGCAACAATCTCACCAGTTTTGATCTCTCTAGCCATATAAACCTGACTGCAAGCAAAAACATTAAAACGATTATTTCCCTTTAGGAAAAAACAGCAATGACGGAGAAACAATCCAAAGGTAAAAGATAAGAAGAAAAAAAATAAATTGACTTTTTTTAAATAATAAAGCATCTAACTGAAAACAAAAGATTGTGAAAGGATAATGAGGACGGAAGCTGATAATGAGCATCGAACCCTAATCAACATACACAAAATAGTTTTCAATCCAACCCCCCTAGGAAAAGAAAATTAGACTATAATAACATGGTCAAACTTAAGTTGTCGTCCAAAACTGTTAAAAACAAATTGTAATCTTCTACTACACTACCTCTCAACACAGAAAGGTTGAAGAGGAACAATTCAATTAAATACTTCTGTATCTCCCTAATGATAAAACACAGATCCCACATAACAGTTCTGTTTCTACATAACAGACTCTCTAGATGAACTATAACAATTGTCCCTCCTATCTACTTAGGACTTGACCTCAAGTCCTACTACTAACAACTCCGATCAAAGTATGGAAATTCAAGCATTAGATGTAGCTCTCTCCATACAGCATCCTCAGGATTAGTCTCCTTCCATTATATTAGAACCTCAGTCACAGGTCGATTATTCTTCTTTTTGAGGCACAAATTCTGCTTCTTCATTCATTAAAGGTAATTGAGCAGATACTAGCTTATCACCACGGTCTTTCTTCAACAATGACACTTTACAAGGGGCATAATACCTTGCTGCAAGTTTGTGAAAAGAGGTATTAACCAAAGTATTCTGCTATAAGGTTGAAGTTCTCCACAATGATACTGCTTAGCCACACTCCTTAGATCCACATACCACTTCATCCGGGTTTGACCTTTGACTAAATTTGCTTGTAGCAGCTGAGATGCTCCTTCCCTAGTTCTCACTGTGTAATTTACTGCTTCTACCACAGAATCTGCAGTCATTATCATGGTTGGGGTAGAAGGTGGGATAATCATAGAGTTTCAAATAGAGTTAACTAAGTGGTTGTGTGAAACTTGGTATTATACCATAATTTTGCCAATAACAACTAAGATGTCAAAATTAAGAGGGTTGCTAAAGTACCGTTACCTTCATTTCTGGATAAAGCATCAGCTACAATATTGTCTTTGCCCTTCTCGTACTCAATACTGAAATTCAATCCCATTAATTTCTCCAATCCCCAATTCTGCAGCAGTGTAGTCCGAGGTTGTTCGAAGAGATGCTTTAGAGCTTTCTGTCTGTTTTTATAATTAAATGTTGATCTAAGAAGTAGTGTTGTCACTTTTTTTACTGCAAATAGAATAGCTAAAAGCTCCTTTTCATCAGTTGATAGCAGTTGATACTTTGGTCCCATAGCCTTGCTATGTAGCAATTGGATGATTTGATTGCATTAGGACTGCACCAATGCCAATAACTGAAGCATCAATCTCTATAGTGAAAGGCTTCGTGAAGTCTGGCAAAATTAAGACAGGTGTTGAAGTTAAAGCTTGTTTTAACTTGTGGAATGTTTCAGTCCATATGTATTGAGCATTCTTTTGCAAAAGACTTGTTAAAGGTGTTGATATTTTGCCATATCCATGTGTAAACCATCTATAATACCCAAATAATCCTAAAAATCTTTTGAGTTCTTTCAAATTTGTAGGTTGTGGTCATTGTTTTTATCAGGATTTGGTTGCAACCCTGTTGCAGAAATCCGATGTCCCAAATAATCCAAGTATGATTTGCCAAAGCTGCATTTCTTCTGAACTGGCACCAATAAACTGTTTCGTAAGATTGTCAAAGTCATTTGCAAGTAAGTTATTTGATCTTCCCATGTCTTAATATAAACCACTATTTCATAATAATAAAAAAAAAAAAAAAAAC
>Ga0123340_1007721_pt1 | contig 10262 bp, 9 predicted proteins | sample SirMexnodulemix_FD_89961 | JGI IMG/M metagenome (GOLD analysis project Ga0123340, IMG submission 89961) | Root nodule microbial communities of legume samples collected from Mexico - Siratro Mexico nodule mix | ecosystem: Host-associated > Plants > Roots > Nodule | place: Mexico: Nepantla...
AAATATATCTGTATATATATATATATATATTTGTTTTGTAAACTATCAGATAAATCAAAGAACAACAACATAAGATAAACGGTAGCAGTGAATAGTCATGATAAATGAACAACCAACCAGTCAATACATCACTTCGACTCATTTGAAACCTCAAAGAACATATCCTCCAGCCACAAACCGCATCCATAATCACATGAGTGGAAATAAACAAAACAATCACAGTATAGAAAATCTTGTGTTAAAACCACTATCCATAAAAAAGTTAATAGAGAAAGATAAATGTGAGGCTTAGGGATACCTCAAAAAAAGTGTTTAGAAATAAAGACAATATGCATATCTCTTTTCCCTTACATTGTTTTCGAAGATTGAAGGATCTGTTGAAGAGTTGAGCTGTGGAAGAATTCCTTGCCAGAGAAGTTCTCCTTTTTTTTGTAAGATTCTGGGTCCATTCCTTTTCCTTATATAGAGAATGTTTAGTGCTTAGAGTGTTATGAATCAGGATTGAAGTGAATTTAATGTCAGGAATCTTTAATGATGTAACATGGTGACGTAGGTGCAGGGTTTGATGTATAAGGAATTTAATGTAATGAGGAGGAGAACCACCTGGGTGAAGTAGGTGCAAGAGATTTAATATGCAGGAAATTTAATGTAATGAGGATGAGAACTAGATGATGTGGGTACAGGGGATTTAATAAGGAGTAGAGAATCTTCAGTGTCATAATACATAGGTGCAGGAGTGAGTTGACACAATTTGTACGTGTTCTCATCTGCTCTTTAATGCAAACTCTTGATTTTATCTAAATTGGGGCTGTTGTGTGTGTGTATATTCAAATTACCAGTTTGTCCTTTAGATTCTATTTTTCATTTTGTCATTTCAGATTATTGGTGTAGTATAAAAGTGATACAAATGAAGCAAAGCCGTAATGTTTATTGATGCAAAGAAGCTTAAAGATAATGAGGATACTATTATGAGCATGATGTAGAAAATCATACTACTATAAACCGTATTAATAATAATATTTATTTAAAATTTCTAGGACGTTATAGGAAAAGGGGGACCTAACGAGTTATGTACTCGCTCCTACGTATTTCTACCAAGAGGCAGAAAATCAGGACTTACGTAGTTTTGACTTCAACGAGTTTGGTTGGGTGTTGATTTGTTTTGTTTTTTAATTTTCTATTGTTTTGTATCTTGTTCCTATTTTTAGTGATTTTTATCAAACATGGGTATTTTGGTTATTTTTGTGGTTTTCTGGTTTTTTTGGTTTTTTTGGTAAGTAGTGGGTGGTATGAGATAAGGAGGCAACGAATATACCATCAATCCACACAAAAATGCCAGCGAGCGTGGCTTGCGTGAGGTTAGGCTCAAATGGAGATACTACGACTTGCTAAAACTCGCAGTATATGAAAAGGTAGTAGCGTACGTGCTTTTCCTTATACTGAGAGTTAAAACAAGTTATAGTTCCATGAGGGAAAAGGGTTTGACCATAATCACTTCAGATGATCCTCAAAAGGCAGTGTACATGCCAGAGGTTATCTCCTTAAGCGGTGTCTGGCTCGGGTCAGGCGGATACACTGAGGATGGTCTATTCGAGATGCGAACCCTGACCCAAATTAGAGACGTCCTTTGGGCAGCATACGAGCCTCTAGAGAGTCCATTTGGATCAAGGTTAGCATCAAGAACAAAACTAAGTTTTGAGATTTAGAAATTTTTAGGGTTTGGTGGAGAAAAAGTGTTAAACAGGCAACTTTGAGACTAGTCTTGGGTGGTCAAACAGTCACGTAAATGGACAAACTTTATATAGATTTGAAGATCATTCCAAAGGCTTTCCAACGATCACTCATACACTCCCAACAAGTTCAAGGATAGGGAGAACGAATCCTCCAAAACTGGTCCAGTGATAGATGTAAATTTCATAACTTAGTTTTTAAAAAAATATCTCTCAAAAAGAGTTTGAGACCCCAACTTTGGGGTCAAATTTGAAGGTCCAAATGGTATTATAAATGCAGTTATGGCATACCAATAGAAAGATCTTGAAGAGATATTTCCAACAAGTACAAATACAACCCTTAAAGGTTCTTAGATTAGGAGAAAACTCTCTCAAAAGTTAAGCACTTGAACAACCAAAACTGCCCCCATAACTTAGTTTTTGAAAAAAACCAAGAAATCAGTTTGGGGACAGGTTTTGCGAGCCGAAATTGGGTGCCTTAATGGTATCATAAATGCATTTATGGTAGACCACACTGTAAAGAGGGTAGAAAGAACTTTATAAAGACTAATCACAAACCCCCAGAAGGTTCAAGGATAAGGAGAACAAACTCTCTCAAGTTGGCTACTTAACTGACCTCCATAACTTAGTTTATGGAAAACCCAGAAACCAGTTTGGGGACAGGTTTTTCAGGGTGATTTTGGGTGCCCTAATAGTTTCATAAATGCACCTGCCCTATACTATTGGAAAAAGGGTAGAAAGAGCTTTCCATTGATAGTTGATACACCCTTGGAGGTCCAAGACGAAGGAGAACGAGCTCCATAAAGTAAGCCTCATGGCTGAGTTCATGATTTTATGTGCGGGCCAACCCAAAAACTAAGTTAAACAGTGCAAGACCCAAACTTTGGGTCTGATTTTGGGGGACATAGAGGGATCATTAATGGTGTTATGATATACCATTGAAAAGATGGTAGACCCACCTTTCCAATGCAACCCTCAGTTTCTCAAACTACTTCAAGGATCTCTCAGAAATCAACTCCAAAGTTGGGTGTTTGGCCACTATCAAGCACACAAAGTGCTCGAGAAAATACCACAAAGAAAAACTAAACTATACAACCTATTTTGGCTCACCCATGACCACTGTTTTCACTCATGCTCACTCGAAACACACTCCTCATGTCCTTGGCTACAAAGTCATGCCATCTACATGCCTTAGAACCACAACTCGAATCACTCTCCTCTTTCTGTCATATCCTATTTCTCACCTCCATTGTTTTGTCAATTTCTATGTTCCAACTCCCACATTATTGTTTGTTTATGCTCTAGATAGGTGCAGCAGATGAAAAGAAGCGATGGAAAGAGGGAGAAGGAGCTCGTTGGACTGGTTTTCCGACAAGTCCCCAGCGACAGCAGTACACCAAGCCATGGGGTGACAAATGTTCCTCTCCTCCTCCTCATCTCAATAGAGGTGGAATGGAGGAGAAAGAAGGTCTATGGTGGAAGAAAGTGAGCTCGCAAGTCATCTTCCTTAATGGGACTTGCACCGGCGAGGCTCAAATGGAGGTTTCAAGGCGTCTTCAAGTTATAAAAATGGTGGTAATAAAATGGGGGGAAGAGACATACCTAATGGAGACAAAAAACTTGAATTTGGTGGTCGAGCTTTAACAAAGCCCAATTTTTTGATGAGGGCTTCTCCAAGCTTTTTCAAGTTGTTTTGGGCTATTTTGATTGCTCTGGAAGCTTCTTGAAGGTGATTGGAAGGTGTCTAGGTGAAAAAAACAAAGAGGAGAGGGTTTCTTTCATGCAAAACCGTGGTGTGTAACCACTTGGTTTATGGAGGCATTTAGCTTTTATAGTAGGTGATTGGGAGCTTGTGAGGACCCTAGCAGACCACTGTGGGTGCTAAGTGTCCTCTGCCAAAACGGTTATGATAGAGATACGCTCAAAATTTGTGTCCTCTTGTCCCTTTGTCTCATTTGGAGTGCATAGGGTACATGGGAAATGAGAGGAGAAGTGGTGTGGTGTATGACAGAGCAGGGGTGGTGCAATAGTTGCTGTATGGACTAGTGGAGGTGAGGGTATGTTTGGCAAAAGGGAGGGGGGACCATCTGCTTTTATGAGTGAGTGGTGGTGGAGTGAAAAAGTGAGTAAGAGGTAGGAAAAATGAGAGTGTCTCATTTATTTTTGTCTTATGTGGGTGAGTGTGGGAGAGGAGATAAATGAATGGAGAGGTATTGGTTAGGTTTAGGGTTGAGGTTTTATTTTCATTCTTTTTATTAAGACTAAAGAGAATATTTTTCATTTATGATTTTATTAATTTATATTTTACATTTTTAATGATTTTTTACAATTTTTTGGTATTTTATGCTTTTTTTACTATTTTTATGGATTTTCTATATTTTTGCTAATTTTTATTTAATTTTTATTATTATTTTTTGCCCAGACGAAATTGGGTGCTGACAAAGGTAAATCAGGCACTTAGTAGAATACAAATGCACACATACATGTATAGGTGACAAAGCTCTCTCCTTATTGTTTTGAAGCAATTTTTCATCATAAAGTTTTAATGGAGATTAATCAACTCTCCACCTTTATTTAACGAATTTATAGTATTTCACTTTAAATATGTGAATATATAGGTTTAACAACATTTTGTTTTGCTCATATATATATATATATATATATATATATTTAATGAATATATATATGTAATTTATATTTATAAAGTTAAAAAAAGTATTTAAGTGTCGAAAGAGTCTTTTAAAACAAAATCTTGTCACACGGGTAACAATGTACATAGTATGGTTACTTCAACTCGTCTCTATTTCATATTTTTTCCTCTCTCATAATTTAATAGAGTAACTATTTTGTCATGTCAACTACAAAACAAAGTACTTTAAGTTATTTTACAAAACTCATTTAAACTTTTGTAATCCATGTTTACTTTTACACTTTTATAAGAAGTTAGAAAGAGAATTATCTTTCTATTTTGAAAGTTGATAAATATTGAAAAAAATATACTTTTTAATTTTTTATTTTCCTTCCTATATTTTTAGTCTTTATAAAAATATTATTATAAAAATCATAAAGTAATCAATTATTATTTTTATATATAATGTTTGGTATTACTAAAATTTAACAATTTAGTTAAATTGATACTCCAAGATCCATCAACTATCTACCATCATATAGAGATATTATTAGAAAAGATAAAAATATATAAAACATTGGGTACTATACCGAAACCCATGCAACCAGAAAAAAATATTCCCTACTAAAACCTAAACAAAGTGAGATTGTATCTACTATGAAAAAGATCAAGTAATACAAGTTGCTAAAGTGTTATACCAAGTAAAATCTAAATTATTTTCAAGTTCTAAGGGAGCAAGTTTATCAACACATTGGTTCCCTTCCCTGAAAATATGAGTGGCCTTAAAATCAATGCTTTCTCACAAATCTTTAGACACTTTCTTCATCTCTCCTTAATAGGCCAAGGGATTAAATCACTATAAGTACAAGCTTGACAAAGCAAAGATGAATCAGTCTCCAACTAAGATCTTATAAAACCAACCCTCTTAACAAGCTCAATTGCAAGAATCACACCTATAACTTCTGCATAAAAAGAAATTTTAATCCCAGAAAAGGCCAAGAAAAATTCCTCCAAAATACTCTCCTATACTACCTTTATAGATTCCAAAACAAGTAGCAAGATGGGGAGAACCTCTAGCAGCGGTATCCACATTTACCTTGATCCAACCCATATTAGGAGTGTTCCAAACCACTTGTACCAGATTAGAGACTTTAGAGGATCTAATGCCGATGGAAAAAATTTTCAAAACAAAAAAGTCAAATATATCATTATTAATTTTTTTTATTTGAAAGGTTATCTCAAATTATAATGTTATATTTAACAAAATTAATGGCAGAAACCAGGTAATGTGTTGTTGGAATCTAGCTTGATTTTTCATCCTTCAGATAATCCATAAGATAAAAATAATAGAAGCAAGCTTAGTGTGCTTCACTAATAGGCTACCTGCAGAATTAAGAAAAGAGACAATGTCAGGGATTATTAATCTCAAGAAAAACATTATGAATCCAAGTCCAAAGAAAGGATATAGAAGAACATTAAAAAAATGCCTAATATCTTCCATCTAAGCCTTGCACAAAGTATATATAAAACACTCCTCTCATTTGAACATCTTTATTAGTAGGGAGTCTATTGTGAAGAACTTTCCAAAGCATTAATGATTTAGTTGGAGGAATATCACTAAACCAAACCAACTTACCCCATTCCCAAGAAGGAGAAGAAGAAGATAAGAATTTTCTAACCACTCTTTGTGTGACAACACCATTATCATAAAACATTGAATTAGGGATATTAGGGAAATTAGTAGGAACCAAGTGCTTCATACCTTTAATCTCTTGCATATTGCTCAACATAGAGGGGATTTTCCAAGTATTACTGTTCCACCCATGTGCCATAGAAGTAGACAAATGAACCTGTTGAATCATTTGTGTTAGCACTATTGCTACCTTGTGATTTGATGAAGCCAATTCTTAATCGTGGAGGTTCTTAACCGAGGAGGTTATTCTTAACCAATGAGGCTCTTAACTGAGGAACCCGAGGAGGCTGTGATCCGATCAACATTGGACCGAGTAGGACGGAGCCTTTGCTAGACGAAATAAGTTTTCTGAGTTTGAAGAGATATAGATGAAGAATTCTGAGGTTTTAGAGCATACGGTTTCGACACTCAGTTATTCAAGATATACAAAAGCGACTTTCAAAGTTTGAAAGGATATAGTTTTGGCTCTCGATTATTTTAGTGATACAGTAGCAACTCTTGTATCCAATACGACACGTACATACAGATACAACTCACTCATCTAATAAGGTTCATGTATTAGATACAGTCTTACATCCAATGCGTCATAAGAAGCCAACTTGGCCAATGCGGCCTGGGCGATCAATGCAACTATGTAGTATTAGTGATGCAGTTTTGACATTCGGAAATACATCAGATGCAACTATGTCTCAGATTTTGGTAATGTTGGTATAGCCACATGTAAATGCAGCACAGCCTTAAGACGATGTTGCGCATGGTGAAGAGGGAATACCAAGACACGTCATACAACATTGCAGCACATGGTGATACGGCCAGTCACAAATACAATGCTCATTGATGCAGAGAAGATAAGATTTGGCCACTCACAGTGATGGCCTTTAGTCATATGATCATGAAGAAGTGACCACTAATAGATATGACTTTCAAATGCAATCACAACCTTCATGACACGACCATGTAGAGAAGCGGCTTTGCTGATGTGGCATTCTCTCACTAGTTCTGAGGGTTTTTCATAGGTTTGAACTGTTAACCATGTGCATGCAGTATTTTAACCACTAAGCGAGCTTCAAAACTACAATTTATTTTTATCAAAACGCTTTATCATTTTTGAAAATCTCTTTCACGTAATATCATATTCATTATTTTTGAAAATTAACTTTGTAAAAATATGATTTACAAAAAGCTCAATCGATTGACTGTGGTTTTTTTCAATCGATTGAATTGATTCAGTTTATTCTACTTTATAATTATTTTGCTTATAAAACAGTGTCACACTCTTTCAAAAAAGTATATATATGATTACACAATGATTTTTTAGGTTTTTCTCTAAGAGAGATTTTACGTGTGAAAAAGTGTGCTTTGTTTAACCAAGTTTTTGAAATAAAGAAAGATCAAGATAGTTGTTCTTGAAGCTCTCCTTTGGTGAATATTGTGCTGCTCTGGTTTCGGTTCATCTGAGGTAAGCTTTATTGCACTATTCATTTTTCTGTGATTCAACTGTCATGTGTAGTATTAATTTTCTTCATTTTTTTTTTGTGATTGCATAGACTACAAATTGTATAGGTTTACGTTTGTAGTGGTGTAGTAGGATTTTGCACTAATTTTTTTTATCTATGTAGAGTTTAGAGGTGTGTTTTAATGTGGGTGCAGTGGGTTCTTGCGAGAAGTAAGTGTATTGGATTGTTTTTGTTTGAATTGTGTGTTCTTTAGTGAATTTCTTTTCTTGAGGGGAAAACAGACTGAATGTAGCTCTTGAGGAAGAGTGAATCAGTATAAATCTTGGTGTTCTTGCTTTTTCTTTCCTTGATATTGCTTCGGGTGTGTATTTTTACGTATTATTATTTCTGCTTGAGTTTTGTATTTGATTAACTTTACGTTGCAGTTGATTATTTCTGTGTGAGCATTCAAAATTCATGTAATTGATTGGTTTAATAAAGAACTTTCATTTTTTACGTTAATTCTTTCCAAAAGCTTGCGAAATTTTTTTAAAAGTTCAATTCACCCCCTCTTGAACTCGGCATAAATCATTTTCAATTGGTATCAGAGCTAGGGCTTGCATTTTACTCAGGTTCTCGATCCATAGTCAAGAACAAATTACCTTTCGCTGAGGGAGCTTGTATAGACCACCCATGTTTAGTGGTGCGAATTATCAATTTTGAAAAGTAAGGATGGAAATATTTATTGAATCAATTGATCGTGGCACTTGGAATGTGATTGTGAATGACCCATTTATTCCTACGACTATTGTTGATGGTGTTACTGTTGAAAAATCATCCTATGATGAGCTAACTGATGTTGAGAACAAGAAAATGCAGTATGATTGTGCTGCCAAGAACATTATAACATATGCTTTGAGTTTAGATGAGTTTTTCAGGATTTTGCAGTGCAATTCCACGAAAGAAATGTGGGATATTCTTGAGTTACTCATGAAGGTAGCACTGACGTAAAGCACGCAAGGAAGCATGCCTTAATTCAGGAATACGAGTTCTTTCATATGTAGCTAGGGAAAACAATTGCTGACGTTCAGATTCTTTGGAGAGAGATTTGAGAGGTTGATAACAAGAGGATGATGATCTAAGGAGATTCTTTGGAGGATTTGATATCTGCAATTCTTTGTGGGTTTTCTCTTTGTGTGTTTAATCCTTTGACAGGAAACTAGGTTTTTGGAAGATGATCTAGAAATCACTTCCTAGTATTACATTTATTTAACTAGATACGACTTCGATCACATAACCATATCAGTCCAAGCTACATTTACAAAAACACCAAGCACATGCAAAGGAGGATTCTGTTGCATAGACTGCCCATCTTGATTATTATTAGGAATATTCAATTTTATAATATTATCAACACTGTAAGTTTCACTATCATTAAGCAAACTATCAAAATTGTTTTGAACGGCCAAACCTGGAGAACTTATCCTATTATTGGTGGAGTTTCATTTAGCAGAAGACCGAACCTCATTTTGATTAACAATCTTCTGAGTTTCCGCAATGATACTTGGCATACCAGCCAAGCTATTCACACCAATATTGCTAGGATCAGCCTCCTCTTCTTTCTCATCCATAAGTTCTCTAATCCCACATCAGTCTTGGAAATATCAACAGGTTTCTTTTCGACATATCTATGTGTAACATGGTTATCCTGTCTTTTCTGAACCACCACGGAATCAGAATGGCATCTCCTGCAGTTTAAAGGTGTGTCCTATCATTTTACAGAAATACTACATATTCAACATCTGCAATGAAAGCAAAGCCAAACCTTTCTATAAATAATTGATTAGGAAGATCAAACAAAAAGATCCAAATCAACCAACACCCTGCAAAAAATCATCTGGACTTGTTCATTGTATAATCATCCTGGACAATGACATGATTATGTGACGGGCTGTAGAAAAGGTTGACTTTGGTTGCCAATATTTAAAAGGTAACCAAGCACTATGCCTCAGTAAATTTCATGGAAATAGGAACAAAATCCTTTGTCCCAACAAATGTCCAAGATTTCGCATCTTTCAAAGACGAAAATGCAAATTCACAAAATCTCTTACGCAAAGAGATAGCTTTCCAATCAGAATCCCACATTGTGTCCAATTTATTGCAGAGTTCCATATGCATCAAGGGTTTATCCCCTTATTCAAGATCATTCTTTCGTGAAGATAAATTTTGCCGTCATCAAGACCCGCAACATATATTCCCTCAGGTATTTACACCGATATCATATTATCTTTAATACAAGAAGCAGGCAACTCGGACATGGTATTTACACCCATATCATATTATTCAAGACCTTTGTAAAAGTCTTTTTCTGAGCCCACGAAAATTGCTGGGTAGGGGAAGATTCCAAATCTTGATCTTGAAGCCAACGCGTGGGTATATGAAACCCAACCGAAATAATAGCCCACACCCCACATGTTCAAATGCCTTCAAAAAATGATTTTGTTTATGCAAAACATAACATGTGGTACTTACGAATAATAATCAGGCACACCCCACATATTCAAATGCATTCAAAGAATGATTTTGTTTATGCATCCTTGTAAAACATACAATAATTTGTGTTGCATGCAAACGAGTCGATCAATGATGCGGCCATTATGATGTTTTTTGTTTCTGATGAACCCAAACCGTCTCGGATGTTGTCGCAGACTTTTTTGTTTCTTGGCATGTTAATTTCCAAAGATTTCGGGGACATGTTGATGTTACAGGATATG
>Ga0123340_1007729_pt1 | contig 10256 bp, 12 predicted proteins | sample SirMexnodulemix_FD_89961 | JGI IMG/M metagenome (GOLD analysis project Ga0123340, IMG submission 89961) | Root nodule microbial communities of legume samples collected from Mexico - Siratro Mexico nodule mix | ecosystem: Host-associated > Plants > Roots > Nodule | place: Mexico: Nepantla...
ATCTTATAGTATATAATATAAAAGCTTTACATTTGCACATAGTAAAACCAACTCATGCTTATACCATTGTTTAAAAAAAGAAACTAAAGTGTATTTTTCACCAAAAAAAAAAATTGCATCACAAACAGGTGGTTATAAATTTTATAAAGAACTAGGAAAAAATAACGAAAATCATAATCGATTATATTGACGAGTATAATTGAAGTCAGAGACTTGTTTTTTGCGTTATAGAGCTTCATTTTTCCAACTTTTTTTTCAACTTCTCTTCCTTTGTTTCCCAGTAGGAAACAACACACTCTAAGAAGAACTACTACTGTTTCATGCCACTTCATAGATAAAAGAATATTAATAATTACATCCAATGATTACAAAATATGAATAAATATCCACTACCTAATAATGAAGGGGGGAAAACCCTGTACATGATTGATTATATATACTGCAGAGATCAAGAAAAGGTCGTGCACTCCAACTTGTCATCACCAACCATTCTGGCTATCGTTGCTGTTTTTGTTGGTTTGCCCCCATAAGTCTACGTATCAAAAAATTGAAGCTGGGATAATATGATAAGCCGAAAATGAAAAAAGAGTTGACCATCATAGGCAAGCCCAATATCCGCTTGCAATCAGTCTGTATATTTTTAAGAATTGGCAGCATCTAAAGGAGTAACGATGGTAGTCAGCAGCAACAGCACCTCGCGAAAATCATTGCTTGATTGAACGAAGTTCCCAATTACCCTCACCATCAATCAGACGCAATTCCATGGAATGATATGGTATTAAAGCAGGACGCTGAGAGAACAGGAGCAAAAGCAATTATTTTGATGGTAACGTGAATGGTCACTATGCATATTCAGTTAGAAGTTAACCAGCTAAGTTAAAACTAAATATAGATCAAATAGATTTATGCTTGTCAAATCCCCGTAAAAAAAGAACAACAAACTAGTGATCTGCTCTTGCTTCTATACATCTACTACGATAAAATTTTAATTTTTGTCGGTAATTATAGATTCTTACTTGCGAGGAAGTAACAACTGTGATTCCCATTTTGTTCGCTAGCCCATACAGGTGTTCCTCGACATCAACGCTAGTTGCACTGCCATCAATATTTTTTTAAGTCAGTATTAAAACAAGGTTAACAAAAAAAGAATAAGTAAACAATTCCACAAGAGAGAGAGAGAAAGGCATAAGTAATCATACATACTTGGTACACTCGTCCAGGATACCAAATTTAGGCTTATGGAAGAACAACCGTGCCTTAAGAACAAAAGATAAAAGTTACAATCCAAATAGAAAAAAATCATAAACAATTATAATGTCTTCCTCAACTGAGGTTTACGGCTATATTATATTATTTTCTGTAAAGAGATTTAACAAACTCATGGTAAAATAAATATAGGTTAGATTTACATACCATGCCTAACCTCTGCTGTTCTCCAAGAGAGAGTATGTCTTCCCAGTTTAGATTTGCATCCCAGCCTCTATTGTCTCTTTCTAGAAGATAATTCAACCGAACATTCTCTAGGATAACTTCCAAGTGTTTGTCCAACAATTTTCTAGGGTCATGGTTCTCACCTGAACAAGATTTCAATGATCAGCACTAAAATGGGGGTGGAGGTGGAGGAGGAATCCTTTAAATGATTAAAAAAGAAATATTTTCCAAATTAAATTTAGAGAAAGGAGAAATCTTTAATGCTGTCAACATGACTAACATCTAAATTACGAATTGTTACAACTATATCACACCTCGGAATGTCAGCTAGTAGAGACCAATCAAAAGCAAAGCAAGAAGCACCATTTTAAACATTAGTTTAGTCAAAATGAACGGCTGTGCCTAATGCATAGTCATGTAGCATCATATTATCCACAAGGGTATTATGGATCCTGTGTTATTTTATACATCAAATATACCTTTTCCGTACATCTTCAATGCTCTCAACTCTGCTTCCTCACGGGACAGTGGGTATATAATTTGATCCCGCAATGTTCCCAAGCAAGTGTAAGGACGCTGGGGAACATAAAATATGCCACAACCTGATCCAGCCTCTAGATCCACATCATCAGATGGTCTAGAGAGTCTTCCACTCGCAATTGGCCAAAGTCCTCTAAGAACTCTGAAAATGGAACTTTTCCCACTTCCATTTGGACCTTTGGAAATATCACACAATGAATAAATTCGAACCACAAGAAATTTCACTCTTCTGAAAAGGAAGGTACCATAAAATAACAACTATACGAACCAGTAACAAGCAGGCTTCTATCAAGCTCAATGTCCCATGTCAACTCTCTGGCCAACATCTTCTGGGAAGGGGTTACAATATCAACCTTCGAAAAGGAAATAGCATCTTTGGCATGATAATCCCTCATTGGAAGTGTAATACTGCCCTTGATAGAGTCGCCTGTATCATTGAAGGTATGGTTAACACATGGTGACTGACTGATGGACTATTATTTAGATCTATCGCTGTAAAAATAGTAAGATATTATTTGATGTTTTACTAAACTAATAATGATGAAGTACCAGACTGTGCTGCATCCAGAAGTTCGTCAAGCTCAAAAATCCTATTAATACCACCAGAAAGCTCTACAAACTTCCTGTTCAATTCAAGAATGTCGCCAAAAGCTAAAAAGCTTTGAGAAACAACAGATGCTAAGAACCTCAATGCATGTGCCAGCTCACCTGTAAGATAGTACAGCGTATCTCAGTGGGGTTAAAGAGGGTGATAAAGTGAGCATCTGAGATCAGTCCAACAAACCTACCCTGAGTACTTATTGAAGCTCGGTCTCCCTTATGTTCCATAGCATATAATAAGCTCAGCAACCAAGTCACATTATGAGGGAGTTGCTTTGTGATAAAATCATCCAGTATACCAAATAGCCACTTCTTTTTTAGGAGGTATTTGGAGTGGGAGAGAAGCTCCCTAAATCTTGATTCAACCATCTGCACAAAGTTAAGATAGAAAAATTTACAGCCTGTAATATTCAACGCAAAAAGTGTAAGGTAAATAAAAATAAATGAGGCATATTTTCCTTTTAAACCCGGAATATAATCACATGCCCCGTACTTTGAACCTTACATCTTCAACTAAATTTCAAAACACCAACTCATGCAAACGTTGTGCAATTAGGATTAGCTTGTTCAAGGAAGCAGAAAATGAGATGATTTTGCCTGGTAAAGCCATATTATGGTGTATCCAAAATTTGAAGGATGAAATGCAAATAAGTTGCTTCTATTCTGAAGCATTCCACATTTTGATTGTGCTGAGGAAGTGTGAAGTAATTTTCATTCTAAAGTTTGCACAATCTAAAAAAAACACACCCTTAAAGTAAAGATATTAAAAAATGTTTAGATGAGACGCTCACAGCTTTTTCCCGAGCTCCACCTCCAAAGAAAGCAACAGATTCAGCATGAGTACAGAGCCTTTCATGCATGAACCTAGTACAAGCATACAGTGAAAAGGTCAGAATCATTTCAACAGCTCACACTATTTGTCTAGTACAATGATAGAAGCAGCAGAAGCTCTAATGGATTCACCTAAATATTCCTTCATGTTGTTGCTCTTGGCTTACCAAATCACCAAAATCAGGAGTAACAGTTCTTAGAAATCCAAGACCAAGTAACATGTAGGCATAGAGTATGGCAACCCCCCTCTGACCTGTTAACAACTTCATTCTCCACGTGAACCTTCAGAGAAATAATAGTTGGGAAAATCAACAGATGAAAAGAACATGCATCAAACATGTTCAAGTGCTTACATGCTAGTAGTAAAATATAACAATTCGATTTTATTAATGAAGTTCTCACCACAAAATATCCACAGATGGCTTTACCAATCCAGTGACCAATCCAGACAAGTCTGATGTTAGCTTCTCCAAGTCTTGAGTTATCCTCTGATCGGCGTCAATATTTTTGCTTGCCATGTGAAAGACCTACAAAAAATATGCATGTAAAAATTTGAAACCAAATCAAAGACATATGCCCAATGAGTAAATTGCAAAGATTCTGATTATTCATAATATAACAAAGAGAAGAAGCCATATTTTTCATCCCTAATACATAAGAAAGCTAGCCAAGGACTCAATCTTAATCCCAAACAATAACTTAGAAACTATTTTCTATGTGGCACCTTTTAAGATTCTTAATGGACCTTAGGGAAGTTCAGATACCTGTGATTTAATAAATTTAGGATTAGAAAACCTTTTAGTTCCCATAAAATGCACTTCCTAGGCTTTTTGGAGGGATCATCTAAAAAGCAAGATATTTTAAACCTATTCATACAGAACAAAAAGGCTGACATAGATGTTATGGGTCAATTATTTTTAGAGTAATAGTAAGAAAAAGAGTAAATCTCGCTTGTAAACTGAGTACTCTTTGCCACATCAGCAAGTTAGTTAAGGAAAATTTCCAACGGCTCTATGAACAAGTAAAAATCAAGACTGGTTGCAAAAGGTTTTCCTCAAAAGTATGGATATGATTAAACGGAAAGTTTTCTCTAGTTGTCAAACCTGTCACTATCAAAACTATTTTGACTTCGGCTCTAACCTACAAATGGTCTCTTAAGCAAATCGACATTAACAATGCCTTCTTGAATGGGTTGTTGGAAGATCCTTATACAGCTCAGCCTCCTGGCTTTTAACTCTCTGATAAAACTCTTGTTCGTAAATACAAAATGCTAATATGGTTTGAAACAAACTCCTAGAGCATGGTATGATAGTCTTACTAAAACTGTAGTGGCATTCGGCTTTGTGCAAGGCAAATGTGATCGAGGGGGGTTTACAAAAATTCCAGTACTTGAATTTACATGTTGATATTTGTTGATGATATTACTATCACGGAAAATTCTAATTCTACTATTCAAGACATTATTTCTAGGTTGAATACTGTGTTTGTCTAAAACGATTAGGTGATTTGGTCTATTTTCTTGGCATAGAAATTAAACATACTTTCAGGATCTCTCGTGCTTAATCAAACCAAGTAGATCTGGGTGTCTAAGGGTATTTCTACTCCCTTATTTATTCAGAATTTGCCAAATGCTTAAAGAAATCTCAGAGCACTAAGTAGCTCAATCACTCTTCCTAATAACCAGAAAAATCCCGTACCCTATCCTCCTTATCTTAGTCCTATTAATACTGGAATTTCCTAACAGCAATACTGGGATTCCCTAACAGCAAGGTTCTCTAACAGCAATCAGTTACCAATCAGTTAAGCTAGTGCAATTTGTTACAATCAATTACACTCATTCCTATTTCTTCTCCTCTCGTACACGATTAGTTGTAGTCCTTGAAAAAAAGTATTTTTTTTATTTTTGCTTTTGGTCCATTCTGTTTGACTTTAGTCCTGATGTTGGTCTACATAAATTAGTCATTGTAATATGTGACTCTAATACTATATTTGATATTTTAAGTACTAAAATCAATATAATAAACAAATTACAGGGACTCACTCAACATGGAATAAACATGATAGGGACTAAAGTCAAACAACAATAACCAAGGAAAAAAATTCTATCAATAATTTTTTTGAAGGGACTAAAACCAAAGGGACTGCATATTACAAGGACTAAAATTTATTTAAGCCAATAATTTTATTTCAGGTATTGCTAATCCCTGAGTAAGTTATTTTCTTTCCCAGTCAGCAGAAATAAGATTCCTATTTAAGGGGTGAGTTTCTAATGTTGTCAGAAAATGAGTAAAATAGAATATAAAAGGAATACTTCACCCACTCCTCACTAATATCTACCCACCTCCCACCCGTGATCTTTTGCTTCTAAAAGAACCCCAAACCAACAGTACTTTATTTCTCTGGTAAAATGTAAATGATACCATTTCCTTTAAAATCATCCGTCTCTTTTGAATGCCCTTATCGGTGGTATATGGTTTCTTATTTTGAGTTAATTTTGCAACTCACTCCATTTTGAAACATTAATTTAAATTTCATTTTTATCATTTACGCGAGCACACAATGAGGATGAAATAGATAAGTTATAAATATAACGTTATTCAAAAATTCTTTTTCTGAGCGAGTAGTTTTGGAGAGTAGCAAATTCCTCAGCTTGTTGATGTATAACCAAAAATAACAATCAAGTCTTGTGAATATATTCCTAACACCAAAACATATAAAAACCTCCTTTCCAGTTTCCAGGGTTATCATTCCCATGGCTGACGATGGAAATGTCAGATTTCTCATACCCAATCACTCCCTGGTGTGATTAGTAGAAGTCATGCAAAACATAATTGTATTGCCTATGTGTCGAACGCAGTAATGACTAAAAGTCAAGCATTAAACTTTCCCTTGACATTCCTATCATGGGAGAAGCAAATATATTGATACAAACTTAATGGGTATAGAGAAATGGAATACCAAAGTAGTCAAGGAACAGAGTTGAAGATTGAGTTAATCTTGAAGGGGGAAAAGTGTAAAACAAATAGTTAACTGAAAGACTATTATTTCAAGAACAAGTTCCATGTAAAATAGTACAAATGTATTCAATCATGAGTGATCAGATATCTAATCAGTCATGCTTGCGTTGAAGAATTCGGGGAAGGAAAATAAGAAGTGAACAATTCATATTCAATTACCTTGTAGAATGCGTTGTTTCTCAAGTAGTTTTCTAATAGATGTTGTGTCAAACGGACTCGCCAACCCAGTGCTAGTCTGGCTGTCAAGTGCCTGAAGAAAACGATATTTGAAAGATTTGTAAGGACAGCCATGCTTCAATGCTTTAGAATCTGTTTAACTCTCTCCCTCAAATATATATATATAAAGAAAAATTTCCATTAAATAATGATATACTCGTCTTTGAGACATAATAAATAAAATCATCAAACTTCAACTGCAACCACGTTTGAACCTGTCACTGGTGGAAGATACAAAGAAACTGAGGTCCCAGATGGACTTGCAGTAACTACCTTATAGAAGGAGCAATGAAAGCAGATGCAGCACTTTGAAGAACACTTAAACCAATTAATCGAATAAAGGAAGCTTTATCCTGCTCCAAAACAAACTTCACAGTGGTACCTGAGAACATAATTTTTCGTTTTAACAATTTACACATGAATCTTCAGAATATTGAATCGTCAGAAGAGAAAATACCATTTAGTGATGCAATACGATCTGAGACCCATGTTCTTGAAACAACGAGAAAAACGACAGCAAGCAGTTGTGCACCTTGTTTATCAAGTATAGTGGGTACCTGAAATGAAGCAGTCCACACAAGAAAAAATGTGCTAGTCAAATGAAGTACATTGCATATTCTATACAAGTGCTTGGGTCCTGGCAATGTTGTGTGATTTCAAATGCATCACTTAAAGTCATGCTTGGTCTTACTATGATTTGTTATAAATTATTCATGGACCTTCACCTATTTGCTTAATATTTAAATGCATGATGCACCCATTTTTATTGATTATACTCCTTCTAACATACAAGTAGGTATATTCGCCACCCATTTTAAAAATACAAGGGGCTTGTTAGAGACATACATGTTTGGTGACAGAAAAACCTAGCAATAAATCTGTAAATCTGTTTTATTGAATGGGAAAATGAAATACAAGGAAAATAAGAGCAATAGGCTTCAAAGTCAGAATTCTCAAGAGTCAAATCTCAAAATAATGAACTCACCAGCCCTACAATATTCCTTTACTACAGATGTAAGGACTCCATCATCACTACCTCTCACACTCTCTCCCCTCTTTTTCTATTTCCTTCCTAGGACGAAACTGAGGTAGGCCTGGGTGTTTGGGCTTTCAGGTGTAAATTTTCAATGCCTTCCCCAAATTGGCCTGGTGTTTGAGACTAATCGGATCCAATTTTCTATCAGGTTTAACATATTTGGGGGATGGAGTGGGGATGTGCAACCTTGTGAGAGCTTTAAAATTAGAGATAATTAGTGTTTGTTTGGTTCAATGAATTTGGTAATTGGTATGGAATTGGAGCTTGGAATTTTAATTATACATTTGTAAGTCTTTTGGAATTGGAATCATAATTCCATGAAACGACTGGACAATTAAAATAAACATTTCTCAGTTCTTAACCCATCCTTATCTGACCCCACATTGGGTTAAATGTTTTCTTTGTTTTTCCGTTCTCACTGTTAGGCAGACTATGTAGCACGGATACTGATACAGACACAGACACTTCAACCGGTGTAATCTCCAAAATATAGGACATGGGGACAAGAATCTATATATTACATCACTATGAATTATATAAATTGACAATTAAGATTTATGTATTCAAAAATCATTTATGAACAAGATTAGCCAAATATAACAAAAAATAAATCTAATTTATCTATCTAAAATTCAAAAAGTGAAAAGAAACATATATAATGTAAATATTCCTAATTATATCTATGATTTGTTTCTTATTTCTATAATCATAATAGAAACTTACACAATAAATTTATACGTTTTCATTGTATTAGACACTTTACCAATACGTGTTGTACAAATGTCGTACGTGTGTCGGTGTCCAATACATGTTAGACACGGGACATGCCATTTAAGAGGCTAGTCCAAGATTTACAGTAGGCAGAGGGTCAAGGTCAGCCACAAGTTGACCTAAAACCTTAGTATATAAAAGGAGAAATAGAAGACAGTACAGGAGAAAAATAGAACGTGGTTAAGTCTGTTGAGTCAGTTATCAAAGGTAGAGAAAAAGGGTATATATAGATAGAGTCATTGAGGAATTATGAGGGTGTGAAAAGATTTAATTTGTTGCGATAAGGATACATACTTGTTCTTGAGCAATTGTATTCAAGACAATAAAAGTCCTTTTCTTTGTTCTAATACCTTTCTTATTCCCCTCTAACACATTGCTATCGTAATTGCTACAATGGCCACCACCAGCTCTACTGACTAATGACCCCTGCTTCCAATACCACTCTCATTGCTGCTGCCAAACCACCAAATGTCATCTTCACTACCATGGTACCATCACCACCACTGCCGGTGCAATCAACACTTACCCCCATCGACACTTCACACTCAACACCTCTATTGATAAAAAAATGTTTACTCAAACCTGATGTAATCAGTAACATTACCCATCACCTCTAATTTGAGGTGCCAAATGGAGTAATCTCACACTATCTTCTTGTACAATCCAAACAAACAAAAGAATTACAATTCTAAACCAATTTCAATTCAGAAAAAGATTAGAAATGAAATGGCAACTCTATGGGCTAAACGCACACCCTTATTTCCTGCCAAAAAAAATCCTCCATACAAGCACAGAAACCATTTGTGGACATCATCCAATGATTTAAGATTTTAAAAGTGTGGCCTCTGTATGATTCCTCAATAAGCTGCTAAGTCAGATTTTTGGGTTCCATTATTATGTTATTTATGAGGAAATAATTTATTTTCAGAAAATTATGTTGAGTCCCTGTTCGTGTTCTGTATTTGGTTTGAATTTATGTTGTTTATAACTTGGTTGCACTTCAATGTAAAAGTCTTACAAGTTTTGTAATATTGGGAGGTAGAATTAAGGAAGAGAAGTAGAACCGGTCAAAAACAGCTTTCTCCATTTTTCTTAATATTCTGACAAAGGATTTTAACTTTCATATGGATGCTGTGAGCAGTGGGCAGCATCATTGATCCTTGAAGTAAACCAGAAATGAATGGGAAAATATAAGAGCGAGTTTTCAGCTGCATTTTAAAGCTATACGCTTTTTTACTTTTCAGATTAAAAAACAATAAAAAGAAAAGCAGTATAAATATTTGAAGAGAAAATCATAACCACTAGTTTCCCAACCAAAAAAAAGCCTGAAAACAAAATTGCCAACAAGTTGGCCAACCAAACACCTACTTTGCTATCAATGACCAGTATAAAATAACTGTAGGTTGCAAGGGTAACCTAAGTACATTAAATTGATTTAAGAAATGTCAATACAAATGCTAGGGGTTATAATTACCACAGCCAAACAACAATATCTGAAAGTTTCATACATAAACTCTAATGTTGAGTTTGGATGAAGAATTTTCAGAGAGCAATTCATTTTTATATAGAATTTAAAATGTTTTATGGCAATATATGTTGTTTGAATTGATAATTTAAGAATATTGAAATTCTCGATATTTATGAGTACTTTAATTACTTAAAAATTATAAAATTCCATTTTGACAAAAAGATAGGAATTTGAAATTCTTGAGACTCTTTTCATTTATTACATCTTTGTCTTTTCACTCATTAAAAATTTAAAATTAGTTAATGTTTTATTTTAAATTTTCAATTTTTACATATATATATATATA
>Ga0123340_1007732_pt1 | contig 10255 bp, 4 predicted proteins | sample SirMexnodulemix_FD_89961 | JGI IMG/M metagenome (GOLD analysis project Ga0123340, IMG submission 89961) | Root nodule microbial communities of legume samples collected from Mexico - Siratro Mexico nodule mix | ecosystem: Host-associated > Plants > Roots > Nodule | place: Mexico: Nepantla...
AATAAAAATAGTACAATTAAGATGAAATATAAATATTTTATTATTTAAGAACAAAGTTTATAAATAAAAGTCAACCAATCAAGCTTTTTTTTCTAAAATATTTTTTTCTTTATCTTATCTTACTTTTATTTAGATTTTTGATAAATTTGTTTATCCTTTTGGAGATTGAGATCTGTCTTAGAAATCTGAATGGAAAATAAAATAAATTTATTATATCAAAATGTTCTTTAGAACAAGTTCCTCTCTATTATTTTCCTTGAGTTATTTTTTAGAAGTTTTATACTAATAAGAAGGGAAGAGTTTGCATGTGGAGCTTATAAAACCAATATGAGTCTTTGTTAGTCTAAAATCATAGAGATATTTCACATCATTACTTGGAATTTTCTATGTACAAGTTTAGTGTTCATGATAATTTTGTAGACTTGGGAGCTTGGTTTTGTATTAAGTAAATTAAACAAAGAAGCTAGTTAAGTTTTTAATAATACTTTAAGATGGATAATCTACATCTAAAGGTGATGTGATCACATTACACTGAATTCTACAAATATTTTGTATTAACTGATTTGAGATAGGAATATTTGACATTATTGATCAAAACTCTCTATATATAGATTTAGCTTTCTATTATGTGAACTGAGAGTTTGATTTTGTATTAAACAAGTTGCCGAAATTAATTAAGTTTTCAATAATATTAATAATTTATATGTAAAGGTGACGTGATCATATTACATAGAATTTTATAAAAAATGTATGTTGATTAATTTGAGTTTGAATTTTATTTAATTTTTGAATATAAAAACAGAAGTATAGTGAAGATCGCCCAACCTTTTAGAAAGAAGTTTGTAAAATCAAAAGCATGTTTTTGTTTAATAGCTCGAAAGATTTTTTAAGTATCAACACAAACCTTTTCGAATCACACAACAAAAACATACTTTATATTTTTGCAAAAACAGAAACAAGTAGAAGGTGAACTAAATAAAAACTGATTTGAATAATAAAATCCCCTGCACTTTTTTTTGGTTTGGGCCTCCTTTCGTTTCAAGCCCCGTGGACAACTTGTCTGTTCCTGGACCCATCATCTGTTTTCTTTTTATTTTATAAAGACTGCTTCTTCCTACACCTCCATATCATCTTCCTGCACCTCCATAGCCCATGCCAAATGACCATTTTACCTATTTTAAAAAAAAATTAAATCCAAATTAACCTTCAACCCATTCACTGCCTTCACGTCTCCTTCTTCCTCGATCAAGTTTGCACCCCTTTGCAAACCTCCGGGGATTACACCTCAACCGTTGTATCTCTACATACTACACCTCCTGCACTACTCTTGCAAGTAAAGACTCGAGCATATCTGCTCCACCTTCACTGCACCTCCACCTTGGCTACACCTCTATTTCATTGCAGACTAGACGTTCCACAACTACTCCACCTTCACTTGCATGATTTGGCACCCATTCAAGCTTTATCTATTTTTTCATAAACTTTACTCAAAAATTATTTCATGATAGATTGAAGAAATCATTTACAATAATCACATAAACAAATAAAGAAAAAATAATAAGTTTTTATGCTTTACAGGTTTATACAAATCGTATAAGAAAAATACTTTTACGGATTGTACAACCACTAAGAAATCGGAAAAAAAAATCATACTTACGATAAACCGTAAAATTATTTTTCTTCTATAGTTTGTATAAACTATAAAGTGTTAAAATTTATGGTTTGTACAAACTATAAAGTTCTTTCGTATACTTATATAATTCATAACATTCAAATATTAATATCTTCAAATTAAACTTACAACCTACAAAATCTGTAAGTGTATATCTTACGATTTCTACAATCCGTAAAAAATATAAAAATCAAAAAACAGATACCTTAACGACGTGTCACTCCAACACTGTCAGAATTTATTACTATTGTAACTAAACTGTACTGTACCTCTACCGTTCAATCACTCAAACACCTCTTCTCTCAAAATTCTCTTTTACAACAATAAAGACAATTCAATCATTTACTCATGTTTATTTTTGAAATTTTAAAAGTTATGAAAATACAATAAAAATGTATGAATTCAATCATTTACTCATGTCTATTAAAAATTATGAAAGTACAATACATGCAGATGCATGGAGATGCTCGAAGAAGCGCTATTTTATAAACCATGATAATGGAAGTGTAATCTCCCCATGGTAAATGAACCTGTTTTTTTTTTTTTCATTATCTCAACTCGTCATAATTCTGATTGAGAATTTTTGTATCATCTCAACCGTGAACTCATCTTTTAAATTATTAGATGACCTAAAATAATTTATATTAATTTTTATTTTTAATTTTATAATTTATTTTAGATTATACATATGATTATTTTCACTCATTTTTATAATTATTTTATTTAATTATTATCTAATATTCTTATTTAATGCGATAGTATATAGTTATAATTCTTTTTTATATTTGATATTGAAAAAATATGCCTTCTTAAATATTAAATACTCAATAATAGTATATTTTATTTGTTCAATTTTTTATTTTTTTATAAAAAATCTGTTTAAACAAAAATGAGATAATAAAACCCAATGTCATCCGAATCTTCAAACATTGACGCCTTCAGAATGACCAAGGTTTTAATTATGAGAATCTTCTTCTGAAAATCTCAGCAAATGACTAATTTATAATAAAAGAAAACCGTCTAGAATGAGGAAAAAAGAACCCATTCATTCATTCATGCATAACCTCACACACTTCAACTCTCTGCTCCGAGCCTGCAAAACTCTGAACCAAGCAAAGCAACTCCACAACTGCATTCTCCAAACCGCTTCACACCGCAACCCTTTCTTTGTAACCAAGTTAATCCAAATCTACGCTGATTGCAACGACCTTCGCTCCGCACTCACCCTTCTCCACCAACTCTCCCACCCCAACGTCTTCGCCTTCACTTCCATCCTCTCCTTTCATTCCAAAAATGGCCATCCACACCACTGCATCCAAACCTACGCCAACCTCAGGCAAAACGGCGTCGTACCCGATGGCTACGTGTTCCCCAAGGTGTTGAAAGCGTGTGCCCAGTTATCGCTCTTGGGAACCGGCACTGTTGTGTACAAAGATGTCATTGTGTTTGGGGCAGAGTCCAACTTGCAAGTTCGCAACTCCCTCTTGGATATGTACTCCAAATGTCGTGATGTTTGGAGTGCAAAACAGGTTTTCGATGAAATGCCTGAAAGAGATGTTTTTTCGTGGAATTCCATGATGTCGGGTTACGTGTCTAATGGGTTTCCTCAGAGGGCTGTGGAGCTGTTCCGTGTTATGAAACGGAATGGGTGTGAGTGTGCACCGGATGTTGTCACGTGGAACACGCTGATGGATGCTTATTGTAGGATGGGAAAGTGCTGCGAGGCTTGGAGGGTTTTTGGAGAGATTGAGGTTCCTAATGTGATTTCGTGGACGATTTTGATCTCGGGTTATGCTAGTGTTGGGAGGCATGATGTTTCTCTGGGGGTTTTTAGGGAGATGGTTAATGTGGGCATGGTTTCACCTGATGTGGATGCTCTTTCTGGGGTGCTTGTGTCGTGCAGGTCTTTGGGAGCTTTGGCTAGTGGGATGGAGATTCATGGCTATGGCCTTAAAATCATGTCTGGGGATGTGTTTTATAGGTCTGCTGGTGCTGCATTGCTGGCATTGTATGCCGGTTGCGGGAGACTTGATAGTGCTGATGTTGTGTTTCGGAGGATGGATAAGAGTGATGTTGTTACGTGGAATGCGATGATCTTTGGTTTGATTGAAGTGGGGTTGGGAGATGTGGCTCTTGAATGTTTCAGAGAAATGCAGGAAAGGGGACTGAGGATTGATGGCACAACTCTGTGTACTATATTGCCTGTTTGTGATTTGAGATGTGGAAAAGAGATGCATGCTTATGTTCGGAAATGCTGTCTCAGTTATGTGATTCCGGTTAATAATGCGCTTGTTCATATGTACTCGATCCGTGGATCCATTGCCTATGCATATGCTGTGTTTTCCACTATGGTGGCCAGAGACTTGGTTTCATGGAACACGATTATTGGAGGGTTTGGAACACACGGGCTTGGCCAAACTGCTCTGAAGCTTTTGCAGGAGATGAGTGATTCAGGTGTTAGACCTGATTTGGTGACTTTTTCGTGTGTACTTTCGGCTTGTAGTCATTCAGGACTTGTGGATGATGGAATCAAACTTTTCTACAGAATGACAAAAGACTTGGGTTTGACACCAGTGAGGGAACACTTTTCTTGTGTTGTTGACATGCTTGCCCGTGCTGGTAAACTTGAAGAGGCTTTTGATTTCATAAACCAAATGCCCCAGGAACCAGATAAACATGTTTGGGGAGCTTTACTTGCTGCCTGCCAAGAACACCAAAATGTTAGTCTTGGAAAAGTAGCAGCAGAAAAATTGATCAGTTTAGAACCTCACGAAGCTGGTCATTATGTAACGCTGTCAAATATATACTCAAGAGCTGGAAGATGGGATGATGCTGCAAGAGTAAGGAGGATGATGGAAGGCCATGCATTGCTAAAGCCGTCAGGACATAGTTTGGTTGGTATTGGAAGTTAGCCTAGAGGGGAACACAATGTGATCAAATCAATATGCATTGTCAAATTGGCACCAAGGTGTGTGTCTATGCATTGAGTTGCCTTGAGATGAGACGGGGCAGTGTTCAGTGTTAACAGATTTAGCCTTCACGGCATTACAAACAAACTGTAGTACTTCCAAAAGACTGACACTTAGACAAATGCAGGGTCCAGAACATCGTGGAAGATAATAAAACTTACAAATGCAGAAAGGGATTGAATCAAATTACAAGGTAACCAAACCTGGCTAAAATTGGCTATTCATCCTCTCTGATGAAACCTGTATGACCTTGACTGCTTTGCAGTTAATGTTTACTAAGATTAGTTTATGAACACTTCTACTGTTAGGTCAGGCTTCTTTTAGTTTTGTAAGGTCTTGGACTTGGTTTTACACATGTACAGATTTTGTCTGGGATCATTCTCGTTATTCTTTATACGTAATATACTATTCAATGATAGAACGAAAGTTATGAAGGTAAACTAGAAGGTGTTCAAGTCATTCCCTCTCGGTTTAAAAAATATAGTCTAAAGAAATACTGAAATGAACAGGTGAAAGAAATCACTAAAAAGCCTCACAAAAATAGCATTATATTCCACAATGCAAAGAATCTAAGAGAAACCATCATGGAAAAGAAAAGAAAAACCAGCTTGTGGTTCTTATTCTAAACCCTTCCCCTGTCTTATTGGTCATCATCGTGAAGACAATTTGCCTTTGGTTTGTATCATTTCTTCCATTTCAAATTTAATTATATGCCTTATGATTGTGTTTAATTCCTTAAAGCACACCTTGTCATTTAGATAGCAGTCGAAGTAGAAGTAAAACATAAAGAATAACATAGGATTAGAAAGAGGACTACAATTTTAAGTTTGTGTCTATCAAAAATATTTTAATCCCACTTAATAGTACCAATATAAAATATAAAAGTAAGATAAAATTGCTGTTACTTTCTCTCTCTCTTATGATTTACATTTGTAATTTTTATAGTTTTTAAATAGACATATATTCCCCATATTTATAATAAATAACAGTCAAGTTCTTTATACCTTATAATTTTAATAATGTGATATCCACCTCTCATATTTTATGTATAAAAAAATATTTTTATAATTTTTATTTAAGATTCAATTAATATGATATTTTAAAATAAAATAAGAGAAACGAGTATTATTTTATCAATAAAATATAAAAAGTGAATTTCATTTATTAAAAATACAATAGAATTGAATATAATTTATTAAAAAGATAACATATGAATTTTTAATTCAAAACAAAGTATATATAAATATCATTTTATGTTATTTTGCATGATTTCATGGATAAATGTATAAGACATTTTGAAAGTCAAAAATAATTAATTTAAAGCTTAGTTAATTTAATTTTACTATTATCTATTTACAAATATTTTTTAAATACTTTTCATCAAAATTGAGATAGGAGGAGTACATGAGAAACCTTCACATAGTTCAACATTACGAGGAATTGTAGTCCTTATTATTTCAACATGATAATGATAATAAGATGTGACAAATGTAGATGTTTCCTCCATCAAGTAAACTTCACAAATAGAACCATCGACCCTAGCTTTATTTTTTATTTTATTTTTTGTGAGTATAAGAACCTAAAAAAGGATATAAACATGTCTCATTTTAAATATTGAATAAATAAAGAACAAATGGTGTAAAAGTATTTAGTAGTTTTATACCTCTCAAATGGATACATCCACCGACATTGGATTGGACCACCAACTTTTGTCTCATGAGGTAGATGAATTGGAAGATATTCCATGAAATTAAAGAAGCTTGGTGGGAATATCTATTCCATTTTGCACAATAACACATGTATATTTTCTACCATAACTTTTAGGTGTTCAACAGTTAGTGTTGTGAAACTTAATTCTCTAAAGAAAAGGCTAAGTTCAACAAGAACTTTCCAAATTGATTTTGGCAATGAATCAATTGCAATTGAAAGTAATTGTTACATGAAGATATGAAAATTCATGATTTTCATGCCATGTAACTTTCCTTTACTAATGTCCACACATCAACCCAAATTGGAAGTATATCCATTTGGAAACTTAAATTCTTTAACCCAATTACAAATAGAGACTCATTGGAATTTCGTGAATGCATATGTTGTCTTTGGTTTTTGGTTTAATAATTTTGCCTCGATCAATGTCTTTCAACTCTAGCTCTTTTCAATGGCAAATTTTTGCTAGATTCAGTCGAGCCTTCTTTGTATCCATCACAGTGTTGAACACATTTATCTTTGTGTGCATAACATCAATATTGTGACGTAAAAGTTGAGTTTTCCAATATGGCAACTTCCAAAATATTTTTTTTTCTAATTATGTTTAATAAAATATTCAGAAATATTTTGTTGTTCTTATAATTCAGTGCAAAGTGGTAATCGTGCAACTCTATTCCAAATATCAAGACTAGACAAAAATGGTGGCAGGGGTCAGTGTCAACAACCTTATTCTTGAATGCCTTTTTATTCCTCCTAAATGGATGATCAGGCAATAGAAACTAACAATGACAAGTTCTTGTGACTATGAGTAAGAGAAAATGTCTTTGTTCTTTCCATACATATAGGGCAAACAAGTCTACCAGAAGTCATCCAACCTGATATCATGCCATAAGTTGGAAAGTCATTAATTGTCCTCATTATAAAATTTTGCCTCAATGACAAGTCATAAGTCAATATCCCTTCAATTCACTAGGTGCATAACTAATCTATGAGTGGTTGCAAGAACACATCAATCTTATGATATGGATTTGAAGGACTTAAAACTAAGATTGTCAAAAATATAAATTCCCTCTTCATGTACATGGAAGGAGGAAGATTGTATGGAGTTAAGATAATTGACCAACAAGAATAATTTTTCCCATATTTACCAAAAGGATTAAACCCATATGCACATAAACCTAATCTGACATTTCTATCAAAATGCTTCCAAACTTCCCCATCACATGGATGGCTCAAAATAAATGGGTCTCTTTGATTTTCAGTATGCCATCTCATGTGAGGTGCAATGGCCATTTAATAGTATAACATTTTAAGTTTTAGAATAAGAGGAAAGTACCACATTTTTTTTAATTGCAATCTTTTTTTCAATTTCCCTCCTAGTGATTATCTTATATAGATTCATTCCACAAATAAAGCAACCAAATATATTTTTATGACAATTTCATTGTAATACAACATGAATCCTTTTGGACAACAATCAATTTTCATACAACCTGAATCGAATGTTTCCACACACTTCTTAGTTTGGGAAAAAGTTATAACCATTTGATAATCTTTTGACATAGTCTCTCCCGTAAGCTGGACCATTCTATTAAAACCTAGACCATTCTATTAAAACATCCTTCAAACATATTACAATCAAATTTCAAGCTTAAAGCTTCTTAACAAACCAGCAATTGTGAGTGATTATGACATCCTTCCCACAAGGGTGCTTGCACAACAACAATCATGTCAAAGAATTTTTGAGTTTCACAACAGAGGTTTTCCTTTATGTGTTTTGGTCTAATTACAAATTATACTTATAAGTAGTGGGCAGTTGAAGGTCTAACATGATGATCATTTACTGAAAATGACCTAATTTTTTCCTTTGCTCGCAAGTTCCATAAGATGAACTCCTAACATCCATTAGGGGGAATTGTGGCACATCTTCGCCATGATTTGTTCACCAATAATATTTAGGCATGAATCCCTGTTCATATAGATCTCACCCAACTTGATCCACACACTTAAAAACTTTATAAATCCACGTAACACAATGACATCTTAACATTTCGCCTTGTTCTACAATTTTTTCTTAACCAATAACATTTTATAGGAACTTATACACTCCCGCTCTAAATTCATCTATCATATGTTAATTACCATCCAATCTTTGATACATCCATTTTCTATCTTTGGGAATATGGATACTCCTTAACTTGTTGTGGCACTACTTATGCTCTCTTAGATTTTTGAAAGGGATGATGACACAAAATTCTTTCTTCCACCTACAAATAAAAGGATGATAAATTATTCGTTAGACCTTATATTAAGAAAAAGAATGACCAATAAAAATTGAATATAACCTAATTTTCTGGAACAACAATATTGGAGGTTATATCGAAAATTGTCTTTACAATACTAAGTGTACATGTTATTTTTCTTATAATTCATTCACAAGGAAACCCGTATCACTATTTTAGACACTTCATTAGTGTGTGAGAACAATTACTTCAATACATAGTTAATATAAATAAAAACTATCAATAATTCACAATTTAGTCTCTATTTTTGTGCTCACTATCAATAATTTTTTTTTACTTTGTTAAGGAACTACTAATAATAATTCTATCAAGAATTTTGTGCTCTCTATCAAACTTGAGCATAATAGTTACAGAAGATACATGTAGTGATGTGTAAAATTAATCCGAACATTTAGAAAGGCAACATTATTATTTACTTTAAATTCTTTAAAAACTATCTACTAAAGAAGATACAGAGTAGTATCACTAATTACTTGCTCATTGGAAAGGAAGATAATTTATAAGATCATTAGACGTTCATAGTTCCCCTTGATTTAATGGTCGTTCAAAAAATAAAAGGTGTTTTGTATTGCATAAAATGTGTTTATATCAATGATAGATTACATAGATAATGAATGGTCCGATTTCAGCTAAATGATATTTGTGGGGCCATATTTTGTTTGTGATAAGTGTGTTTTTAGATAGAATTTTTAAGTGTGTTTTTAGATAGAATTTTTATTCCAATTAATGCTTAGTATGTCTAAATTCATCCCTCCAAAAGAATGTGTTTAATGTCACTTTATTTGATCGTGAGTCATGCAAACTCATTCAGGAAAAGGAAAATAACTACATAATTGTACATATCCACTTAATTGTGAAAATAACGATGCAGAGGTAGATTGGGAACTAATTAATTGAATACAGGTCTATTGTGTTCAAATCATATAAATATTTACCTTGATTAGAAGTTATGTATGGTGCCTTTTTAGATACTTTCCCTCATTTTTAATAATTTGGTTGACGTTGCTCTCATACATTGGCAATAACATAAATTTTATGTCCATAATCCACGTATCAAAATAACCAAAAGACAAGCTAGATCCCTTCCTATTAAAATTTTAGATAATAATCTCACGTATTTTTTTTATCTTTATTTAATGAGAAAGAATTTACCTAAAAAGTGTGTCCGTTTATAAAGATAAAATATACATAAACCTTAGTATTATAGCCATGCGAAATCTTAGCAAAGAATTATAATAATACTTTTTCTATTATTTTTTGTCACATTATTTATTTTTTGTATCCCTCCATTTATGTTGTTATCTACCTTTTAGTAATAGAAGTTTAAGTATGTAAGTCCTCATACTTAAAAGTTTAATATACGTCTCAAAATTCAATGAACTTTTTTTTTTTTATTTCTATTATGTGTTTTCCTCTAGTTCATTAAGCAATGTTTTTATATCTATCTCGTTATACTGTGATTATCTATAATATGAAAAATTTTCATACAATTAAAATTTATTATGTATTGTTGTTGCTTTATAATTGGCTATTATAATTTAGCAACAACTCTAACTACATGGATTAAAAAAAAAATCTACAAATATATATATATATATATATAT
>Ga0123340_1007737_pt1 | contig 10244 bp, 3 predicted proteins | sample SirMexnodulemix_FD_89961 | JGI IMG/M metagenome (GOLD analysis project Ga0123340, IMG submission 89961) | Root nodule microbial communities of legume samples collected from Mexico - Siratro Mexico nodule mix | ecosystem: Host-associated > Plants > Roots > Nodule | place: Mexico: Nepantla...
ATAATATATATATATATATATATATATATATATATATATGAAAACTAAATAATTGTTGCATTTAAAATATTTATTTTCCGTCTCTTACGTAACAAATATTGAAAGAAATTATTATTTCATTATAAATAACATTCAAGGATTTATAAGTTCTAGCAGTTAATTTTTATGGGTAAGTTTATAACATACTAAAATGGTGTTAATTTCAGTAAAAAAAAAATTGTGATAACATAATCTCCTTAAAAAAAAAATTGATAAGTTTTTAGTGAGGTAAACTCTTACGTAATTTACAATATGCCCATTAAAAAAAAGTAATCTTCGATGCAAATCTAGTATAAATTAAAAAATATTTTAAATTCTGGCATTCTTTGCTGTAGCAGGGAACAGAATTCCAACCATGGCTTAGTGTGAATCCAGTTAGATTATTGTTGGAATTCGGCTTTTGGGAGGTTGAAATTTAGAAGGTTTTTTGGTTTTTTTTTTAGGAGAGAAATATTGGAAAAAATTATAAAAAAAAAACTAAAAGTAAAATATTTTGTAGTAAAAAACATATTGAACATTGAATTAAAATTTGAGAGAACTTTTTTAATTTGTACGAAAGAGGGAAGAAAATAAAAATATAATGTAATGGGAATACATAATGTATTTTGTTATATTTTTTTGGAATTAATGTTATGATTATTAGTTAGTTGAAAATGAAAATGAATTAATAATATAATTAATTAAAATTGGGAAAACTAAAATTTAATTTGTATGAGGGGGGGATGAAAAAAATAATGTAGTGGATAATATAATTGTGGTCTGAAGAATAACTAAAAAAGAAAATAAAATTAATTTAAAAAGATTTTATTGAATTAATTAATTAAAATTGGGAGAGAAGAAAATGTAATTGGTTTGAGAGAGGGAAGAATTGAAAAAATATCTAAGGGGAAAAATATAGAAAATATAAGAATTTTGTGTATTTTTATTATTATTGGTGGAAAAAAATATTGGAGAGATTTAAAAAAAAAGTGCAATATTGTTACTGTAATCTTGGTTTTATGAAATAATATGAAAATTAATATGTTGTTGTTATAATAATTTGTATAATAGTTAATTAATTATCATAGTGTTAAAACTATAATTTTAATATGTGAAGTTAAGAAAAAAATATTAGAATAAAAATGTTATGTAATTATATTGTAAAATAGAAAAAAGGAGAATTGATTTATAATTTTAAAAAAATGTAAATAACATTTGATTAATGGTATTAAGATAATGACTAGGTTTGTAAAAGATCTAGAATTAAATTCATTTATTATATCATACTTAACTTGTTAACTTTTCTAATAAGTCTTTAGTATCTGATAATTTTTCATTGACTTTCACTATGATAATATATAAAATAAATATTCTTTTTATCCCATAATAAATATAGTGAAATGATCGTATTTAAAGACTTATATCTTTAGTTCTTTCGATTCATATTATCATATCAGATTTTACAATTCAATTAGATCAATTAATATATTTTGATTCTTTTTAAAGCCAAAAATAAATAAAATATAATAAAACACTTCAAGGGTGTTTTAACAAAACTCATAAAGGTCAAATCACCTAATTCAGAAAAAGTAAGATCAGACTAAATCTAAAGAGAACGACATACTAGTGACATCATTCAAACAAAAAAAGAGAACCTGACAACCAGGTTCCTCTAAGAGATACAAACATAAAAGACTCAAACAAAGTAGTTGCACAAGGGATCACAACAACAATACACAGATAGCAAAGAATCTACAAATATGGCAGGCTGGAAAGAAACTTCAAAATCCCTATGAACCCTTAGCTACTCTCATCTTCCAGGATTAAACCTCCCTCCCAATATACCTGCAAAACAAACAAACTCGTATTGTGGAATATGATAAACTCAGGAGCTCAAACCTGACACTCTCCCACCAGACCTCCTCATTTCACTCTCACCAAGCCTCCCGAAAAAGTCTAAACCAAAGATTGGAGACACTTCAATAATACAAAATTTGAGTCTGAAAATGAGAAAGAAATAGTCGGACTGTTATGCTTAAGCCATAACCAACCCTTTAACCAAGCTAGAGAAAATATTTCTTCATGATCCACTACTCCGTCTTTAAAGACCACCTTATTTCTATGATTCAAAATTTCTTTTAACAACTAATCAAATTATAGTTCTTGAGTTTGTACAACCTTTCCATGTAAAGATTTAAAATCCTTTAATAAAAATATGTTTTGAAAATACTATCAAACTCTCTTTTTCTGTAACGTCCTTTACCAATATATATAAATTATTATTATTATTATTATTATTATTATTATTATTATTATTATTATTATTATTATTATTATTATTATAAAAAAGTTTAGAATTATACAATATTCAAAAACGAATGAAAGGAATGTCCTTCAAAAAAATTAATAATTGTACTTCTTTTATTTTATAGAGAAATATATTTTCTCTGAGAACATCAAAGTTTTCAAGATGTTTAAATATTCTAAGTGCTTAAAAACATATTCTCTAATGCTTATGAAATTATTTAGATTAATAGTCTCATATATTGTTTTTTTAGTTCAATTCTTCTTTACAAGGAATTGTCTCTTCAGATTTTCTTCCTTTCATCTAATGTCTTCATATAATTACAAATCAACATAAATAATAATATCTAAGATAGATAAAACCATTTAAAAGTATGAATTTGAAAGAGTATAGTAATTAGTTCCAAACAAAATTATGGTTTTTATGTGGTTACTAATATGGTAAAATAGAAGGTATTTTACACACGATGAAATCCAATATCCTCTAATCTAAAACTTCATGATTGAACGTAATAACTAAAAAATAGTAATTCATAGAAATAGCATTAAATATTGGTCTTACTAAAAGTGAATTGCAATGTGACCATGAACCAAAAGATTTAATTAAGGAATCAACTGGATTTTCGTCTAATAGGTAATTTAAAAGTATCAGAAATTATTTATTGGTTCAATTCCAATCAACGTCTAATCTTTTCGGTATCTAATTGATTTTCATTTTTTTCTTTATTTGGGATGCATCTATGCAATTAAAGACTTAATAGTTCGTTTGAGTCATATACGAAAAGTCTGTAGTTTCAATTATTATCAGAATTGATAATCTATTTTAAACAAGGTTTAAATTTAACAGCCCTACTTAAGGATTATACACCGGTTTAATTATACCCATATTCATAAACTTTAATAAAATCTATATACATGTATTCATACTTCAGGTCTGATGGGTTAGATTGCTAGTTTTATCTTACAGACTTTTTTTCACGTATTTATCACACTACTTCCATAATATTTAATAATATTTTAACATGATATATGTATTTATTAAATTTTTCTATAATATTACTTATTTTGTTTTGTTCTACTGAGATGGCAATAAAACCGTTAATGGATTAGTTTAATGGATCTGTATAAGATCAGGGAATGGTACCAATTTAAGGTATTTATCGAAACATGACAGTGGTATTTATTGCATTTAGAGTAGAAATAGAATTAAGGTTGTTTGAAACATTCATTTGTTTATGAGATACCTTTAATTACATTCATATATGTCAATCAAAAATAAAAATAGTAAAGTGAGTTACACATATATTAAAATAGTATTATATCATAACAAAAGTTATGTACTATTAAATCAACAACTAGGTAAAAGAAATCTAACTTCTCCAAATTAAGAAGAATTTCTGAAGAACATCATATTGCATATAATAAATGGTTGAATCTTTAATAAAGATAATTGACAGAAGCAAAGTACTGGCAGCATAGTATTAATAGATTATTAGAAGGAAGAGAAATAAATATGTATTTAAGACCAAATTTTTTGAAAAAATATTTTCCTAATAATGTAAGGAGAGCCAAGAAATGAATTTATGTCGCTCAAATAAGGAAATATGATGGTGGGAGAATAGGCTCCTAATTTGAAAAATTAGGAAAATATTTCGCTTTCTTCTATTATATAGATAAAAGATGAAATATATAAAATTTAAAGATGGAGTTAGATCTGAGTTAAGAAAAGTAGTAGAAATATTGAAAATTTTTTATTTCCTACACTTATACACAAGTGTACATTTTTAAAGGATTTTGAAATTAGTCAAAATAAAAGATAGGATTTTTTGACCTTAAATAAATAGAGACATATCATTTGTGTTTCTTACAAAAAAAACAATAGATGGCCCCTCCTTCCTTATAAGATTCTTTAGATATTTCCATTTTATATCTTTTCTAGACTTCATGTTAATAGATAATCATTTGGACTTACCTTTCCCACAAACTTTTTATATTTCCACATTTCTTTATCCATTTCCTCTCCAAACTTTTTATATTTCCACAATTCTTTATCCATTTTCTCCATTTGATCAAACTTTTCCAAAATGCATTATTCGTTACCCGAACAATTAACCTCAGTACTCTTAGCTAACTGCCAAATGTTAAGAATTCCTTTCGCACTGTTCTTAGCTCAAAATAACATATTACAATTTTCTGCATCAGCATTAGATAGAGAATTACAAAAATTATGCATAGTTAATCTACACTAATAGAAAAAATGAGATTTTATATCGGTTCTGAGAGGGTTTATATGTCGGTTCTACAACCGATGTTGATGCGAGTGATGTAGAAAGTCATGACATTTTATGTCAGTTTTTCAATTGATGTAAAAAATACACCTATAATATCAGTTATAAACTGACGTAAAAAAAAGTTTTCTTTTACATCGGTTGTAGCTTAAGTCCTCTATTATATCGATTGTAGCTTACAACCGATGTAAAAGGTCTTATTTTTAAAAAAAATAATAATAATGGGTTGATAAATCTCTCTAATCGATACATGAAAACACTACAAAAAATTTATAATTTTCTAGCAAGTATATATATGTGAAATAAAATGCTACAATCTAAAAATATGGGTGAAACATAACAAAAAAATAAAAAAAAAGTAACAGTAAATGATGGAATTTTATAATTTCCAAATGCCCAATCCCCTTTAGGTATTGGCCAGGGGCTTCGTTACCTCAATTCAAACAACTTTCATTTTTTGAGCATCTCAATCCGAGCTTTCTATCAAAAGTTATGATCGTTTAAAGTTTTTTCGTCATAAATTTTTGAAACCTCGAATCTATGATAAATTTATACAATGTAAGAATTTTACCATCAAATATACACTAAATCAAGTTGCTGATAAAAAAATTAGGTCAAAAATAAATTTCTAACTATTTTAAATGAATTTTACAAAATTCTAACCTCTTGCAAGGAAAAGTGGCAAGGGGTGTCGCACCAAGCATTAACAGCGGCAGAGAAAGGCTCACACATAAAGTTTATAGCATCCTTAAACACCTGTAATGCAAAAAAGTTAGCAAATCGCCTATGTTAGAAATGCTAAAGAAATTATATGAAAAGGCAACGAAGGAACCAACTAAATAAGCATGAGTGAGAGTGAAAACGCAGAGAACCGAGAATGAAAAAACTCAACCAAGACAACCACAGAGCTTAGGCACAAGAGACGAATGTGAAAGAAGCTGAAAATTGAGCCAAATGAACCATATCAAAACCAGTGAAGACAAAGGTTCAAATGAAAACCAGTGCGAAGAGAAAACGACACCATGCTAAATGTAAATGAAAACCAGTGAGAAGAAAAAGCGGCACCACACGAAATGAACCCCATAATACAAAACAAGATAAGGCAGCGAGGCTCAGTGAAGGAGAAGAAAGTGTAAGAGAAAAATGTTGCCCAAGAGCTAAAATCTTTAATTTTAACTTGAGGGACGTACTAAGTCAGTTGGGATCTCCCACTAGCGCCATTTCTATTCATTATAGTTGCTGAGGGCTTATCTGAGCTAGTCAGGGAAGCAAACTTATTCAGTGGTGTGGATGTGGGCAAAGAAGGGGTACAGGTAGATTTGCTGCAATTTGCAGATGATACAATTTTTTTTGTAAACCTGCCTATTCTAATGTTATGGCAATCAAAGCTATCTTAAGATATTTTAAGTTAGTATTTGGACTTAGGATTAACTTTCATATGAGTCAGGTAGGATCTGTAGGAGTACCCCCAACTTGATAGATTTATCTATTTTAAATGTTTGAATTGCAGGCAAATGGAACTACTGTTTAAGTACCTAGGCATGTTAGTAGGTGGTGACCCTAGAAAATCTTTGTTATGGAACTCAATTATTGATAAAATCAAGTATAGACTCTCTAGATAGAAGGATAGAATGCTATCAATGGCAGGACAAATTTGTTTAATTAAGTTAGTTATTATTGTCTTACCCCTATTCTACTCTCCATTTTTAGAGCACCAACCGACGTTTATAACCAGATTAGAAGAATTTAGAGAAAATTTCTTTGGAGTTGGGGTAGTGAGGGTAGGAAGATCGCGTGGGTAAAATGGAAGACGGAATTTAGTCCTACCGAAGCAGGCGTGCTGGGGATCAAGGATATTAGTTGTTTTAATGATGCTTTGTTAGCAAAATGGAAATGGAGATATGGAATGTTAAGGGAGGGTTTGTGGAGAGAAGTTTTGGAAGCGAGGTATGATAATTGGAGAAATATAAATGCCAGTAAGGTTCATAAGAAACATTCTCTATGGTGGCAGGATTTGTGTAGAGTGTGCGGTAAGGAACCACAAGATAATTGGTTTGATTGTAGATTGTTGTGGGTCTTAGGATGAGAGAATGTAAAATTTTGGGATGATCGGTAGGTGGAGGGCCAAATGCTGAAAGAAAATTTCCAAGGTTATTTAGTATTTCCTAGTGTAAGGATTATACGGTGAGTTACCTTGCTATCATGGGGCAAATGTGGACCTCAAGGTGTCATAGTTGGAACTTAAGTTGAAGAAGGGGTAGGTTTGAATGGGAAAATAGCTAGAGGAGCAGCTGTTAACTATGATTTCAAATATTAAGTGGAGTAAGGACTCTCAAGATAGGTTGGTGTGGGTAGGGGACGAACAAAGTGAACATACGGTTAATTTTGGCCATAGAGTTATGAATAAGGAGGATCAAATGTAGAGTATAGAGTATTTATAATTGTTGTGAAGCCTAAAGACAGCTCCATTAGCGTTGGTGTGTGTTTGGAGGGTGTTATTAGATAGGTTATTGACAAAGGCAAACTTGGTTAAAAGGGAGTGTAGATGGGGAATGACTGGTGTCCGTTATGTCGAGAACATATAGAAAATGTCCAACATCTCTTTAGTACCTATAAGGTGACACAACAAGTATAGGATTCATGCAAGAGGTGGGCTGGGAGCGTCACCGCTAGACATAAGTCTATTCATTTCCTTTTCCAAAACTTTTATCTAATGGGCCAAAGGAATAGTGTTAATAGAGTGTGGAAAGGAATGTGGGTGGCTATAATGACGAAGATCTCGAATCATAAAAACAAAATTGTATTTAGGGGAGGGGTTGTGAATGTTGTAGAAGTATTTTTCCTAGCACAGTTGAAGGGTTGGTCATGGGTTAAGCATAAAATGCCAAGAATGACATTTTCATATTCGGACTGGTATTTTTCACCCGTGAAATGTTTGGAATCAATGGTGTAGGGCTCTACAAAAGGAGGATTAGTGGTAGTGGGAGACAGACTACTCGGCTTGGAGGATTAGTAGTGTGTTTGTTTTACATGTCTATGCAGGCAAGGAGATCGATAGAAGCTTGTGGCAGGATGCAGCAGTACAGTCACAAGATTTCAAGAATTAGCATTTTTACATCTATAATCATGTTGCATGCGCTAGGAGAGTTACCAATTTTTGAACCCTCTTAGTGATGAAAATTTTATTCCCCTACATAGCTAATAGGGAGTCTAGCACTTGATGTGCATCCATGTGAATTGTGTTAGTTAGGTATTATATGATAAACAGTTCGGCTTGTTCCATAGTTAGATCACAGAGTAGTGTTATGATAAATATTATATATTCCCACAATATTTATGATTTATATATTGGTTAGAACACTCCTAAAGTGTTCTTTTATATTTAATGTTGACTGTTAAAAAAAATGTATATTTTACTTCATATTATATGATTTATTAGAGGCTTCATAATTAAAAAAGTATAGAAGATTGGAGTATTTTTTAGGCAATTTGTTGTCTTTCAGTAGAAACTTAGAGTTGTAAAAGTTGAAATCCCTTTTTCAATTCTATTTATTTAAGTTATTAATACGTTACTTATAATAAAAAATATCTTTATTATTAGAGGATATCAAAATATTAATTATTTTTTCCAATATAAATAAAACACTGCTGTGATTTCAAAAATACATTATTGTACCTCCCATGCTAGAATTTAATCATCTCAATTAATATTCTCCATATGATAAAACTAAATTAAGTTGGGATAACGGTAATAATACCAAAAAAAATACTATAAATATGTCAAAATTTAGAAATAACAAATTTTTTAAGAAGAAATAGAATTAGATACATGATATTTATAACTTTTTAAAACATTTAAAAATAATATTTGGTAGGAGAATATCCATGAAATGATCAAAGAGGCCTTTTCCATGTATTAATATATACATATAAATATAAATATGCATGTACCAATAATACGAATACATTGACAAAGAAGTTAAGAAATCTAATCAGTATGTGCCCCTCTTATTTTGGTCACTCACAAACAAACCACGAGGGAACGCATACTGCATTGAGACATAATTTGGAGGGTGGATCGCTGTCAACTAATCATTTACTTTTCTGTCGGGCTATAAAGCTATTTGGATAGAAACTTCATCGATTTTAGAAAAATTAAATATATTGTTTTATTCGTTTTTTAAAAATATTTTATTTGATTAAGATAATTTAAATTTATTGAATTTTATATTTTTATAAATAATTTAATTACTATTAAATAAAAACCTACTTTAATATTAAAATATTTAATAATTAAAAATATTAATCAGGAATGTTTTTAGACTATATTGGTAAAGGTTAACTTGTGATGAAAAGAAAAATATTCACCGTGAGAAGAAAAAATTAATAGTATTAGTGAAAAAAATATATTGAACTAATAATATTTTTATATTGGTTTAGTAAGTGGCAGTTCAACACTTTAGGGAACTTAAACTAAGTTAAAAGAGTGAGGCTTTTTTAAATTAATAAAATGATTAAAACTATAATATTTTTATTTAAAATTTATTTTTTGAGTTTTTTAATGATACAAAATTATATATTAAATTATCATAATTAATCTTATTTAAAATATCTTTTTCAATAGATAATAAAGCTAATTCGTTTAATCTTTCTTCTCCTTTTAGCTGAAATAAATAATACTTGAATTGTTAATATTATTCTATATGTTATATATGTATTTGGAAAAAAAAAATTGTTCTTTTGATATAATTAAGAATGTTAATTAGTTTATCACTTTCCAATCTTATAATCTTTTGAAATTAAACCTTTAATTGTTAGAATTTAAATCCCGTCATCTAATAGGAAAAATCTCATACATTAACCTCATAAACTACAAGATTGATTTTGCAAGATTTAAATATTGTTAATTTAATTAAAGACATTAATATTAAGTATTCAAATGTGAGTCTAGTCTCATATTTAGTAAAGATTGAAAAGTTGAGCAATATATAAAAAAAAATACCTACAAACTTAATGTGTTAAGGTTTTGGATTGAAAATTATGTCATTATCTTGTATATATAGGTATGGCTCTTGTCTCATTCTTGTTTGATCTTTCTAATATTTCTACTATTGATTTTCATAACAAGTAGTAATTAAGAGGTGATGAAGGATTGAAATGTTGTAATAAACACTAATAAAAATGTTATTGAAGATGTGAATACCATGTGGAAGGAAAAAAATACAAAAATGTTTTCAAAAATTTAAAATCAATGTATACATAATTTAAAAATAAGAATTTCAAAAAGTTATAAAAGAGAATTTCTACAAATTAATTTATGCATAAGCTAATTTAATATATTGAAAAACTCATTTAATTTTTTTAATGCCTAGGTGGTTATCTACTCTTCATGTGTTTATGTATAGCATGAAGAGGAAATAAACTTGCTATTGTCAACTAAATTTATTTTTATTTGAATAGAATAATTAGATATATAGTTGATTATATTCAATATAATAACCAACAAAAAATTAAGTTTAAATATGCTTATAGTAAGTTTGTTTTTATCTCTTAAATTTAAAATTGATTTTTTTTAGTCTTTTTATTTACTCAAATATCATATACTCAAAACTTGTCAAAATGAAAATATATATA
>Ga0123340_1007746_pt1 | contig 10240 bp, 4 predicted proteins | sample SirMexnodulemix_FD_89961 | JGI IMG/M metagenome (GOLD analysis project Ga0123340, IMG submission 89961) | Root nodule microbial communities of legume samples collected from Mexico - Siratro Mexico nodule mix | ecosystem: Host-associated > Plants > Roots > Nodule | place: Mexico: Nepantla...
CCGTAAGGGTTCGCGGTCCAGGAACAATTGGTCATTCATTTTGAAGCGCTTACAGAAAACTTTAAGAACAGGCCAACGAGGAACAGCTATACGCAAGTGAAGAACAAAAGTCTCGAAAAGGTTATTTGTTCTTCTCGCTTCATTTTCGATTAATCGTATTCATTATACAACTTTGCTTCTCATACACACTATGCATTTACTTGCCCGTAATCAAACCAAAACCAAACAGAAAAAGAAAAGAATGGAAAAATAGAAAAAAAAAACAAAAAGAGAAAGAGAAGCCAGTCACTTTCGTTGCCGTCACCACTCCTCCGTCGTCACGAGCACCACTGTAGCAGAATCCCAACTGAGTCCTCCGTCTTCACCGTCATTCTTGCCGCAGCTAGCATGGAATATAGTACTTCGTGAGCGGCACCTCTCTTCTTGCTTTCCTAACCCTAAATCCATTTAGGTAGAATGCATTGAATGAAAATGAATCTGAGCGAGTCGGACTTAGTCCAAATTTTCAATTTGACACAGATTGAATTAAACAGATATGACAGTTACTTCCTTCACTGTACACTGTGACCTTAGCTTCTAATTTTTTAAAATATCGAAATTATTAACATCTATAAATGTTGATTTTTTGCTTTTTTATTTATTATCAAAATTGTAATATAAATAAAGGAAGGACTAGGTTGCTCATTTACAGATAGATAAAAAGAAGAAAAAGAATTCAGAGAAAAAAGAAAGAACTCGAAAAAAGGAATGGAGAGAGATAGTAGATAGATATTCACAATATTGATCGTATCCCTTTGATTCTTTTTTTTCTTTTTATTTTAAGTTAATTCTCATTTGCGTATGAGTGTCCACCTTTATGTTATCAGATTAACACTTACAATTTCATGTTTTGTTTTAATTTAGAGATTCATTGTAAATTTAGTACACATAAACTCTGACAAATAGTAATTTTTTCTTTATGTTGAGATTCCTTAACTTCAACGGAAAACTTATATGTAAGAATGGTCTGATAGTGGATTGATAATGGGTGGCCCAATAGGTCTAAAAACCTTGCTAAGATAGATATACCATATCAGAAGTCAACTTGAAGCCCAACTCAATCTTACAAAATTGACTGGTAAAGTGAGGTTTGCACTCACTTTATAAACTATTGAAATATTTCATCTCTAGTCAATATAGCTTATTTTCAACCTTTTATTTAATATCTGTCTAATAATTATTTATTTACCGACCTAATTATAATAAAATATTTCAATTAATTAGATAAAAAATATTTTAATTTGATGATAATTTTTAATTTCATTATAAATTTATTTTAATTATACAAATTATCTTAACATGTGTTAACTATATTATATAACATACATATCAAAAATAATTTTTGTGTGTGTGTTAACTTATTCAGTCATGCATAAATCGACAAATTCATTTAAAGTATTACATTATTTTTTTTAAATACTCATAATTTTGCGTCGATCATAAGTTTTTATTGTCATGTCTTTGAGTAATAATCTTCCATCTGATATTTCTCTATTACGACAATAACACAAACATGTTACTAAGTCAATTTGGGAGGGTAAAGAAACGATACTTAGGCCACAACGTCACATAAGTTGAATATTAAAATATTTGGATATGGGTGACACGCGAGCACAAACTTTGATTTATATTGTTGGATTTGACAACCTCTTAAAGCTATTAGACTTTGATATCAACTATCACTTAATAATAACACTAGTTGAAAGATGAAGAACATAATACATACATTTTATTTTCCTTTTGGAGAATGCATGATAACTCTCGAGGATGTTGCATTGCAACTTGATCTCTCGATTGATGGAGAACTAGGAATGGGTGTCACATTTGGTGACTTAGTTTCAATTTGTGAAGAACTACTAGGGTTCTTACCACCTGTCGAAGTAATTAAAGAAAATACAATCAAATTATCTTTGTTAAATAACGCATTTCGAAAACTACTTGATAATGAAACTGAGGTGGAATGAGTCAACATGCTCGCTGACATATTTTGACACTTATTGAAAGACTATTGATGTCAGATACATTAGCTAGTCGAGTTCATCTAGTGTATCTTCCGTTATTGACAGACCTCAATAACCTCTCCAACTACAGTTAGGGTGCAGCTGTATTGACATGTTTATATTATGCTCTAGACCATGGGGTCGACTTTAACTAACAAAATATTGGAGATTGCATGTTATTCTTGCAATCATGGAAATGGTTTCGAATTACCTCTATTTCCCCCCCTTACTGACATGTTTAATGATTAAAACATTGAAGCAAAACATAACTTTCCATTGACTACGAGGTTAGTTGTTATGCTGTTCACAATGTATTATAAATTTCGTTTATATTTATTTCTTAAAAATTAATTATTCTTTACCATAGGTGATCTTGTCCAGCTCAAAGGATAAGTATACCTACATATGTGCTTCCTCTTTTACGAATCACATTTGATCATGTGCAACGAAAGGAGGTCATTATTATTTTGTACTATAACATAATTTTACATATATGTTTCTTGTCAAGCTAATGCTAACATTATATTTTCTCAATTTTTGTGGACTCCTTATAGAGCATATAACATTAGTTGTTTGATCACCATTGGCGTCCTTAATGTTAATCGTGTTGTTGTTTCTCTCATTTGCTCACAGTTGAGTTTTATCAAGCAGATAGGTCATGAGGCAGTTTCGATTACACCAACCTATTCCATTGACCTGTTAAACTTAGATGATGTTCATAAAGATGGCATGCGAGGAAGAACAAATAGATGTTGGCCCCACTATCATCAAAAGTGGATCGTCATGTGGAATGATCACCACTATTAGGGGTAGCAGTTTAGCAGAAATAGTCATTTACGTAAAACTGCATCAAATATCCAATGGTACATCTTACGTACTATCCGATATATAACTCCTCAACATGCATCCATGTCTGATGAAAATGTAAGTTCATTGCGTATTAGGTAGCATATTGAAATTGTTAATCACGATTAACTAATCATATAATTTATCATAGTATGACATGTTTCCCTAGCCTCAACAAAGTCAACCCCAATCGCACTATCAACATATTTGATCATCTTTTAGTGCAAAACAATTCCAACATCCAAATGTCGTTGATTTTATTTTTGAACCACCTCCAATGTGAGGATACATGGGTAACATAAACACCATGACTAGTCCATCTTCATATGAACACAAAATTGCTTCCATCTATAACATGTTCCCATCACAACCAAATTGGTTTCACACCCACCGCATAATATATTTAGGACTTCTTCCACTCCCACTCTCTGCATACAATCTAATATTATCTATAAATTGTTATTGACCAACAATGTCTTTCCAATCATTAGATAATGCAAGTAGGGATGATAATGAGGAGAAGCATGATAATAATTAAGCTGGACCGCAACCTCCCTTGCCATCTAACCCATCAATTAAACATAAAGCACATTGAAGACCATGATGACAACGTCGAAGGCCGCAATATTACAATGAATATCATAAATGGATTTTTTTTTCTTTCATGTCATTTTATGCTCACTCCTATTCTTACTCACAACGTGTATTAAATTTTAATATTTTCTTTGAATCATGTTATTTGAATCCTAATATTGGAAAATCACGTCATGCCTAACCCTAACAAATTAAATATATTAATTCCATCACGTAAACATGCATGCAACCAAATATGATTTCATCACAATTTTTTTTTTGAATAAAAAATGTGATAAGTCATGCTTATAACCACAATTTTACAAAAAAAGAAGAAAAAAAAAAACAAAAAAAATCTAACTCGTGCTACCAAGCATGATTTTATAACCATGACAAAAAGTCACTCGTCTCATCTTTGCGAGCACGATGTCAATTGCGACAAAAAAAAAATTACTATAAATTAAAGTAGTGTTTCCTAGCACGAGTTCTTCATTGTGAACCGTTCCCCATGCATGACTTATTCTTGCTCGTAATTTTTTTTTTTAAATTTACTCATTTCGGTGTTTTTCGTTTAAATCTTCATTTCAAGTCTTCATAATCCTCGTATACCAACAATGGCCCAAAAATACCGAAATGGATAAATTTTTAAAAAATTACGAGCATGGGTAAGTCGTGCATGGGGGGACGATTCATAGTGAAGAGTTGTGCTAGGAAGCATAACTTTAGCTTCTGGTAATTTGTCCTAGTTGAAGTCATGCCCACGAAGACGAAATGAGTGAATGTTTTGTGTGGTTATAAGTCGTGTTAGGAAACATGACTTCAATTTCTTGTAATTTTTTTTATCCCGATTGAAGTTGTGCACGCGAAAATGAGATGAGTGATTTTTTTTCATGGTTATAAAATTGTGCTTGGTAACACGAGTTAGATTTTTTTTTTTTGTAAAATCCTGTTTGTAAGCACGACTTGTCACGTTTTCTATTCACAAAATAGAATTTGTGATGAAATTGTTTTTGGTTGCCTGTATGTTTGTGCAGATGATGGAATTAAGATATTTAATTTGTTGAGGTTAGACATGAAATAATTTTCTAACATTAGAGTTCAAAAAACATGGTTCAAAGAAAATGTTAGAGTTTAATACAAATTATGAGTAAAAGTACAAGACGGGCGTAAAATGACATGAAAAAAAAAATCTATTTATGAGATTCAGTGCCACATTGTGGCCTTCACCGTTGTCTTCATAGTCTTCGATGTGCTCTATGTTCAGTGGAAGCAACTTCATGTTGATATGAAGATGAATAGTCATGGTGTTTATGTTATCCATGTATCCCAACATTAGAGGAGGTTGAAAATTAAAATCGGCAACATTTGGAGGTTGAAATTGTTGTGCCCTAGAAGATGACCCAATATGTTGATAGTGCGGTTGGGGTTGACTATGTTGAGGCTGGAGGAACGTGTCAACTGTGACAAACAATATGATTAGTTAATTGCGATTAATAATTGCAATTTGCTACTTAATACGAAATGAACTTACATCTTCATCAGACATTGATGCTTGTCGAGAGGTTATATACTGGATAGTACATGAGATGTACCATTGCATATATGATGAATTGTCACACAAATGACCGTTTTCGCCAAATTGCTGCCCTTGAATTTGGCAGGTTTGTTGATCATTCCACATTGTGATACACTTTTGATTATAATAGAGTTAATATCTATCCGTTCGTTCTCGCATGTCATCTTTATGAACATCATTTAAGTTTAACGGGTCGACAAGAATAGGTTGGTGTAACCCAAACTGCCTCATGATCCTATTTGCTTGATGAAACTCAACTGTAGAAAAGCAAATGAGAGGAACAACAACACGACTAGCATTAGAGATGTCAATGGTGATCAAACGATTGATGTTATGTACTCTACAAGGAGTCCACAAGAACTGAAAAAATATGTTGTTAGCATGAGTGTGACAAGAAACATATGTACAATTATGTTATAGTAGAAATTAAGAATGACTTCCTTTGGTTGCATATGATAAAATGTGCTTCATAAAAGATGAAATGCATATGTAGGTATGTTTGTCCTTTGAGTTGGACGACATAACCTATGATGAAGAATAATTAATTTTTTAAAAAATAAATATAAATAAAATTTATAATACATTATGAAGGACATAAAAACTAACCTCATAGCCAATGGAAAACCATGCCTATTATTGCTAGAGTAACATTCAACCTCCAATATTTGTTGGTTGAAGTTGACCCTATGATTTAGAGCACGATATAAACATGCCAATACAACCGCACCCTAATTGTAATTGGAGACATTATTGAGGTCTGTCAATAATGGAAGATACATAAGATGAACACAACTAGGTAATCTATCTGACATCAATAGACTTCTGATAAGTGTCAAAATATGTCTGCGAGCATGTTGACTTATCACAACCTCAGTTGCATTATTAGATAGTTCTCGAAATGCATTATTTAGCCAAGATAATTTGATTGTATTTCCTTTAATGATTTCGGCAGGTGGTAAGAACCTCAGTAATTATTCACAAAGTGAGACTAAGTCATCAGATATGACACCCGTTATTGGTTCTCCATCAATCGGAAGACCAAATACCAATGCAACATCCTCGAGAGTTGTCGTTCATACTCCAAGAAAAAAAATGAAATGTATGTGTTTCTGTTCTCCATCTTTCAACTAGTGTTATTAAGTGATGGTTGATATCAAAATCTGATATCTTTAGGAGGTGGCTAAATCCAGCAGTATAGATCAAAATTTGTACTCATAGGTCAACCATGTCTAAATATTTTAATAACCAAATTATGTGACATCCTGGCCGAAACATTGACTTAGTAACATGTATGTGTTATAGTGTTATAGTCGTAATAAAGATATATCAGATGAAATGTTATTATTCAAAGTCACGACAATAAGAACCTACGATAAATGCAAAATTGAGTATTTAAAAAAGTCATGTAAGTAATATTTTAAATGAATTTTGTCAATTTATGGATGACCGATTTCAAAAATATGTTTAAAGCGTAAATAAGTTAACATCCATGCAAATTATTATTTTTATATAAGTTATCTTGAATAGCTGACACATGTTAAAATAATTTGTATAATTAATTAAAACAAATTTATAATAAAATTAAAAAAATTATAATCAAATTAAACTAATTTTTTTATCCAATTAATTGAAATGCCTTATTGTAATTAGGTTTGCATATAATTATTAGAGACATTAAATAAAAGGTTGAAAATAAGTTATATTATTTATAATTGATTTGTAAAATTGTGGAAATTTTATAACGGGCTCACTTTAGAATAAAAAAATAAATTATTTGTTTTCATTAGACAGATGTTTAAAAACAAATTACTAGTTGTCAGAATAATTTCTGCTATTGTCAAAACAACATTCAAAAATATAAATTCCTGGTTTGTTATAAGAGGGATAAGAGACAAATTGTATGTTGCAAGTAAGACATCAATACCCTGAGGATATTACAAACTTTGGAAAAATCATCAGCCTTATGTCTTGTCCAACATTCTAATCGACAAGATTCTGAGTTTGATGTTCAAGAGATACCGACTCTCCAACTTCGTCCAATGGCATACCCAGTCAAATTAAATGATTGGTGGTGTGATTGTGGGGCATTTCAAGCCCTTTGATTGCCTTGTCCTCATGTTATTGTGGTGTTTTTCATGTGTCACTTGCAACTTCTAACATATGTTCATCCAGTTTATAGTCTACACAACATATTTAAGGCTTATGAACTTCAATTTCATCGGTCCGAAATAAAGATTATTGGTCAGCATATACAGGCCCCAACTTTATCCCCAACCTTCACATGAATTGTAAAAAGTTTGAAAGACCAACTACAACTCGTATCTATAATGAAATAGATGAAGTAGGTCAAAATATTTGGAAAAAAAATATTCTAATCATCGTAACAAGAGTCACAATCTTACAAATTGCCCGTATAAACAACGAAATATATTTCCTTTTATTTTAATTAATTTTATTTAAATATTAACATATATTTTAATTTCATTATTTCAATAAACTATTTCTTCTTTTATAACAAAATAAGTTATGTTTTTAACACCAAATATTATGTTCAATGAATATATTCTTCCAATTTCAAAGGTAAATAAACATTTATACGTATGATTCTCAACTACTCACTTTTTCACACAAAACTTCACTTTTCATAATACTCTTCTCTTCTTCAACGACTTTAGGTGACCTACAATTTAATTCTTCACTTATAATAAACATAACACATCCAAAATAAATTATATCAACCAATTAATGAAATTATATTAAAAATACGTGTTCTAACTAAATTAATACTTTTTTTCATTATCTTCATCTATTTTAATTTTATAATTTAAAATAGTATTATATTAAATTTTTTACATAATTAAACTAATCTAATTGTACCATTACGAATTGAAAAACAATTAAAATATAACTTTGTATAAAACATGTCTCAAAGCACGACCATGGTTGAAAAAAAAAATTAACATGATTAGAAAAAAATTATAAAATAAATAAAATTCATCCCTTAAAATTATGGTATCTAACACAATAAAGTCGTGCTATTTAACACAATTTCTATCTAACACAATTTCAAAAGAAATAAAAATAAAAAAATCATTCTAAGTTGCACGACTTCCTATATAATAAAAATATTACACATTCAAATTAAAGTCATCTTTGACAGCACGACTCCTCACTTTCAAAGTCTCAATCCATGCACGATTTAACTCAATTCTGTAATTTTTTTTTTTTAATTTTACCCATTTCAGTATTTTTCGTCTAAATTGGAAACGTTGAGAAAGTTATTTATTGTGTTATTTTTTTATATATAAGCACTAAGAAATGAATAAATCAAGGGAACGCAAGTGTTTGAATCCTTTTACAATGCTCATATAACCTCTATAAGCATAACACCTGCATTAAAGTTATTGATTGCATTTAGTGGGGATAACAATGGATTAAGTGCACATCAAATAAAACCAACTACTGCACAAATTGGCTTCGGATACATTGCTTTAGTTCCAAATGTGTTAAAGTAGTATGACTGAGTTATAATAGGGACACAATATTGGATAATTGCTCCCATGTTACCAGGGAAACATATAATAAGTATCCCATTATAGATCTATATTATCGCAAAACCAAATGTCTGAAAAGTCCAATATACAGAGTAACTAAACCCCTGCACATCTCTGAAGCATAATCTGCATGATCTGAATTTACCAGAATCTAATCTTCTGCCATAACACTTCAGAAGTCCTTCAGAACTAGTTCACATGATCTATTGGGCAATTCAATTCCTCAACTAGTGCCTAATGGATCACAATATCATCTGGCCTTCCTCCAGATTAGATACTGTTGCTTAATATAGAGGCTAGTGTGTTAGAATCAGCTGCCCTGTTGCAGTCACATTCTAGATTGTATTAAATTCATAATATAAAACAATCTGAGAGGCTCTCCCACCTTTGCATTCTAGATTTGTTCTGGTGCAAACATCTAGTATATAGATTAGGGTACTCCAAGTGTCCAAAATATTTGTACCAAATTCTTTTTTTTTTTGATAAACAAAACAAGGAGATCCTCTATCAGTATTACACCTAATATAATCCTCTTTCTGTGGAATATAAAAGCTTCTAATTTTTTTTTTGGACAAAAGAGGACCGTAAAAGAATGTTAAAATATTGTAAAATTTTAAAGCTTCTATGAAATTTGTTATCTAACCTTTACAAAAAAAAATAACAGCTAACACAACTTTTAACTTAATCATAACAAACTAAGGAAAAATTTTTGTTTGAAACAAATATTTATCAAATACTTCCATTTCACAGATTTTTTTTCTTTAATTCAATATTATATAATAATAAAATAATAATATATATAGATGTTATATGGAGATAGAAAATGAACATTGATGTGTACCCATTCTGAAATGTATAGCCCAAAGTATAAGAATCAAAGTAGGGATGCCACATCACATACTTGACTGCAAAAAGTCATCTAGGAGAACTTCGATATCTTTGAAATGTCTAGACAAACTTTTCAATAATACCTTCCAAAAATAATATTTTTTTTCTATAATTTAAAATTATTTTATACATAAATTTTTTATATAGTTTCTTTACATTTTTATTTTTTAATTTATATATGAGTTCACTAATTTATATAAACATTCATTTAGTTTTTTAAATTATTTTTTAAATTTTGTCCAAAATCCTTAATGAAAGTTACTTTTTGTGTAGGCAGATTTCTGTAAAACATGATATTAGAGCATAATCAGCTTAGCTTGTCTGGAATCTGTTTCGTACCAGTAGCTGCTTGCAGTAATTTTTGAATGAAGAATTAATGGCATAAATAAAAAGTTAAATTATGTTAAGGTCTCTTTGAAGAAGTATCTCACGAGTGTTTTTAATAAAAAAACATAAATCAGTTTATTCACAAAGTAAAATTATCTTATATATAAATTAATGGCTGAAAGTTATTTTATATCAGTTTTTAAAAAAATTATTCATGTAACTCATACTTTTTAGTTTTGAATTATGAAAATAAGTTAATTTTATTTACTTTTCTAAAAATATTACAATTTTTTTCATACCAAATAGAAATGGACCACCCTTGATCACGATTAAGAGAATATAAATAATAAAATTAAATAATAATTCTAATTGAATTATTGAAGAAATGAGCTCATAATAACTCTCTCTCTCTCTCTCTCTCTCTCTCTATATATATA
>Ga0123340_1007748_pt1 | contig 10239 bp, 3 predicted proteins | sample SirMexnodulemix_FD_89961 | JGI IMG/M metagenome (GOLD analysis project Ga0123340, IMG submission 89961) | Root nodule microbial communities of legume samples collected from Mexico - Siratro Mexico nodule mix | ecosystem: Host-associated > Plants > Roots > Nodule | place: Mexico: Nepantla...
AATTGTTATATATAAAATTAATAATATAGTGTGTTGTTTTTTTTTTTTTTTTTTTTTTAATTTATATAAGTGAAACAGAAGAAGAGGTTTTTTTTTTTTTTTTATTTACTTTTTATTTTAATATATATAATTTTAAAATCACATTTAATTATATATTTTTTAAATAATTAATTTATTAACTAATTTTTCTAATTAGATAAACTAAAATAATTATTATCTTTATATATTAAATTATTATAAAAAGAATTAGTGATTGAAACTTAATTTATAAATATTAATGATTTAAAATATAATATCATTATATATTTACACATTTTAAATAATATAATGTAAAAAATTAAAAATTAAAATTATATTTTTACTTTTAGTTTAAGAAAACAGAATGAATGATCAAGTGACCAATCTGCTCTTGACACACTTATTTATCGGGCTAAACAATACACGTCAGAATGGACTAACAAATTAAAAATATTAACTCAATTTATCAGACAACCTCAAACTATGGTCTTCTACACTTAGATCACTTTGTCATGTTCGAACTTAGATAAGGAAATATGACTAAAGGAATTGAACTTAACTTATTTTTATTTTTGTTATTTTTTTATGATTGGAATTTCAAATTCACGATATAGCTTTGATTGAATGCCAGATATATCATAAGGACACGTTCCTAAGTAGTTTTTCATATTAAAATCCGATCAAAATTCTATATTTAATTGTATTTTTTTAATAATTATCAATTTAATTAACTTTTATTTTAGTATTTATCGCATAGATGTCCAATTATTGGTAGCTAAAATAATATTATTCAGTTATAATTGGTTCTTATTATATTAATTATTTATTTATTTTAATAAAATTCAGTCACTTCCATATTATTCCAAGATATGATTATGACACTTCACCACATTTTTCCAAGAAGCTTTTTGACCCAAATGCTTAAAAATATATTTTGATGACACTTCATTTAATTGGGCTCCAGTGTAAAATGTCGGTGGGTTTAACCTCAAACCAGATGTATGTTAAATCTGTTCTCACTATTTATAATTATTTTAATTGTCTTTTTATTGCATTTTAATGATTTTATTGCTATAAAGTTAAATTTTGAATGATGATTAAAAGAAGAAAATAAAGAAAAGTGTCACAGCTCTCTAAACTTGTATCTGTATTACTTTTTTATATTTAATATATGTACTGTTGTTACACACAATTGCAAGAATGGTTTTAGAATTATAAAAATAATAGAAGACAACTCCCTTAAATAAACATTTTGAATCGTTTTTTCCCCCAAATTCACCCTGGAATTTCACCAATACAATTGAAAGAGAGGGATTTTAATTTATTTATTTTTCCTTCTCTTCATTCCCCACTAGGGCTCCAACCAACAATGTGTAAATAGTAGAGGGACTGCTAAAATTCTAACATTCAAGAGTCCGACATATTAAATAGAAAGAAAATACATATATCACATAGTATGAGACATGATCCAAGTTAGTGTAAACTGAAAACTATAAATGCTGCTTGTTTAATTTAACTCTGCGCGTAGTTGAGCGAAAAACCTTTTTGTGGATGACAAGAAAAAAAATATTCTGTGCTTTGCCTTTTCTATTTATGAGAAAAAATGTTTAGGCTGCGAACTTCTTCTATTTGTCAGACCAATACCTGGTAGAGAGATTTACAGTAAAACATTTACACATTTTCTACTACGGAGTACCCTTAATTTTAACTCAAGTTATGCAATTACTATGAGTGGAAAGTTAAGCAAGGTTTTATTCCAAAAATATCATGCTAAGAGTTTATTTTTACTACGTTTCTTACATACATGTTCTTACAATAAATATTTATGAAATCGCTTATTTTTTTTTTATTAATCTTTGTATTTAATAGTCTCTGATACATTATTACTTCGTAGTTTTGGTGATCTCAGTCTCATATGGTGGGATACTCGCAAGAATACACCAAAGTTGAAGTCAGTTTGTGTGGATACTAATTAATTAGTCATAGGATAACTAATAATATTAGTTTGTGTTCATCTTCTGTGTCTCTTAGAGGAGAAATGAAGTTTCGAAGTATTGACAATGCCAACTTTATAATCAATATCTGATATGGTCGAAGATATACCAAACACCATACATTGTCCTTGTGTTGGAAACGTCAAAAGGCTTCAAAATCTAATAGGGTGATATTAAATAGATAATTTTGTTGTTTATGTTCCTGTCTTAAGTACATAGTATATATTATTATGTTGCAATGTGTTACTGTCGGTTGGTGAGGAAGATTATTTGCTTATTAAGACTAATTTGATTCAAAATCCAATTCATTTAGCCGAGAAGCATCAATGCTTGCAAGATTATGATCTTCATTATTGGGCAAGATTGTCATCACGGAGGGCCCCTCCATAAGAAAACATGAATTTTCGGACTTAAGTTGACCTAGTGTATGAATGTTAGGGACATATCATGATTGTAATAATCATTTTTTTATTTTGAATAAATAATACGATGATGGGATTAATATAATGGCTGATGATGGATAAGAGTTTGAATCATTGGAAGCTAAGTGGCACATTTTGCTCCTAGGTAAAGAGATACGATCAGATGGGTTTCTACATTGAACCTAATGCCTATGGAGTGAAGCAATTGATTAACATTTTTTTTTCTTCATAAGAATAAACAAGTTCTTTGATTCTCTCTCATAGTTCATTATTTATTAAATGAAATCTCTAGCTAGCCCAACTAATATATAGAAAAATAGACACAAACTATTTAGTGAAACTTGCGTGACATTGTATCTAATACAATCAAGTATTACAAAAAATAGGTTAAAGAAAGTGTTGCTTTCAGTATTCTTTTTCCTTGAAATTTTGGATATTCTATGCATGCGAAGTTGTGAAACGGAAGCACTACTCTGTGTTTGGAAGATGTCAAGAAACCTTGCTGATATTATGTGATAAAGAATAAAAAAGAAAAAAAAAAAGAAAAATCTTAAAGTGGTTCGACTTCACCTTTTATAACAGATTTATCCATGGCGGTGACCTTTTATTCTGACTATTTTATGAGAAAAACGTATTATTATAAGTATTGGACACAATGAAAACGAAGTTCGAGCAACTTAACCCTAGAAACTCTAAAGCTTATTAATTTTGAAATTGGGCTTACTTTTACTTTGTCATTTGTTCATATTATGTAGTTACAGAAGTGTAATGGTCTTCCCAGTGTACAGTGTATTAAAATCTGAGTTTTAAGCTTAATTTAAGGGTGAGGAAAAAGTCTAAATCGTCAAATTCAGTTCTTAATTATTTAAATCTATATTATTTTTGAATCTATTTAAATGGATTTATGTTAAATTTATATTTATATTTTTAGATTTTAAGTCCACCTCATTTAATTGGATTTAGGGATTTAGATAGGATATACATTGGATAATTTTTTGGATATTGAAAATCTAAAATCGAAGTGTGTATAAGTCATCTTAAGATATAAAATGCTAGATTAGACTAAATTCAAATAAGTTAATATTGAATTGGATTTATGTAAAATCACGTCAAGCTAGTCTGAGTTAAAATCAAGCCAAGTTAACCCAATTTTAAGTCGACCAAGTCAAGTGAACTTGGTGTAGACCCAAGTCAAAAGAACTTGGCTTAGACTCAAATCAAGCCGATTCATTCAAAGCCCAAATCAAGTCAAGTTGGGGAGAGCTCGGATTCAGTCGAGTCAGAATAGGTCCATGTTCATCCAAGTTCGGGCCACTCATGTTCACCAAAGTTGGGTCAGGCCTAGGTCTCTCCCAACTCAATCAAGACTAGATAGAGCCTAACTTCGATCAATACCAAGTTAAGTCGTGCCAAAGTTAAGTCGAGTAAGCCTGCACCGATGTCGAACTGAGTTAACTAGGCCTAGGTCATGTCGAATCGTCCTATGACCAATTCAAGTAGAGTCGGCCAAGGTCTTGGTCAATCTGAGTTAGCCCCGGTTTAAGTCAAACCAAGTTAGCCCAAGCCTAAGTCCAGCTGAGTTAACATTGGTCCAAGTTGAGCGAAGTCAACTTAAACCCAAGTTCAAGCCAAGTTTGCTCGATTCTAAGTCAAGTTGAGTTGGCCTAGAATCAGTTTGAGTTGAGTTGACCCATACCTAGGTCAAGCAGAATAATCCTGACCTCAAGTCATATTAAGTTGGCCCAAACCTAGGTTGAGTATGTCTATACCCAAGTTAAGTCAAGTTAACCTAGGCCCAAGTCAAGTTGAGTTAATCCAGACCCAAGCTAAGTTGAGTCAACCTTGTCTTGGTCGAGCCGAGTGGGCACGAGCATAGGTTGAGCCAAGTAGGCACAGGCCCAAGTCGAGTCATGTCGACCTAAGCCCAAATGGAGTCTAGTTTGTTCGGGCCAGAGTCAGTCGACTTAGCCCGACCTAGGTCAACCTGAGTTAGCCTGACCTACGTTAACCCAAGTTAGCCTAGGCATAAGTCGATTCGAGAGATTATGTCCGGTCGAGTTGACTTGGACCCAGGTTGAATCGAGTAAGCTTGGACTCAAGTCGAGTTGATTAGGCCCAAGCCGAACTTCAGTCAAGTTCGGTCTAACTAGGCCCAAGTGAGACTAAGACAAAATGGGCTAGGTCTGACCAAGTCGAGTTTGTCGCAACCGGGACGACGATCATAAAAATATTAAGTTTTAATAAAACAGAGGAGTCGCCACTATAATTTATTAAAGGAAAAACTATGGAAAAACCAAAAAAAACTCGGATAAGGCAAGTTCACGAAACCAGATTCAGAGTCCGGGAGTCGGTTACGCGTGGGGAAGGTATTAGCACCCCACAACGCCCGCCTTAAGGCAGTACTTTTAACTAAATAAGTAAACTAAAAGAGTGTGATTTTTTTTAATATTTATTTTTCCCAAAAAACAAAAATAGAATGCAAATAACAACAAATAAAAATATATATTTTTTAGTTTAAAGGGGAGCCCGACAAGGATTTGACCTCGCTCCTACATATCTCTATAAGGATAGAGAATCAGGGTTACGTAGTTCTTTGTTTGATAGAATTGTTGGTTAGTTTGATATTTTTAAATCTTTGAAAGCCTGAAAAGGCTTGGGTTTGAAAGTAAGGGAAATGAATGTTGTCAATGCCAGGTTTAAAGCCTGGGCTTTGGGTAAGGTGCCAAGTTTAAAGCTTGGGCTTTGGAAAATAGTGCAAGTTTAAAGCTTGGGCTTTGAAAAACATTACCAGGTTTAAAGCCTGGGCTTTGAATAGGGTGCCAAGTTTAAAGCTTGGGCTTTAAGGAGCAATGCCAGGTTTAAAGCCTAGACTTTGAGTAAAGTGTCAAGTTTAAAGCTTGGGCTTTAGTAAGATCATATATGCAAAATGGAAATTCTTGGTTTAGGGGTAGTTTCGGAATTTAGAGAAGTGTAGGTGCATAGCCAAATTAACGGGGGTGTAGGAAGTAATCCCACCAATCAAAACTTAACTTAAGGTCAAGGGTATTCTGGTAAATATGAGGAACTGGGGTTATATACAGGAATACAGGGGGTGCAAAGAGCACCCCCACTAATCCAAAACCCTAGGGTTTGGAACGCATGCAATGTGTCATGGAGGCGGCGGCAGGTTCGGTTTGAAGCGTGGCCAGCGAAGACAGTGATGGTTTTGTCGACGACGGCGGACGCTGCCACTGCAGCGTCAACGACGGCGACGACGCATGGTGGGGTTGTTATGTGACGAGTGGGGGGCGTGCTGGAGGTGCATGGGAGGCATTTCCATGGCAGTTTTGTGGCTGTATTGCTGCCATGGTTGACGACGTGGATGAGTGGGGCTTGTGGCGTTGTCTCAACGACGAGGGTGACGCTCGAAGGCTAACATGGTGGCGGTATGGGTCTTCCTGTGGTTGATGACGACGACAATGGCTTTGGTTGAAAATGAAGCTAGTTCAAAGGTGCTGGTTTGTTGGGTGCCTGGTGCAATTTGTGGTAAGAGAAGTGCTGCCTGTCGTGGCCGTGGACAACCATGGTGGCTGCGGGTTTGATGCGTGGACAGTGGCTTTGGAGCATGGTAGCGAAGGATACATGGTTGCGGTGGAGGACTGCGAGGCTTGAACATGTCCATGATGAAGTTCATGGTGGAGGTTGGAGCTGCATATTGGGTGGTTTCGTGGTGGCTTAAACGTAGGTAATTTGGCGCGTGGTGGTAAAGGTGGTAGGTGTGATGGTGGGCGTAGCACTGGCATGACCAAGGTACATGGCGATTGATGGCATTGATGTTGAGGGCTGAGATGGCTTGCACAATGGTTGTTTGGAGGCGTGAATGGGACAATGATAGGTGGTGATGGGCAGTTCTGTGGTGTTTTGGAGGTGCGAGGTGAAGATCAATGGAACGCGGTTAAAGGTGGATGTATGTGGTGACTTTCATGCTGTTTTTGTAGGGCGTCATGGTGGTGGTACGAATGCTTGGTGTTGTCCTGAAGGAATTGAAGTTTCTTACTTTTGCAAGCTGCAATGGAGGTGCGTGGAGGCTGTCCTGGAGGGATGGCTAGAGGTTGAAGATGGAGGGGGTGATGCTTGGGATGTTGCTGGCTTTGGTAGAGGTGTGTGGCTATTTTCGTGGTGCAGGTTAGAGGGGTGACTGATGTTGGATGGTGGTCAGAGGCGACGGTTGTGGTAGGTGAAGGTGGAAATAGTGGCAGTTGTGTGTCTTGTGGGGGCATAATTTGACGGCGTGAGGGTGGATTTCGGTCTGCATGCATGGCTGAAGCATGGCTTGCGAGGAGGCGTTTGGAGTATATGAAAGTTCATAATGGCTTGGGTTAGACGGCGACGGTGCTTGTGATTAAGGTCGTAGGTATTTAACATCATGGTGGGTGGTTTATGAAGGATATAGTGAAGAGGACGCTTGATTTTTTTTTTTCGGTTTGAAGGTATTGACTTGCGTGGTCGAGGATAGTTGTGGTGATCTATGAAGAAAGGTTAGTGAAAAGGGAAGTGGCACGTGAGGTGCTGATTGGGAATAGACAAACTTTGATGCGATAGTGTAATGGAGGGTTAGGAAGCTCGCAATGGCGGTGCATGTTTGTTCTTGTATTGTGTGGTTATGGCGACCTTGGAGCACTCATGGTGGTTGCGGTTTGGTGTAGGGTGTAACTCTAAAGTTTGATATTGTGGAGGTTGGGGATTCGCGTGAGGAAATTCTTTTGGGTTCATTGAAGGGTGGCGTTTTGAAGGTGGGTTGAAGTGGTGCAGGTTGAGGCCATAGGCTTAGGTGGCGGGATAAGAGTGGTGGTTGACCGTGACTTTGGTGGCAACTTGCATGGGAAGGAGCGAAGGCATTGGAAGTTTATGGTGGAGCAGTAGTAGTGCAAAGGAGGTCCAGTGTAAATGCAAGAGGATTTTGGCGTGTTCATAGAGATGCATTTTGATGCAATTTGTGGATTTTTTATGATGTTATGCCATGAACACATGAAATTCAAAAATAAAAGAAAAACGTACCTGAAGTTGCTTTTTTTCTTCGTGCTTTCTTTGTTCTCTCTTCTCAATGTTTTCTCCTCCTATTCTCTTTTCTTCTCGTTTCAAAATGATCTCCCCCTCTCTCTTTATTCTTGACCAATATATTTTTTTTATTTTTTTTTAATATTTTAATTGATATATTTTTTAAAAACTAGTAATTCAGTTTTAGAGAGGTTCAGAGAGGTTACTCTTTGACTCATTCACATTTATTTTTTTATTTATTTTTAATTAAAATTAATATTAAAGTGAATCTACCCAATAACGAGACTTAAAACACTTTTCAACAGTAAAAATCTATTTTTTATTATTAATTTATTTTATTTAAGTGGAGAACATGGGTTGGTGGTTATCTGAGTGGTTTAAAAAGTTGTTATTTAAAATATTTATTTATTATTATTATTTTTAAATAATACGTGGAATTAAGGAGTGAGAACATGAGAGTCTACTGCCATTGACTCATTCTTTTTATTATTTTTATTATTATTTATTTATTTATTTTTTCATCATCTTGAACGTGGAAATCAAGTAAGCAGTTTGGAAGCAGTTTTTTCTTTGTTTTTTATTTTATTATTTAATCTCCTTTTTTAATATATATTTATTTTTACTTTGTTTTTTATTATTTAATCCTTAATTATTTATTATTTGTTATTTGTCATTTTCGTTTTTTTAATTAATTATTATTTTTTTAATTATCACATTTTTAGTTTTCTCTTAATGGAAAAATTCAATATATTTTTAATTACTACTATTGTTATTATTGTTTTAACAAACTCTTAATAAACTGATTTTCCGTACTATTTTATTTTATTAATTTTATTCATTGAATATAATGGAACCAAAGTCTCTCTTTTTTATTATTTTAAATGACGACAATATAATAAAACTAGATAACACATCCTTTTATTTTAATTTTTGCATTGTTTTATAATATGAAATAATTTGCCTGCCCGGACGAAATTGGGTGTTGACAGAGTTGGACCCATATTGGGTTGAAACATTGGGCCTACATCAGGCTAAGGCCATGTTAAAGACTTCGGTCGATCGCACATTAAGTCAAGCCAAGTTGACCTAACCCAAAGTTGATTTGAGTTGCCCAAATTCAATTAAGTTAGGCTAGGCCCAGGTTAGATTAACTTGAGTCTGCCCAAGCCCAGGTTGAGCCGAGTTTCGCCAAGCTCAGGTCGAGCCGAGTTCAGATAGGTCTAGGTCGAGTCATGCCTAAGGGGATTAAGATGGACTAGGCCAAGTGGGTCAAAGTTGAGTTGTGCCTATTTTGGGTCGAGACATCGGACCTACATTGAGTTAGGGCCATGCCACTTTAGGTTGTGTTGAGTCAATTAGGATCCAGGTAGAGTCGTGTATGCCTAGGTTGGGTCCAAATTAGGCCAAGTGTAATTGAAATTAGGTTAGGTCATGCTTACATTGATCCAAATTTAGCTGAGTGCAGGTAAAGTTGAGTTTAAATGCGATTGAGATCGACCACGTCACATGAGGACCAAGTCAATTTCAAGTCATATTTGATTGATAACATGAGGACCAAGTCAATTTCAAGTCATATTTGATTGATACATCAAACTTATGTCATATCAAATCATATAAATTAAATTTAGTTGAACCCATATAAGGTGTATTCACGTCAAATTAATTAAGTTCATGTCATATTAGATTTAACCTAATTAACAATGTAAATTTAATCTTATTTAAATTAAATTGAAAATATTCAAATCAATTTGATCCACTTAAAATGGATTTTTTCTAAACTCAATCCATTTTATCAAATCTATATTAAATTTTGAAAAATTCAATTTATAATCACTCATAACTTATTTTCACATAGATTGTCTTCGGTATAAATTAACCTCCCTAACTTTCTATATAAAATGAAAAGAATGTTAAATGCTAAAGCTAGTGCGTTAGGAATGTATGGGATGGAAGGTGTTTCCATATCCCCATCCCAAGGATTACTAATTATTCTCCAATGGCCTCAAATAATTCCCAATTCTGAAAAAGTTATCTTGAATAGCAAAACACTTTCCCAAACAAGGCTACAGTAGGATAGTGGAAATTAGGATGACTGCTATTTTATAAATAATGAACTAAATATTTTATGCTACACGTATAGATTAATGCTAAAACGCACACAATTTAAAGTCAAATTACAGAAATTCATAATAAATATTAAGCTTCACTTATCGCACGCGACCTCCATTAATCTAGGTAATAAAAACACAATAATGACGTAAAAAAACTGAAGGATAAGGTTAAATTTTAATAGAAAAATATCATGACAATTTATGTGAACTGAGTAGAAAATCTAATGGAAGAAAGGAAAGAACATAGGATTAAAAATAGTCCTTTGATATGTGCCGGAATCTAAGTCAAAATAATGTTTTGCAGCATTTTTTATCGAAGAAAATGGAAAAAAAGAATCATGTTTGTGGAGTAAAAAAAGATTTTCGAGTCTTTAGTAGTTATGCCTTAAATTTATATTGCAATCGAGCATTATCTTCTCCTATCCCATTTTCAATCAGTCTCCAAAGTGTTCTGTGATATTATTTAGCATCGCGTATCAAAACTTGCAGGAATGTACTTATTTATGATTATGAAACTATATATGATCGATGAAATATTTCGAAAGGATAGAACTGATGAATGCTAAAAAAATCCAGCAATTTCTAATAATTAAAATTTATCAAATAAAGTAAAAATTTATATATATATATATATATATATATATATATATATAAAAT
>Ga0123340_1007754_pt1 | contig 10233 bp, 4 predicted proteins | sample SirMexnodulemix_FD_89961 | JGI IMG/M metagenome (GOLD analysis project Ga0123340, IMG submission 89961) | Root nodule microbial communities of legume samples collected from Mexico - Siratro Mexico nodule mix | ecosystem: Host-associated > Plants > Roots > Nodule | place: Mexico: Nepantla...
CTATTATACTATAAATATAATAAAATATTTTTAATATAATCAATTATGTTTTATATAATTTATAATCAACTACTTTTTTTATTTTGTGTAAATACTCTGTCAAATGTAAATAAAGTTTATCATATATAATAATTTTCCTTTTTCATGTTTTCACTCTTTGTTTGGACACAAGGCTCTAAGACATAAAGTTATCCAATTGCTATTTGTAAAATATGTTTTTTTAAAATAAATAAAGGTCTGCTATCACTAATTTCTCTATACACACGTACAAAATAAATAAAAAAAGATAAAATAAATTTCATTCTAAAATTAAAATAAACCTATACACGATTTATATATATTACAAATTTAATTTATTTTTTATTTTTAAAGGTTTTAGTTCAGTTAATTATTTTGGACCACCCTACATTGAAGGAGATTCTACACCCAACAACTAATAGTTTCACTTTTATGACAATTTTACCAAATGATAAAATTATAGAAGAGATATAAAAAAGTAAACATTTTCAATAAAGTAAATAGATTTTTTTAATATAATAACATAAATTTTTGAAGAACCGTAAAGATAAAACTTAAAAATATTTTTCTTTTAGATAAATATGTACATGAAACTAAATTGATAATAGTAAAAGATAAATACAAAAACACCTAAATAAAAGTTTTAATTTCCGAAAGTAATTTGAATTGAAAAGTAACTAGAACGAGTGATTGATGGTTGAAAACAAAATTAAAAGAAAAAAATAAAGTGAAGGAAGCTAAAAAATGATGCAATAAGGATTAATAAAGAGAAGAAGTTGACCAACTAATCTTAAAGAATTGAAAATATTGAATAGAAATCTGGTGAAATGAGAGTTTGTATTTAAATTAGAGTTTCATTCTTTATTCTCCTATGCACCTTATATTTTGTTTTCTTAATATATCTTACTCATATAAATAGCAAACTTCATCCTCACATTATTTATCTTAATTTTTATTCACAACTAAATATATATAGTGTAATATAATACAACATAATATGTACTTAAATGAATATATTAAGTTATACAATCATAATGAAGGGTCGCATACTAAAGAAAATACATGATATTTAAATATTTTACATGATTAATGTGTTTTAATTTTGATTATTTTCTTAAAAGGCAACAAAATTTTGATTATTTATACAGAAAGATAGGTATATTGCAAATATTTATTTTTCCCTATCAAAAATTCAGTTATGAGTATTATATTTGTAGTACTTTGAGTTTCAACCGTTTATTAATTATTTATCAAGACTGTTGGTTCATTATACCTTTCTCATATGATTCAGGTACTATTTAAGAAAAGAATACATGACCATTGGGTACTAAAATATTAATTGCAATTAAGTGATTGGCCATCAGAAATAAACCAAGCTATAAACAAATTAGGTAACATTAATTATTAATTGCGCAGGTGAAACCAAATACCAATACTTTCCATAATTTTTCTCACAAGTAACACTTTCTATAATTAAATTATTACTCTTGATTTATCTTTGTTCTTGATTTTTTTTTTTTTTTGCTTTCATTCTTTCTCTCTTTCTTATTTAGAAAATTACATCTTACCATTTTCCTAATCAAGTAACCAAGAGTTCGATTAAACTTAAACTTGTCAACAATTTTAGTAACAAAATTTTAGGATTTTTCATACTCATTTTTTGTTTTTGTGGATGAGCCAATCCAATTGGCAACAACACTAAATAATCTAAATCATGGTGTGTACGTCTCTCACACTCTCTCATTAGTATAAAATACATAATTAATTAGCCTAGTTTTACAATTTTGTAATTAGTCCCATCTATACAAACTAATATAAACTCAATCAGTATCAATTTTTTTTACCTATCAAATCACTACCCCTATCCAATGCAAAGACGTTTTACCTATTGCACCAACTAAATGCTCTTTCACACAAAGACAATTCCACATTTTGCTCTTCAACAAAGGCACGTATTAATAATAATATCTGATAGCTTTACACAACCATCAGATTGTTCTAGTGAATGCTACAAATCATTTGACATAAAATCATGCAGTGAAAGCTTTCTTAAATGCTTCAGCCATCACATAAATTGCAGCTACCTTATTATGCATATCCACTTACACATACACCAATATGAAATGTACACAGAAAATTGTCTGTGTCCAAACTTGTCCAGGTGCCAAACTCTGATGTAACACTGATCATAGCCCACAAAAATGTGTCATGTATGTAAAATGGCTAGAGGATTGTAGGACCACAAGGTAGGTCATCTTGCCATTAACACATTTAGTTAGGTCTCATTCATTATCATATCACCTTACCCCCCCCTATATCTAAAGTCTCTTTTATGTAAAAGAAACCCATGTGGCCATATCAAACTCTTCTGTCACCATAAATGGAAGCTGCATGTGAGGGTAGCATTTAATACAAGATAATTATAATGTAAGAGGAAAGAAGGGTAGAGTAGAGTATGTCCCTTAATGTGGCACGTGCGTCCCATGTTAGTTTCCTTTTAAAGTGACCATTTTCAGGTGCTACTTCCTCATGAGACATTGTCTAGAGGACCCTGAAGCCATAAACTTAGCTGCTCCTCCTCTAGTAGTTGCTGGATCAAGTTCATAAAGATTTATGCAAAATTAATTAGCCTATGGAATATATATGGTATCTATTTTCTGAAAGCAAGTGGTGCATCATGAGAATGTGAACAATATTGCATAACATTGTTTACATGTGTATAGTAGGGTAGGGTCCTAACCAAGTATACCAGAAATCAAAGGCTGGCATATACCACAGGCCAGTTGGGAGATAATCATGATGTTTTACTCATCATTTCTACTTCGAAAATTACGATGGTTTACTTACCATTTCTCAGTTGAAGATTATGACCAACTAACTATAAAATAACTTTAACTGGCTGTTGAAGATTGTATTATATATTTAGCATGCTCCTCATGTAAAAAAAAGGGTTTGTAGTGTGCATAATATATAACAAACTTGTACTCAGATTTGTTTAATGAAAGAAATGAGTATGTCAAGGATAATTTGATTATAGAGTTTACAAGAAGTTTAAACATTGCTTGTTTACATTTCTGACCCAAAAAAATGTCTTATTAAACTTGTTTAGGGAGTAACACAAGGATATAGTCTCATATTTTGCTTAAAGACAGTGTAATAGGCATAAAGAAATGGTCAAAATAGTTAGGTACAGAAAATTGGAAGCTTTGTACTTAAAAGTGTGAAGTTAATACCGATTATTTTTCAATAACCAAGTTGCATAGTTAAGGTACAGTGTTGGATATAAAAGGATACTCAAGCTATTATGACTTCATTTGTAATTGGCACTCTGACTTGAACCAGAAACCAGGCCTAAACCTTTTTCTATCTCTCTGCAAACTCAAATCAGATTCGGTGACAACAACTCGTACGGTTCCAATCAAACAAAGATGGTTAATGCTAAATCCGAGTTACATCAGAAGAGTGTCCTTCAAATCAAGCAAGATGACAAGTTCTTCTGCAGGCTACTCTCAAAAGAAAGTTCTATGTCCAATCCTTCCTTCAGAATAGCCCTTGCTGTGCCATTTGTGTGGGAATCTCAGCCAGGAACACCCAAACACACATTCTCAGAGGACACTCTCCCTCCTCTAACTCCTCCACCTTCTTATAATTTTAACCTCAATACCTACAAAAAGAAAGAGAAGAAGCACTCAAAGTCCAATCTCTTGCTGACTTTGCTGCCAAAACTGAACCTCAAGAAAATGATTCTCTCATCCTCATACCCTTCATGGTCATCATCATCAAGCTCCTCAAAAGTTGTCCCTATGGCCAAGTTTGGAAAGAAGAAACTCTTAGGCTATGGATCATCCAATGATAATGAAGGAGGTGGTGCTAGTTCACCCTCTTCCAAGTCATGCTTTAGCATTCCTCGGGCCTCCAGTTCTTAAGGTACTCGTTATTGTCATAGCTTGGCCTTGGATCTGGAGAGGACAATGTGCTGCTTATATAGTTTCTCTTTGTAAATTTTTCAAGCTTATATACTCTTCATGTTTAGAGGACACTATATATTCTATGCTAGAATTGATCTTTTAGAGTTTTGTCCTCTCAAATTACAAGCTTGCTTAGAAGGTCATGTATTTTCTGGTGTGTGAGTGTATCTTAAACATTTTGTGCAGTTTGAAATTATCTTAGAATGTGCCAAAACAGAACCGTGAACATTACTTTTGTGGAACCTCATAGTACGCAAAAAATGTGGTTGTTATTGTAGTGGTGATGACAAACTTATAAAACACGTAATAACAGAACATTTAGTGGTAGAAAGTTTATAAATCCACTTGCAGCTTGATGATCTTTAATCAATTGATTGACTTGTACACAATTAATTATACTACACTTTTACTTTGAGGGAGGGGAAGGAGAAAAACCTTAATCAGCATCTTTGACCAATGCTTTATCTTTTCACCAATACTGCTACTATAGGGTGTTTATTTTGTCTGTCTTAATGATTTTATTTATTGCAAAGAGAAGAACTGGTGGAATGTACTTTAACTGGTGCAAATTGCAAAGAGAAAATGTTTCAAACAACTCCAAATTCTGGATATGCTACTAGTTTCAGCCACGTAATTAAAAAGAATCACTTAATGAATCGTGTCAAAAATACTAGCACATGACTCCAGTTAGATGTTAACATGTTTAGTTTCATGTTGAAAAATTGATTATAAGATAATAATTGAATCAATGCGTAACACAAACTTCAACCCAAGAGGTTAATTATGGTAATGAGTTTGTTTTTCTTATCCTTTTCTATTGAATGTGAGGCCAAACTTGGCTCCAATAATAATCATTTTACCAATTTGGCTTGCAACAGTTAGAATAATTTCAGAGTTCATTTCCTTTTCTACTGGCCTTGGTGGCTTGTTTCTGATTCGTGTTGGTAAAGAAAGACTACATATACTTTGGGTTTAACATTTCCCTTGTGTCACGGTCACGGATTCTTATAGAAACAATCACCTCATGAAGGGACACATCTTCAGTTTAAGCAATTATAAAAGGAATAAAAAGCTATGTGCACACTTATAACACCAATCAAATACACATTTAACATTACATCAGATAAGCAAACAGTAACCACTTTTGTCTTTTGTATATTTACTTCAAAGGCACGTACCTACTAAAATAACTGGCCATTTCCAATTTACTATGTATTATTAATTTATCATGGTTTAAGAAATTATAAATATAGTTATTAACAACATCTCTGAACCGACATTTTAGTAAAATGCAATAGCACATTACCAGAACTAGAGATTAGAGAGTACCAACAATTTGAAACTTGTTTGAAATTGTTTAAAAGCTAATTTGTCGGCAGAGAAGCTGGTAGTGACTTTATCTTGTCCCAGGTTCCATGTGCACATGGGCCATATATTGTGTAGTATATTAGTAACACAAATAACTATTAACTAATAACTGTGACACTTTTCACAATAATTCTAGTCTCTAGAAATCAAAGGAAATGGAATATTATAATTATATGGTCCCTTGAGATTTTCCAGCGATCGAAGAAGATCACCGATAAGTAGTCATCAAACTCAATTTTAGATTGTTCTTTCCCTATTCACCCGGCAAAAGAAGCAGAATATTATTTTCCCTTTGTCTGTTTCTACCAATTAAAATGCTACACCACACGGTTCCCAAGACTTTCAGCTCAATTATATGTGATTATGACTCATATTCAATTTATTTTCCTTAGCAAGTTCTATATATGTTATCTTGGCCTCACCAACTGAAGATTTTGTAGGAGACAAAGGATAAGAATATTGGCCAACATGGACTTGAAGAAAAGCAGTATCAAAAGCAGTTGCAACTTAAGAACTTAAGATGGACACTTTTTTTTTCAAGGCATGTGTGCTATTTCATTCATCACTTAATATGTGGCTGTATTTACAAATTAAATTTATACAATAATCAACAGATAGTCCAAAAATGTTGACTTGAGTATTTTCACCTTATGGCAGGTATATAGAATTACAGAAGTAAAAGGGTTTTGTGTATATCCTATGATTAGAATGAGGTAGAGAGGGACTGTTAGTTCTAAACGTAACATGAGCTTAGTGCTTCTTCATTGATTCTGGTCACCTGGTGTATTGCATTTGCCAAATAAGCCACATTGCTTGTGGTCACACCTGCCATGCTGCAAGTATCACCAAGGAGTTATGTAGGAATAATATTCTCTAGTGCAGTCAAAATTAGCAAATTAAGAAAGGAAGAGAAAACAATTTGACAATTAATTGTAGTAACTACTTTGAATTTTAGTATTTCCTTTAATGAATACCTTATTCTTCCATCAGGGGTCATGTATATATGGAACAGCTTCTCTAGCTGCTTAACCTGATCAGGGGTTAATCCAGAAAAACAGAACATGCCAACCTGCATTTGTGTTTACATACAAGTGTACAACTGTGAGCTCAAGTTATAACATGATTCATTAAGCATAAGGTAACTAATCAAGCATGCAAAACCTGAGAAGTTATATGCTCCCAATTGAAAGATGATTCCAAGTTCTCAAGATATTGTCGCAGGGTAGTTCGCATAGTTCCAATCCGATTGGCCATGACCTTCAAACAGCATTGCCAAAAGATGTGAGTAGATCCTGAATTAATTTGAAAAGAAAAGTTAAAAGAAGGATTTAAGAAGATGAATATCACCTTTATTTCTTTCCTCCAAAGTGCTTCTACATCAGGGTCGCTTAATATCTTAGCAACCAGTGAAATACCATGAGAAGGAATGCTGCTATACATTGCATGGGACATCAACTGCAGTTGACTTTTAAGTGCAGCTACTTGCTTTATACTCTGGCACAAAACACTGTTATAGATTTTAATGTAGATTAGTAAAGCTGATAAGAACGTGAAAAGTAAAACAGTCAAAGGTAAGAAAATATTATTACAAAGTTGAGCTTCATGTGATATTATGAAATATCATGTACTTGATGCTTGCCTCAAAAAAGCATTATGGAACATATTTGACATCTAACTTCTATTTTACACGTCATAGCATATGCTATGCCTCTAAATATCTTAGTGTGCAGGACTTTTCTTACCTAAGACAACCAACTTTATGTTCGGATAATCCCATGTTCTTTGAAAATGATTGAGAACATCCTATCAAATGCCCATCCTCAAGGAAAATTCGAAGTGCTATGGCATCCTTGTCAAGATCCCCACTAGAAAATCCTTGATAAGCCATGTCAAAGAAGGGGAAATGATTTTTTACCTGGAAGATAATTAACGTTAGAATATTATAATTGATTTAGATTTTTTTATAGTACAAAGCTATAGTGAAGCCTCTCATGTCTCATTTTCACCTTAAACTGGTATGATATTTCTCTCCATTGTTCCTCAGTAGGGTCAACACCAGTTGGATTGTGGGCACAAGGATGAAGCAGGAAGAAAGAACAATCTGGTGCATTCTGAAATTACCAACACAGAATAAACAGAGAAGATTAAATGTTGCTTATGCCACTGCTGGATAGGAAATAAAACATAACATTGTCAACTTTAGCTGGTTTCAAGTTCAGCGCAATTCAGAAACAAAATCACATTTCATTGGTTAACATTAAATGCATCTATTTTACCATAATGATGCAGCTTTTTTATTTGTTTGAGAGACAAGAAGCATGAAATTGATACCAAAGCTTCTCATCTTTGCAAATAGTAAAGTTAATATGGTTCTCAACATCATCAATAACTTTGATAAATACACTTTCCATACCTTGACATCTCTTAGGAGTGCAGCAAAATCTAAACCCCTTGTATCTGGATGGTAGTAGTGAAAGGTTTTGACAGGAATTTCAGCTTGTCTCCATATATTGTGGTGACTGCAGCATGCAAACTTTATGCATTAGATATTGAAAGAACACAAATATCTCAAAAAAGAATCCAATGTGAAAAGGACCTACTTTGACCAGGTAGGATCTGGTAGATACATTTGAGAATCAGGGTAGAAATGTCTTTGAAATTCAGCAAAAAGCCTACATGCTGCAGTTCCAGACAGAGTTGGAACTCCTGCAAACAATCCTTCTCTCACAACATATGAATCATTTCCATATGCCAATTTTACACACTCCTGGACAAATTTTGTTCTGACTGCGGAAGAGTTTAACTCCCTGTCAATAAATAATGTTAATTCGTTTTTGAAAAGTACAAAAATATTAATAGAATCACTAATGTTGACAGAGTGTGATACACAAATTCAGGAGTGAAAATAAAATGCAAACAACGCAATTCGTGGGGGAAAGAATTTCATCACTATTAGTATTGCACGAAATCTACAACTATTACAAAACTTTTATTCCACCAGACAGCTGGTCAAAGTTATACTAGAAGGAAATTGAACCCCACCACGAATTCATCCTTGAGAGAACTTTCTCTACCCTACTTTTCATTGGATGAACACAACCAGATGACACATACATATTACATGAATAGTTTTCATCTTACATTATATATATATATATCCAACCATTCAAAAACGTAAGTTAAATTGGATCTTCTATTCAAGAATACAGTGTGGTGTTTGGTAAGTTATTCCACTTTTAATGCAGGCAACAAAAAACTAACCAAGACACACTGCGTAAATAGTACTGGATCAGTTTACTTCTGTTGCTACAGGAAAATAATAAATAAACACCAAGTTGTTTGACCTTATTATATAAATGATTTTCTGAGATAGTTTTGTTCAAGAACAACAGAATTGAAGTTCTACTTTGGGTAAACGATCATTTTAATCCTGATAAAGCAAGTATTCGAAAGAAGAAAAAAAAAATCTAACTTGGTTTCTAAACATGTAAAAAATGACAAACTTTATCCGTTCTTTAAAACAATAGACTTTAACACAAAATAGTAACACCCTCAGAACAAAAGAAGGAAAATCCAAGAGTACTCACTCCACTTTGCATCTCTGAATCTTTATTTCTGCATCACGAACACATTGAGGAATGAAAGGTTTGCCATCATCACCCCTGTAAGTTCCCTTACAATGACAAAGAAAAAAAAAGTCAGGGATCACAAAACATGGAAGATGAACATATATACATACACTGTAACTATATATAAACATGTACCATTCCAAGATTGATCTTGTGGGGAAAAGGGTCAGATTGAAAGGCCTCGTTGACACTCACAATGGGGTCCTTTGGGGCCGGTCTTACATGGTCCCACCAACCACGGGCACTGGAACAAGAAGTGGATAAAAATCTTCTGGACATTCTTCCATTGATGTACCTCCACATAATGCAACACTCTTACGTTGTAATATATGCTGTGAACTCAGTAAAATGCTCTTAAGTTTGTTGAAACAAGAAAAAGGGTTTCGAATGGTTATATAAGGAGAGGAAAGAAGAAGAAAAAGATGATGCAGAGTGAAGTTTCCCTTGCCGTGGTTTTGCAGTGGTCTTTTCAAGGAGTTCCTATGTGCTGCTTTGGTTTTTTTACTGTTTCCTTTCATGGGAAAACCAATGTGGGCTCATTGTTTTGACTTTCTTATTATGTATATTTTATGCAACGTGTCAATGTTACTGCACCATATCATATTATATTAGAAATTTCTGTCGGTAATATATTATGTTTGGATAAGTTCTTTTGTAAATTAATTTTAAAAATATATCGGAAAAATAAAATTATTTTTTTCATATATTAAAATTAGTTTATGTAGTAATTAAAATCAAAATTTAAAAATTATATAAGATAAGTTTTATAAATTAGTTTATTTAAAAAAATAAGTTTAATTTATAAAATAATTTTTTTCTAAGTTTTTAAAAAAGTTCGCCTGTATCAGGATTTGAAATTAAAGAATTGGATACAGTTTTTATTTATTGAAACGGGACGTTCATCAATAGTTGGAATTTCAAAATTTTTTATATTGTTAAACAAGAGGAGGGTCTGTGCCGTAGAATGTGAAGTGTACATGAGTTAGGAGAAAATATCTTATTGTGCGGTCAGTCCTGCGATTTTTTACATTTTTATTAGTGATTTTCTTTTTCTAAAAGTCAAAAACAAATATATTAAATAAAAATATTTGAAGAATGTTGTAACTGCCACTCAAATCTAAATCCTTCGTTTGTATATATATAATATTTAATTAACAGATTAATTTTCTTGACATATTATATTATTAACATTAAAATAATAATTATTGTTAATAATATTAATATTAATATTAATATTATTAATAATAATA
>Ga0123340_1007755_pt1 | contig 10233 bp, 4 predicted proteins | sample SirMexnodulemix_FD_89961 | JGI IMG/M metagenome (GOLD analysis project Ga0123340, IMG submission 89961) | Root nodule microbial communities of legume samples collected from Mexico - Siratro Mexico nodule mix | ecosystem: Host-associated > Plants > Roots > Nodule | place: Mexico: Nepantla...
TATATATATTAATACTCATCGTGTCTCAAATATAAATTATATATTTTAAAATTTTTGATTAAAATTTTCTGAAATAAATAAAAAAAATTATGTGTTGCTGTTGCCTATAACTAAAAATATTAGTTTATATATTTCCTAATTATCAACTATTGCTTACAAAAAAAAATATGTTTAAAATGCTTTTCTATTCCATATTACAAAAGCAAAATTGTGGTATTTAAAAACAACCAACAATAAAATACTTAAAAAAAATTCTAGAATACAACAATTCAATAAATCAATTAAGTTTTATTTGACTTTCACAACCTTGTGCATCTTCTTACTTAAAGTTTGGATTTCACAATCTTCTTACTTAATGTTTGGATTTCGTATCCTTTATCAACTCTAATGGTGTTAACAATCATTTTCCGTAAAAACATAGTGGTAGGAGTTTGTTCCAATACAACAAAAATTTCATCCTCCATAAACCCATGCATGCATTTGGAAAATAAACCAATTATATGGAGAATAAGTATCATCACTAATATCTTACTCATGTGATGGTGCCTCTTATCTTTTGGATTGCAATTATGAGGGTATGATCATGTGATAGGTTACGTGCTAATTTTTGGATTATAATTATGAGCTTGTGGGTGTAGCTTTAATTTCTTAATGCAAGTTAGGATAGGTGTAACATCCCAATTTTTTTTATACTTTAAATTAAGGGTTAATGTTTTCAGGGTAGAGATTAAGTTATTGGTTATAAAGATGTTAAATTGTGAAAGCCAATCAAACAATTTTTTTACGTAAAGTTAACAAAGTGTCTTAATTTAAATCAAACTAAAAAAATGGAATATGTCTTTAAAAATTTAGAAAGCTGATTTTTGTTGACTACAATTACGCAAATTAAGAACTGTGATTAAATTGACTAATTAATGGAGTCTAACAAATTTTTTACTACATAATTAATAAAAGGAATTTATTAAACAATAGATAAGATACAAGATATATTACACTTAATTAAATTAAGTCAAAGTAGTGAAAATTTGGTGTCCTAATCTTCAAGTTTGGTGATATGACACATGCCAAAAAAAAAAAAAAAACATTATTGGAGGTTGCTATGATCCTAATTTTTTATGTCAACTTTCCTTTAAAGGGAGAGACAAATTTTATTCTTTTTCATTATCTCTTTGCATAGTAAACAATTCTCTTTTATAAATTTTTATCTGACCTCTCTATCGAAGTCACCATCTTTGAGCACAAGTCTTAACCTTTGGAGACCAAGACGCAACCTTTTATACTCTGCATTAAAGCCACTAAACTTTAAAAACATAAATTTCCAATTTGAGAACTGTTTTTGATAGTAGTAGATTCTCACTGATAAAAAAGAATCTATAAAAATAAAAATACAATAAAATAAAAAATTGAAAATAAAAACATCTTGTCATGAACCTGATTAGCTGAATGTTTTGGTCAATGCGTTGGTTAAATACTGTCATTCTATTTCTCAGTTTATCTGCTTGTTTGTTTCGTAGTTCCTCGCCAAAATCTAATAAACATTCATTATTGTTTCAAAATATGTAACAAATTTGAATTGTGCTCACCATCTTCCTTTTTTCACGTAGTTTTAAATAAATTCATTTTAATTTTTTAGAATGATAAATATATTGTTTTTATTTAATTTTTGTTTTACAGGGTAACAAAAGAATTTGGCAATTTGCAAGAGAATATACCATTACTCCTTCAAACACACGAAAATTTCGACACTCCCTTTATAAGCTTTCACGTCAACTAAGGATGTGAAATCAAACGCTCTATGAAATTAGTAGTTATAGCATTTAAGTTATTGACTACTTAATAGCATCAGCATTGCAAAAACTCTCAATAATCCTATAAATAGTAAGACTCATTCACCTATTACTCAATTTTAATGCTACTTGTACCAATTTAATGCAATGTTTTTTTTATAAATTTTAATTTATTTCATGAAAATAACTCTATACGATAAATTTCTACCACACAACAACTCCCTTCAGTTGCTTCCAATATTATTTTTAAATTTTAAAAAATATTAATTTTCTTTGGCTATTTTTATCTTTATTCCACACCTATGTGTCTATTAGAGTAGATATGTTTATTCATTATTTTCCAACTTGAAACTCGAAGGTTCGTTGACGCGACTTTGAGTAATGAATGATTATTTGTTGGATGGTCATGTTGGAATTTATACATATAGATTATGGAAAATAAGATTGACCCACAGTTATTGGTCATTAATCCAACCATAGTGTTGCTCAAAGTTTACCACTTTCAATATCAACAATTGATCTGGTTAAGAAAAAGCATAATTTCTTTATCTCTAATAATAGGACATTATTTTGCAATTTTTTTTACCTTTTTCTCTAATTATCTCTTTCATAAAATAATTATTTAATAAAATACTCTTATTTATTTTAGTTCATAACTAATAGATATTATAATTTATCCCTTTTTCTATCTCTTCTGAAGATTTTATTTGATAATTGAACAGTTTAATTTTTAAAATGCAAACTCCATCATTTTTCTTCACATATTAATTATTTTTAAAAAAAAATATAATTATAGACAATAATTTAATATTACTATACAAATTAACCAAATTTTTTTAATAAGTGTAAGATGTGCTTATGATTAAAACACCGCACAAAAATTCGATTTAATATTACGATTAAGTTGTTAGACTGAGTATGACTAAACTTGTAAATATGTTATTGGTATCAATTTTTAAACACTCTTTCCATTAATTATATAAGTATTCACATTATTCACTTATACTCTAATGATAAAATTTGTTAAATATCAAACTTAACTTTAAATAACTATATTATGGTATTGGTAGTCTCTATACTAAGATAGCTTTTGGGACATAGAGTTACGCTGTCTTTATGGACCATTAAATACTAAATTTGAATCATTAAAACCTTACAGGAGTTACTCTAATTAAGTGTGGTGAATTCCTAATCAGGGAAACTTAATCTCAACCTTGAAAAGAACCATCAATTACAAATATAGGATTCTGGATTCAGAAGAAGAAGTGCAGTACATATCCTATTTAAAGACTCTTCTAAGTTCTAACAGTTAAAAATAACTACATATAAAATAGAAGATAATAAGTATCTCTGTCTTCTCTAAGTAATAATGAATTAGGACCCATCCATTAGAAGTAAATGAAAAAATATTAGAAAAGAAATCCATATTAGTAAAAAATAATTATTTGTTGTGAAGGGCAGGCAAATGGAAAGTAAAAAATGTAACGTTTTCGCTATTGTTAGTGGGATGAGGTACTAACATGAATTTGTCCAATACATTTTCGTAATTCCATGTCTCACTTTCTCTTTTAGATTTGATTAGCGACAACAAAGTCAAAATCTCTCCTCCATTTATTTAATGTTGCGATCTACTCTGAAAATGTGATATACTAGTTAAACCTCAACTGCAAAATACGTGTGATTACGACATGTTGTCACATGTTCAAGTTTGAACTTGCCCAAAAACACGTTTGCGGAAATGTCTAAAGATATACGAATACGAATTCTATTGAAATTCTAAAGAGAATTCTATCCTACCCGTGAATGAAATAATTTGGAAACACGAACACCCGTATGAAACCACCCTTGATAGATGAAATTCACATATATTCTATTAATAATTTTAATACCAACTTGATGCAAATTAATCCAACCAACCCCCTCTTGTAAAAATAAACATTTTGATCAAATTTCTCGTTAATATATGACTTATGACCCATGTTATAATGAAATTTAAAATAGAAATTATGTAAATTAATATATTACTTACATTTCTCAATCAACTCAAAATAGTCATAGGAGTTTTTGTAATTGAGGAAATTATGGCTAAAAAAAATATCAACTCTCAATTGTTTGAGAAATAAATAGGGCCAAAATACTCCAACAGTGTAAAGCAGCGAAGATCTTGAGTTCACTATTCTATTTAATAAGTCGTGTGTAGTTCAACTTGCTCAGAAAAATTCCGCAAGTTGATCATGTGGTAATGTTTATGCATGTATATATAAGAACTAGAGTTTGGAAGCAAAAAAGTTGTTGGTAAATGTTCGCAAGAATTTGTGTAAGCACTTGTAAGCACTTATATGTCGGTGTATTGTTTTTAATTGGGATTCAACACAGCTAAACTTTCTTATTCAAAAATTAGAAGATATTTTTAATTTGTTTTTAAAAGGTATTAGAATTTAATTATTTCTTATGAAATCGAATCTCAAACATAAGATGAATAATATATAAATTAAATTAAAGAGAAAATTGAAAACATAAAGAGATTTTAATAATATACTTTAGTATTGTACTATTAGTATCGAATAAATTATTCTTAAGTTGATTTTAAGGTGCCTAATATCCCACTGTAATATAAAATTCCCATTTTTTAACGAAAACACCGATCAATGACAAATTAAGCACAAAATAATGGAGAGCACAACACGGCTAATACCATTGAAAGAAAAAACACGACTAAAAACATCACATCCTTGATACAGTTGTTTTCAAAAGACCAAAAAACGAGTAACTCAACTAAGTCTTGTTCACATCATAAACAAAACAGATAAAACAGTTCTACGAAGGGACACCAGACATTAAAGAAGTCTACTTGCACGTAATTTCCCAACCAACACCAGATTAGTTGTCCTCTTGAACATAATATATATTAATTATGCACTTGCAACTTGACTAGCTTTTACCATTGGCGATAGAAGTTCTTACACTGTGATGATGGCAGGCACATCAGGCACCAACTTGGGAGATTTCCCTGCTAGACCTGTTGTATTTCATGTGGCTGTTCACGAGCTGGCCAGATGCAATTGCAGACATGAGTGAGAGCTCCCCAGCGAGGACTGCACCAGCTACTATGGTTGCTAGTAACCTAGCATTTGCTCCAGGAGACTCCTTGCTCGCACCCTTCACCCCCAGTAAATTAAGGCACGCTGCTTGAGACGCCAGTTGTGTGCCCCCTCCAACTGTACCCACCTGCACCATTGTTCAACTCTCACAGATCGTAACAAAATACCATTATTAATATGCATCAAATGCTATTATTAATGTGCACTGCAATTTGAACAACTAACGGTCCCTTCACACACACCTACGTGGAGCAATCTACTCTGCAATATGTATATGTGGCACTTGGTTGGTGACTTACATGTCACCTTTCTAGAGTAGCTTTGCATGTAAAGGAAACGGAGGATTTGAAGAAAAAACAAATTTTGTTCTGATCGTTTAATTGTTTTTTTCAATATAGAAAAATAGGATAGCTCCAAAATAACTATTGTATCAGACATGCACTGACATTAGCATGTGAATCTGTCTACACGCCTCTGCAATGGGTTATTGCAGAGAGAAGAAAAGAATAAAACTGTGATGGAAACAAAAATTTCTGAAGACAGTAATAATGAACTTTGTTGTCTTGATTAGATGAGTTAAAGTGGAGGAATAAAAGAATAAAATAAATAAGATTTTTAACTGTCTAGATTATATGGAAAACCAAAAATATACTGTTTTATTATTAATACTTTTTATTTTTTTTATTTATTATTAAGCATATAAATATTCATAAACTATTTATTACATAGTTTTAACATAATCTTTGTCAAAAATATAATATTATTAAAAGAATATTTTCAAGTGTCAGGTTTTCTGAAATAAGAGAGGAGAATAATTTCTGCTACACAAGCCCTCTGTCCACAAGGCTAACCAGGGTTAAACATAGTTCTGTAGACAAGGATTTTGGTGATATCACCTTGTATGACGGGTGGATTCATACGTACTAGATAACAGAAAATTTTAAAGGGAAATGACCGGTTGACGTCATCTTAAAAAATACAATCACTATATTATATTTTATAATAATCTTTTTTAGATATTAATTTTTTCTTCTACTTTATTCATTTTCTAATTAAATAAAGGGACTAGAATCAACAGGTACTATAGATTTTGTCTAGTCACCATTTTAGATTACACGTGTCACTTTTATATACAACTTCAGCCCCCTTACACTTTGTACATTCTACTATTTTATACAGATACTGACTGCTACCTTCTACTATTTTATCTTGAAGCATTTATTTGTTATTTTTTATTAAAATTATATGACTTCTTTTTCTGCATTCGTGCGGTTGCGTATCTTTCTCATGCAAAACACTCGTTACTAATTTTTTTTTTCTATTATCATTATCACAATTCTCACAATATAAAAGAATAATAATGTTACGTAGACAAATACCTACAAATACTTTAGATGAAATAATAAATATTATCTTAAAAATATATTCTTTTCTTCTATTTCTGTGTTTAAATTTTAAAGTTTGTGTCTCTGTTCATTTTAAAGCAAGAAGCAGGGGAGGCCTAATTAATTAAAGAAGATTATTAAAAGATAATAAGAATTTAAGAGTATGCATACCTCAATGGAAGGCATGGTGACAGAGATGTGAAGTTCCTTGGCGCCATTGACAGCTTCCATCATAGTGATGCAGTGAGAACTCTCCACATTCTGAGCAGGATCCTGTCCAGTGGCCAAGAAAACTGCAGAAACTATGTTACTGGTATGGGCATTGAAACCACCAAGAGCACCCGCCATAGCTGACCCAGTAAGGTTCTTCAACATATTAAGCTCCACCAAAGCCTCCACGCTGGTCTTCAACACTTCCTTAACCACATCCTCCTTAATAACAGCCTCGCACACCACCGACTTCCCTCGCCCCTCAATCCAGTTCACCGCCGCAGCTTTCTTGTCCGAACAGAAATTCCCTGATAATATTGTAACAATAAGCAAACAAAGTGATGTAGTGACATGTTTGGTGTTTAATTACTTACCAGAGATTCCAAGAACATCCATGTCAGGGAAGTCTTCCTGAAGAAAATCAAGCACGTTTTGAACTCCTTTAGAAACCATGTTCATCCCCATGGCATCCCCTGTACTGCAACTGAATCTAAGATACAGATTCTTCCCTGCTATTGCTACTTTTATGTCCTGCAATCTCGCAAACCTGCTTGACCTACACGTGTCACACCAACCTTTATATCTCTTTTTTACTTTAATTGAATCAAATAAAAGGTACAAATACTGTTGAAATTTGTGATTAAACTCACTAAATTTAAATTAGAGAGGTTCACTCAAATTGATCACGTGTTCAAATTATAAGAAAAAAACAGAATTTGTTTAAGTGAAAGTAAAATTACTTGTTGAAAACTTCCGCAAGGGAATCGAAGTTGTCCGGATCTTCCAGGAAGAACTTGAGCTCAGCGGCGCGTTTGGCAGAGCCAAATCGAACCACTGGAGCTCTGGTCATGGCGTCACGGAGGAGCACGGAGGAAGCTCCGCCGGAGAGGTGAATGGCCTTGCAGCCTCTGTTGGTGCTGGCGACCAAGCACCCCTCGGTGGTGGCCAAGGGAATGGTGTACTCTTTCTCGTCGAGAAGCAGCGGTCCGGCGACGCCGACGGGGATCTGAACGAACCCGATCGGCATCTCGCAGCACTGCCCAAGTATGGACTCGTAATCGAAGCCCTCGACAGGGAGACCCTCTAGGGACCTTCCGGTGAGGCTCTGGACCGCCTCGCGGCGGATCTCGGCAGCGCGACGGCAGTCTCCGAGGCGGGACTCGAGGGAGTAGGAGGGAACGGAGCCGGAGACAACGGCGAGAACAAGGTCGCGATCGTCTTTAGGAAGTGGCGGGGAGGGAGGTGGGTCGCAGGTTTCGGGAATGTGGTGGTGGAGGTCTTTGACTGAGGAGGTGCGAGAGTTAAGTAAGGGTTGGATGGTAAAACCGAAGTAGGTGGTTATGTAAATGAAGGAGAAGATGATGAAGAAGATAGCGACCATCTCGGAGAGTGTGACAACGTAGAGAGGGATGGAGGCGCGAATCTTCTCGCGCCATTGTAGAATGAGGAAGTAGGTGACGGAGAAGAAGATGATGGCGAAGAAGAAGGTGAAGATGAGGACATTGGTAAGGTTGGAGTTGGAGTCGTGGTTTGTATTAGGGTTGGGTTTTCTTGAGGGTTCGCCGGAGCGAGAGGAACGGTTGAGTCGCCGGCAAACTTCCATTTCTCGGGATAAAATAGGGGAAGAAGTGGAATCCAGGAAAGGAAAAAAGGGAAGTGGGAGATGGTGTTGGATGGTTGAAACAAAATGCAGAGTGTTACAATCCTTTTTATAGAAACCAGCACAGCATCTCACCTCCTCATCTTTTTCTATGGGCATCTCAACTTCTTTTAATACTTTCATTAGTTTCCATTTATTATGAACACTTCCCTTTTCATTCTTATTTATTTCACTGTTTTACTTCTTAACCCTGTATAAATTCATTTATTAAATAATTAATACGTCACTAAACACGAAATAGCCTGTGCATGTAGCGATAGTGAAATAATTGTTTGTTTTTTCACGTGTGTATCCGTTCATCCTCGTCTTGTATATCCCCTGTTTTCAAAAATGGCTCTAGACAGAATGAATATTGACGAAAATCCACACAAAAAATTCATGTGAAAAACTAGTTTAAATTGATTTTTTTTTTAAATTTAAATTTAGTTCTAACATATTTTTAAGACAAATAACAACACATACTTGTTGGATATACAAACCAGTATAAAATAGTTTATTCTTTTTTTCTAGTAAAACATCTTAATCATCTACATTAAATTTTATGCTTTTTAGAACTTATCTTTAACTTAAACATATATTTATTTTTTTACTTAAAAGATTCCTGTGTTTTGTTAAATATTTGATTTAGCTTTTATATTTGTTTTAAATGTTAAGAATTATCAAATTATTATTTTGTTTTAGTTTTTAATGTCATAGAATATGATATGATATGTATTTAATAGTGTTTTATATATTATTAAGTTATTAATCATACTTATTAGTATTGGAGCACATTAACTATTAATGATTAGAAAAAAATATTAATGATAAAACCAAAAACCAACTACCTGTTACTTGTACTCATGTACATGTACTTCTATAGTGTGAATGGGGTGTAACATTCTTTGAATAACAACTAGGAAAGGGATATTTATCCAAAGTTATGATAAACCTTTACCTAATTTTGAAAGAAAGGGACAGAGCAATGAGATTGAAAATGATAAATATAATAATTGATATCAAAGCAAAAGTAGTCATGTATGTGTAAATTTCCATAGCTGGGTGTCTATTATGGACACTGTTTAAGTAATTTGCTTAAGATTGAATATTCTTTGAATATGAATAGTGCAATAAATGATAAAAATGAAAATATAAGGTTTTACGTGTTAAAATTCTATAATATTGTGTAATTAGTGTACAATATTATAAATCAAGAACAGAAGTTAGGCAGCATGAACTCAATTTTTTCTTGTTTTTCTTCTTAAAAATGTCAAATACGTCTAGAAAAAACTTTTAAAAAGTTAAAGAACTTAATATTTTATAAATTAATTTGAATAAAGGTAATTTTTTAAATATTTGACTGAGGTCAACTTCAGAAGTAAATTACACACTTTATGCTCTATCTTTCTATGTATCATTCTAAAAATAGCTCACACATCTCAGTTTGTTGGTCTCAAATAGTTCAATACTTTCACTCTGGTCTTCCATAGGACTTACTTTTACCATGCACAAAGCTAAACTTTTTGAAGCCTGTTACTTTACAAGAAAGACTGGTCAAAATCTTGTACGATTTAAATATAGTTAACTAACAACAGCACAGGAAAGTTACTGAAATGAAAAAGGAAATGATGATAAATTTTTGTACTGCAACGGTAAAAAAATGGCATGAGAAATGAGACAGGCACAAGGTTTCTTATTTTGTTTGTTCTTAAAATTACAAGTGTCTTGCAAAATGAGGTAACTTTGAATGAAAAATAGTAAAATCAAAAAATGATGTGATGTATTTGTCTGACCGAGTTGGCGCGCCATGCATATATTTCCCTGTAACTAAACCGAGTTGGTGCGCCATGCATGCGTAGATTCTTATGTAACTAAAGCGCGCGAATGATCAATCCCCAAAATTGAAATTTTTTTATTCAACTTTATATACTAACAAACAAAAATATGATTTAACGTTATTCGGTTCTAGAAAAATAATTTGTCGATTTGTTTTGTTTGTTATTTTTAATTTTTGTACATAAAATTTATTATTTTTACATATGCTTTTTTTTTAAATTTCAGGAAACTAAATTAAATTTAGAAGAAGACTCTTACAAACAGTTGTTATATAA
>Ga0123340_1007757_pt1 | contig 10231 bp, 5 predicted proteins | sample SirMexnodulemix_FD_89961 | JGI IMG/M metagenome (GOLD analysis project Ga0123340, IMG submission 89961) | Root nodule microbial communities of legume samples collected from Mexico - Siratro Mexico nodule mix | ecosystem: Host-associated > Plants > Roots > Nodule | place: Mexico: Nepantla...
ATGTAATTTAGTTAAAAATACCTTTTATATATATAAATAAGCAAAAACAATATAACCAGCCGAAGAAAACGGAACATCCCACTACCCTACTGCATCACCCACCTCCAACATCCTTAATTTACAAACTTGATGCAGGCTCCATTTTCCCAAAATAAATTTATTTTAAAAAAATTACCCACTTTAATTCCTAAACTATACCTACATAAATTAAGATAATTGTTTTTAAATGGGTATGTTTTAAGAAAAAAAAATTCCAATTTCTCACCAACTATACCTAGATGCGATATCTACTCCTACATTCATGATGCCCTTTATATAAGTCAAACAAAAATCAGCAGCCACCATTTCTTCTTCTTCCAACAGGAATAGTGTTGCAGAGTTAATAGAAGATGCTGACATGGGAGACCTTACTGCAGAACCTGAATCAAGAGCCGTTTCAAGTGCTTCAAACAACACCCTATTATTGCCTTCTGTCTTTTCAACCTTTATCCTATCAAAATCACACTTGTAGATAAGTTTGCACTTTGCAGGGTCATTCATCATCAATACCAATATTTACTGCATCACACTGCTACATATCAGTTAGTGGTTTTTCCCACTTGGAAATGTCTTCAGATATATAATATATATTTCTCAAAAAAACAAAAAGTGCTACATATGCCGAATGACTGACTAGGACATTGTACTGAGGTGGAGACCAAATGTGCCTGCATGATCTCCATCCAATAATAACACTACTACCCAGTTTCATTTCAGTAGTTGAAGTGACAGCATAATATATTACTTACTTCTTACTCATTTTCATCACATGAAATTTATTCCAAACACAAATAAAAGCCATTATTAATTATGACAGGATGTTGCAAAGTAATTCATGCAACCTATTCTTTCTTACTTTGTTTACACTTCAACTATAATTAATTAATTAATTAGCAACCTAGAATGAATGAATGATCATAGAAAGTGATCATGTTAATATTAATTAATTGGACAGACACTAATCCTAGCTTAGTAGCTAGCGAGCTCAATCTCTAGCTCCGTGAAAAGATTCCGATTTTAAAATTTTCATGGGTTCTCATCCACAAACAAAACGTGCATAAGTAATGCATTAATTATTCTTCTTAATTGAAAAGTATGATATAAAAAATTTAACTTTAGACTTGTTTTTAAAATAAAACGTCTAACATACATTTAGTTTGCAAAGCTTTAGATCAACTTAAAATTATAAAAAATGTTAAATCAAATACACTAGTTATAGCAATAGCAATACAATAGCAGAGCATTATAATTCTTTCTATTTCAATGGAGTGGAGCCGTGTCATGGTCAGCAGTGCTTGAATGCTTAACTATTTGAATTTGTTATATTGTAGTGCTCTCAGCTCAGATAGATGGAAGTTATGAGTAGTACCATATAGCCTCTTTTTTTATAGATAGTACCATATATAGCTAAAATCTTTACAAAAGGACTTTTTGGGTTAGGTACTTGTTTTTCACTCTATCATCTCATCACCTTATTTCACACCACCCTTTTCCAATCAACCTTTTAATTATTCAAGTACATGTGCACGTTTAGTATTGAATCTTATATTAATGTGCAAGATGTAACTAGGTCTGTAGAATGTCCTATGAGCATCTTTTTCAGTGTTCTTATTATCAACATATATTAGGAAAGGGTAAACATATTTATAACTACACGGAATAGTAAATAAAACAAAATTATACTTTTAAATCGACGTGACACAGTTAAACAGTGTGATTAGAATGGGATTAAGATAATAGTTACGTGGTACATGATTTGTGTTCGAAATATATGATAAAAAAAGAGAGCAAATGATACGGAGAAGGAAGAAAGTGCATGTACATACGTGGTCCTTTCCTGCATTCACAGCACAGCACCTTGCTTTGTCTATTTTGTTTTTCTTTCAAAATTCAAGCATTCTCTGCGTTCCTCGGCAATCATGAAACGTGGTCTCACATGTGAAACTAAGAGTGAGGAAAAAGAAAATAGTGACGGCTCATAATCAAGTTGCATTTGTGGTATATATATAGAAGATATGTGCAAGTTGTGGTTAATTGTCTCCTAAGCCTTAATTTTTTTCAATTGGGGTGACTCAACTGAAGAGGCACAGAAAGATGTGACTGACAAGTTATTGGGTGTATGGAATTTTGCCTCCAACTTCTCACTAACACAGGCCCCTTTACTTTAGCTAGTGGCAGGCAACTTCTGATAGGTAAACTCAAGGTTTTGGCAGCAATAACTTAACAACGACCCTATTGACTTGGCATTAATCACAACTAAGAGAGAATCAAATTAATAAAATGTAATTAGTGGGAAATAAAGTATTAAAGACTGCTACTTTTGGTCTTGGTGCACTTGGCTGGCCTAGTGTACTGCTATGCTACCCTAAGCTTGTAGTAACAATTTATTTAGAGTCAAAACAAGTCAATAATTTAATTACAATTTATAGTAGAGCACCACTATTTAGTTGTAAATGATTCTTAATTATTTGAGAATGTAAAAACTGGTGTATTGAAACCAACTGAAAGACTATTAATTTATTTTTGGCATTGGGGAACAATGAATGTGGACCAAGAGTGTCGTGGCTGCATGAGACAGGATGTCAGAGGAGATTAGGAATAGGGAGAGTTTGGCATTGCTCATGCCATTACCTGTCTGTCTTGTGCCTCCTCAGCCAGTGCTGCCTTAACCTAAACCAAACCAAACCAAACTAAACTAAACAAAACAAAAGCAATGCACATTCTCCTACACTCTTCTTCTCCTCCTTCCAATGTTTTTCCAGCCCATTCTGCCTCCTTCATATGCCCATCTCCCTCAATCATATATCTCTCTCTCCCCTGCATTATGCCACCAATCAATCACACTTTTTTCAACTTCAATCAACTAAAAAAATTACTTTACTCATGGAGGTGGAGAATAACCGTTAGTAATGAAGAATGTGTGGGCATGAAGTGTGATTGATAATTATCTTGTTTAAAATGGCGAAAAAGTAATATTGATGCGTTCACGGGTTTTGCTGGTAAGTCAACTTCTTCACTCGCCATCAATCTGTTTGTACCTAAAATTTAACGCTACTTGCACTTCTGAAACATGCTTTAAACGCATACAGAAATAGGCTTAGGTCATGGACCCCCATGCAGCCTACCATTTATTACGAGGGGTGACCTATTTTTCTTTTCTATTAAAGCACTATTATTTGGTGCAGTTTATTTAAAAATCATGTTTATGTAACACAATTTGTTTTAAAAAGCTATACCACGAAGGATAATTTCAACACTAAAATTTTTAATTTTAATTAAAATTATGTCCAATTTTATTGTTTATTTTTAAAATTATCTTATTTATATATTTAGAGTTAAATAAAATGAATTTTAGTTTTTTTCTCTATAATAAAGTTAGAATTTATTGTTTTTTTTATTAAATTCTTCCTTTGGTTTGGATTAAAGTAAAAAAATTTACCAAAATGATGCGTTAACCTCTATTGTTATATTGCTCTTTAATTTAATTATTTGTTAGTATTATTTTAGTCTTTTAGTACATGTTGTTGTTGCTGTTATTTTATGTCACAAATTTTTAATTTTTTTAGTGCAATTGATAGATCCGTTTTACAAATTTGCATAGATTTTTAGTTTTAGAGACTAATATAATATTTAAAATACTAAAATGGTGGTGCACTCGTTTGTTATTGCATGCTATTATTGGTTAATGGATCTCCTTTTTTTTCACAGAGGTTAAATATTCTCTATTGATGAAATTCGAATTGGAAAGAGTAAAAATATTTGGAATGATAATTTATTAATTATGTAAGTAGAATATTTATCCATGGAATTTGAAAGCAGGGATTAATGTAAAAAATGTTATATCATGCATTTATCCATGGAGTGGTACTTAATGGGTCTCTTTTGCGTCTTGATGGTCCTCTCTACTCTGGAATAGTCTTCAAAGGGTTTTAATAAAGTAATCTCCATAGATGTTGTACATTGACGTGTGGTTCTCCAGAAAAGCCAAAGTCCAAACAGACATTATGATATTTAAGATGCTACAACTACAAGTGAAAGAAAAGGAATAAAGTGATTGGGGACAGAATTCTTTCTTTTTGCTAAAAAGAAGAAAAAATGGTAAATGATTGAATAGAGAGAGAGGGATAATTTTTTTTGAAAGAGAGGGATGTCTGAAAGCAGGTCAAATACTGTTACTCTGTTCCTTTCCCATTCTTCACCTGCTTCATCTCATAATGAATTAATGATCTTATCTGGAAATTAATTACAACTTCCATGTCCTCTCACACTCTTACCCCACAATTAATGTGGCCAAGAAGATATTTTAAGTATAACTATATACAGTAATAGAAGAACTTTTTGAACTTTGAAAATTCCGCTCAAAAAATTAGTGCTCCGTCGTAATGCAATTCAATCAGTGGGTTTTTTGGTCATTAGATATACGCTCCCCTATAATGCATATGACCAAAGTTGAGGGGTTAAGATCAGAGAGTGATGTACCCAAAAATATTATAGACAAAACAGAAGGCATCGTTCCAAGGTTTTCGGATAAAATCTTGTTGTCATTATTGAAATTATGCCAGCTGTGAGTCTGTTACTGCTCTGGTCCAGCCATGATTTTTACAGCAGTTACCCACCAAACTATCACTTCATCACGTAAAAATTTTCACTAGTTATTTCTAATTGATTGCCAATTAAATATTTATAAATTAATTAATTCAATATTTGCTTAAATAAATGAGTGGTGCATTAATTAAGAGAAGTGGTATTTACAGAATGAATGTGAAGGAGAGAGTTTAGGAGGAAGTGGGGGAGGAGCAGGAGAACGTGAAACGGAGGGAGTTGGGTGCAGAGAATCGATAAGAATATTTGGTTGCCTGTGCTGAGTAGAACAATGATTCAAGGAAGGAGAGTGAGAGATTAAAATAAGAGGAGAAGCCACCGAATAAGACAGCAGTTAAAGGTAGCATAAAGCACAGTACTGTACATGCTTTTGGGGTCATTACTTTATGATCAAAATATTGTCCCATCTCATCTCATGCTCCATGCTCCACTCCATCCCTGTCATTCTCAACAAAACCAATGCCCAATTTCGGTATTTCACATCAAAATAATATACCATCTATTTAACGCCTCCTTCGAAACCAAACTGTCACCTCTTCTTCCTCACACCAATATCTCCATCTCAAGACACTTTCTTCTCACTCAAAAACATGGGCTTTCCAGTGGCCTACACAGAGCTGGTGCTACCCAAGGTGCTCGTGCACCTCCTATCCCTATTGGGCCTCATCAGAAAACTCGTCACCCTCCTCTTGTGCTACATGGGCTTCCACGATTTCTTCGAGCCCGACATTGCGTGGCCGGAGAGGCTCCCGGAATTGCAGTCGGTGTCGGCGTTGCTGATCCGGGAAATCCTGCCGGTGGTGAAGTTCTCGGAGATGGCGGGGGCGGAGGCGGAGGCGGCGGAGAGTTGCGCGGTGTGTCTTTACGAGTTCGAGGGAGAGGACGAGATCAGACGGCTGACAAACTGCCGCCACATATTCCACAGAGGGTGTCTGGACCGTTGGATGGGGTACGATCAAAGAACGTGCCCCCTCTGTCGGACGCCCTTCATACCCCACCACATGCAAGCTGCCTTCAATGATAGACTCTGGGCTGCTTCGGGGATCCCTCAATTCTATTCCCACGATGAATGAATGAACCCATCACTACTCTTTTTCCTTTTCCAACATCATGGGATGCATGCATGTTTGCTTCTTCACCATGTTTCTTTTGTATATATTATACGGAATTTCAAACAAAATTGTTAATTAGATGCCTAATTTTGTTCTTCCTTCCAGATTTTGTTTTCAGTGTTGGTAGCACTTACTAGTATTAGATTTGCGATCTTTTATTGCTAAAGAAATTCGATTTTGATGGATTGGTTTAAGTGGATGGAAGCGTTGCGTACAAGAACTGTATCGCACTGGTACTCTTTTTCAACTCCAACACATAATTAATATAAAAGACCTTATCATCATCCTGTTTATACTGTCATTGCAACGATAGATCCTTTTCCCTACTTTATACGTTTAATTCGTTTCTAGTTCTTTTTAGTTCCAAGCTTTTGTTTGTAATGCCTGTTTTGTCTATCCAAAAATAACATCTATTATAAATTTTTAGCTTCTCTTTCATTATTGATTCAAATAAAAAAAAAAAAAAAAACAGCATCTATGATTGTAAACAGTGACAACAGGTTAATCTAAGACATGGTACTGTAGTTATCAAGAATAGGTTTCAGTGAAAAACTTTTAGATGATAATTTATTTATAAAAGAATTAAAATGTTTTACTAAAATATGTTGTTTAAATAGAAAATTTTAAGATTCTAAAATTTTATGGAAATAATTTGATTATTTAAAATAATAAATTATGGCTAAAAAGAATGAACAATAAATAAAATATTGGTCTTGCATTACTGGGCCAATCCTCTACCGGGATCGATAACGAATGGACTAACTACAAAAAAAGCAGTTATTTATGAAAGCCTTTTTGAAACTTTGTCAAGATAGTCATAAGGCATTTCATTTTTATTATTGTTTTGAAGTATCTATTGACAACGAAACCATTGTTTTGAAGTATCTATTAACAAGATTAAATAATAAAACTATCTAAAGCAAGGAAAAAAGACAAGATTTTAGTTATAGGAAAGGTAGAAAAAAAATGCGTAACAGAACATGAATGGTGAAACTATTCACCAGAAACTTAAAATCCTAGTATATTTTTATTAACGAGTCATTAGTGAACCATTTACAAGTGAATTTAAAATTACTTTCAATCTAAAATCTCCGAGAAATTAATTTTAAGTTTATAAATCTTTTAACTTATTTATTTTTATGTAATGAGAAGAGTTTATATTTATGCTTGCACTTTGAAGTGTTGTTAATATGCATATGATCACTACTGCGACATTTTAAAAATTCAGAAACTAAACGAAGATTTACTGAAAATTATATATATGACAGCAATGTACGCAGAAAACAAAGTATAATACCATTGTTTTGTATAAGGGAAGCACAACCTGATAACTAATAAAGTAATTGAGAAAAATCATGTATAACTATGGTGTTGACATGAATAAGAAGTTGATGGAAATGCAACCCAACCATAAAGCACTCTTAAGGAAAACGAAGAAACGTTCTTAGTTATGTGAATAACCATAGGCTCCATATGCTGGTTGTGGTGCATACCCTACAAAAGGAGGGACTGCCTGGTCAAAACGTGACATTTGTTGAACACCAGGAACACCCATTACTGGTTGGGGTCCAAATTTTCCATCACGTTTGTCCATTTCAATCTTATGCTGAGTCTGCAAAATAATTTCCATTTATGGTGTTATTCTAAACAATTACAACTAAATTATTAACAATTTGTGAGTAATAAATGTCGATTTTACCTGCATGCAAGCACACACCCTACAATATTAAAAAAGATACACATAAATTAACAATAAATTTCACCATAAACTGCACAATCAAAGAGGAGAGAAAGGCCGCATAAAGAGAAGTCTTACGTGCAGTAGACAAAGTCAGCTAAGCAGGATAGTAGTTGGGAAGCCTCTCGAAGTTCACTATTTCCCACAATCAAAGCAATGATAGAAAATATGCAGGCAAGTTGTTGAAGGCAAAACATGAAAGCCTGAATGCCAGAATTACAAAATCAGTTAACAGAATATCATAAATGAGATATAGTAGTATATTTTAGTGTGTGAAAGAGAAGCAGAGAGATTATACAATAATGCAATTATCACATTGCGTGGTTTGAATGTTAAATTCATCTTGTAACAGAAATCGAGTTGAAGCCACCGAATTTCCAAAACAGCAGACAACCTGAAAAAGTCATTGAGAACATGTAAAATGTAACAGAAAATGGCCTTGTAAATAAGCACAGAAAATTACATGCAGAGTGACTTAGAAACCAACACAAAACCATTATACTAAGGATTAATCTCAGTTGTAGTACTGTGAAATAAAGAGGATAATTACAGGTTAAGTTCAGTTGACTTGACTATTATTGAGCAACAGATTCAATGTTCTATTAGCACCAAGACAAGGAAGTTGCAAAAAAGAAAAGGAGATTGACCTTAATTGGCATAGCAATAGAAAAGGAAGGTAAATAGGAAATGCATCCTTAATTCATCAATCAGATTTCTGATAAGAAAAAAAAAATTATTCATTTAATTCAGATATCATTTTTGAAAAGGAAGCAAAACATGTAAACAATGGTATACCTCCGCAGCGAGGCAGAGTTCAGGGTATTTGCTTTCTCCACAGCGACCACTGCAGGGCATGTAACCAGCACAACATGTGTATCTGCACCAGACAAAACAAAACCATATAAAACTGATAAACCACATAATCCAGATTGGAAAGTTAGGAGAACTTAAACCGAATAAACTATTACCTTGACATATCATCATAAAGAGCACGTTTACGCAGCATATATGACACACACGGTGCACTATAATGGGACAAACCAAAATTAGATTACCACAATTCAAAAAGTTCCCTTATAATCATGATTCAATGAGCAAGGCATTGGAGAAGCAAAATAGAATCTAAAAAAGGCAGCGCAAGTCAACATTGACTCATGACTGAAAAAATTGGAAGCATGAAGGAACAGAGGACTTACCACCAGAGAGCAAGGCAACAATCTGCATATATTGAGAAAGATTATGAGAAGAGTATATGATATGTGATGTGTATGAGTATGTGGGTGGAAGATAGAACTTACAAGGAGTGTCAGCTTGAATGGTGGTGAAGAGATCAGCGTGCCAGAAATTGCGGAAGTTCTGGCGAAGCTGCATCTTCTCGATATGCTGCTGCGATGCCATTTTCTTCCTCTGCTTCACTTCGCCTCCTCTCACAAATCATCAACCAAATCCAACCAACAACAATAAATAACGAAACAAAGACCCAACACCACGAACAAGTCTTCCTATGTTTCTTTCAACGTTAAAAACAATGCTTTACCATTATTTTGTTTGAACTCTTCAACTCATCACCAATTGTCTTATTCTTGACTCACATCTTCACTCCTTCTACTTGTCGTACTAGAAGAAAACCCAAAGAGTAAGCTTTTAATTTTATTTAACACCAATTTTTTCTAAAAATAAATATTATGATTTTTTAAATTAGTAGTCCACCATACGAGAATCTAAAGAAAATTTATACTTATAAATATATAATAAGATTAGGCATGTAATTAATTAACAGAGATAAAAAAAGATAATATAAGTCAAATCAATGCTTATAGTCAATAATGAAAAACCAGTAGGAATTCACGTAAGCTTTTGTATCCCCTGCCAAGGCAAAGCCAAGATTCAAGCTAATCTAGCTTTTTCTTAAACGCCCCAACTAATGTACTTTCTTCTTAATTACTTTGGAATTGATTTCATAACATCAATTTCTTAAATACTAATTATTGAGAAAAAATTCAATTTTTTTTTTCTGTTGACCGAAGATGACACTAAAATAATATATAGATGAGAGACAACATTTAAACCGTACATAAATTTGATAGAGTTAAATTAAGTTTAAAAATATATTTTAAGATGGTATCAAAACTTATTTTATATCTGGACCAATTTTCATTTGAAAAATTTAAATAGAAAAATGTGAAAATGAGAAAAAGGAAATGCCGTCTAAGGTTCATTGGAAAATATTTAGATAAAAAAAAAAATTGAAGGATTTAACAACATAAGTTCAGAATAAGAATTAAAAACTGTAAGTTGGGTAGTTGGGTTGGGTCCGTCCACTAAGTATTTGAGTGATTCTTCCTGCACCTCCATGGTGACTTCCTGCACCTCCATAATTTAAAAATATTCCATTTTAGCCTTGAAGAAAGACGAAAATAGTCTTCATATCATTCATTTTTTTTCCACTTTGCGGGTTGCACAAACCGCAATACAATTAAAAAATAAACACATTGCTGGTTGTAGAACCCGCAATTATATTTTCTGCACCTTTTACATTGCGGGTTGTACAACCAGCAATATAAAACTTTTTTTAAATACATTGCGGGTTCTACAACCCGCAATACAAAATTTTTTTGAAAAAAATTTGCATTGCGGGTTCTACAACCCGCAATACAAAATTTTTTTCAAAAAAAATTTGTATTGCGGGTTGTAGAACCCGCAATGTATTTAAAAAAAAATTTATGTTGCGGGTTGTAGA
>Ga0123340_1007758_pt1 | contig 10229 bp, 5 predicted proteins | sample SirMexnodulemix_FD_89961 | JGI IMG/M metagenome (GOLD analysis project Ga0123340, IMG submission 89961) | Root nodule microbial communities of legume samples collected from Mexico - Siratro Mexico nodule mix | ecosystem: Host-associated > Plants > Roots > Nodule | place: Mexico: Nepantla...
AAAAAAAAAAAAAAGAGATATATCCCTCTAAAAATTATTTCTCCATTCTTAAATTTATGCCAAACAAACTATATTAAATCAATCCTCTAAATTAAACATACTATTAGGGTTATTATTTAAATAACTCAAATCCTCTATGTACAGTAAGAATGAGAGACACTAGGCACCAAAGAAAACAAATCTCATCAGTTTGACTAGACCAATATGATATTTTTTTTTATGTACTTTAAAAAAAAAATACTCAGGTTCTAACAATAATTAGGAGACTATAGTTTAATCGTGCACAATGCATTATTGTACACAAAAATGTGGGGTAACTATTTTTAAAAATTAAATAACTAGTGTATAAAACAACACTGTTTTAAATATTTGTGATGGCTCCTCTGCAATGTCAATGTCTCCATCAAAACCACACTTTTTAAATGAATCATGATCAAAGGGTCAAAGCTAATACTTAATATAAGGATGGCAAATAAAGTATTGAACTTATGAGAACGAAGTTCCATAACTTTTTACAGCGACAAGTGAGATTTTAAAGTTCAGATGCAACTTGGTACTGCTAGAATCACAGGCAGTCCTCAGACAAATAAATAGCCATTTCAAATATATTATTTTATTATCTTTTGGTCTTTTTGTCAAGCTACAACCTCCTTTGTCGTGAAAAGAGGCAACATTATCAATGGTGGCTTTCCATTCAACTGTATGTGCCACATAAAATATTGGAATATAGGGATAGCTAAAGCCAAAAATTTACATAAATGTTCAACCAAGAGGAAAAAGGAAAAGAAACTACTTACTTTATGCTTTCAATTTAGTTTATCCATCATGAACATGAATCCTTTGCATGGTATTGTTAGTAATTTCTGTCACGTGTGACTATATATACATCATAAAATGATTGGTGATAAAAATAATTTTTTCATCGGTTAAAAGTGTTCATTTTCTGATTTTTCATCTGTTAAAAGTTGGATATTCAACTTACCCAGTAATTTTTTATACAGACCCCACAGCCATATGTTATAGCACACTGTGAAACTATTTATATTATAAGCATAGGGCACACCCCAAAACTATTCATATAAGCCTAGGGCACAAAAGGTCCTCATCAGTCACCAGATGTGCCTGTTTCTCTAGTTAAAGTCTTCAAACAACTTTTGTAATAAACCAAGTAGCTTGCTTTATTAGCTTTTGAAAATCAAACTTTCACCTTTAGACAGAAAAATACCCTTTTTTTACCTCATTTCATCGACAGTTCATAGGGTTTAACGCAAATGAGACTATTGCAATTTGAATTCTCAAGTTCAGGATTAGGGGGGAAATATCTCTATTTGAAAAACATATGGGCATTGAAAATGTTCCTTTTTTTACAAACTTTTTACTAAAAATTGCAGATGTGAAAAAAGACTTACTTTTGAGCTTTAAATATTGCTGAGAGGAGACTGATATCTAGATATTATCTATAGTTTTTTTGAATGAGACGTTTATATTTTTTTTTTAACATGCACTTCAATTTTATAACAAGGTGATGAGAAAAATATGTGTAAAGTAATGTGCAATAATAACTTGAGTGAATAATATATAGCTTTCTCTTCAGTGACTGTGTTGTTGAGTGAAGAAGAAACATATAAGATCTTAAAAGCTGCATGTTCTGGCTAGGAAAGAAACCCTTTAAATTTTGGGATGAAAGACGTGAAATCAAGGAGGTGTACTTAAAAGGGCCATTTCTTTAGAGTGAAAGGAAATAATAAAAAATCAAAACTTTATTGGAAGAAGTTGTCAGTTTTTGCAACTGGTTCTGTCTCTTACAATATGAACAATTTATACAACTTTGTGCCAGTTATGTCTTGTTCTCAAACATCTTTGGGTCCATGCAGGTACCTAAATTCAGAAGCAAATTTTATGCTCTAAGTTTTTCTTGAGGAAGATGACAGAAAGCTAACAATACAATAACCCGTTTGTGGCAAACTTTTTTTGCCTTTCTAAACTCACAGGAAATGGTCTAAAATTCCAACTGAAGCCAGTGTTCAAAAACCATTTTACACGTTTGCATGCCAATTCCACACTATTGTGGAGTCATATGCTACTGAACTCTGCATTTCATAGATAAATTAACTGAACCATTTCCTAGTTAACAAAAAGTCCTCAAATCCCATTTATTTTTCTCAATTTTGAGTAGTAAATTTCATTCCATCACCAAACCTCTGAAATGGCGCATGCAATTGTTGCTCTTGATTTCTGCATCCAATTTCGTTTTTCCATTTTAAAACTGCAAACGTCTTGGATAGTGTCACCCTTAAATATTGACTAAGGAGTAAGATCTATACATTAAACTTAACCAAGAACCAAGATATTAATATTACTTACATGTGAACATAAATTGTGAGAAACAGAAACTTGAGAAACTCGTTTACAAGGTCTCAAATCTCAATTGGTTACATGTTCTTCTACTAATTATCAGTTAAATCAAACCATATTTGCTTGAACACTTTGATAATGAGGTCATGATACTCATCTGAATTAAGAGAAAGATAGCAAGCAAGAAGATCCTCTAAATCCTTTGATGTCCTTATGTTGTTCTGCACAATCATCTCCACCATTGATTCTCTGAAGTCCCTCTGTGGATTCAGTGATGACTTCACAATTGCAAAGCTATCCGAGAGGCTTCTCCGGGAGCCGGAGCCAGCGGCGGACGACACACTCCTCCGGCCATGTGCCTGAGTTTTCCGGCTGCCAATTCGCGGCGAGTTCATCCGAAGCTTCACTCCTGGAGACGAACTCACAGAGAATCTCCTTACAGGGGTGTTCTTATGCTCCTTCATCGGTGCAGTGCCTTCTTTCACAATTTTAACTCTTAGAGGGCCCTTCGAGTTTGGTTCTTCTTGTGCATCCATTTTGGTTTTGGTTTCTTTCTTCTTGGCATCAGTCAGCAAGTCATCGAATTTTACAGGCTTGGTCACGATTGGTGGAAGCACGAGGTCTGAGAAGGAATCATATTCGTACCCTTCTAGCTTATCGTCTTTTCTTTCCATGGAATTGTTGTCTACATCAATGATGATGTCCTTGGCGTTGGAGTGTACCTTGCAGGCAAAAGAGTTGGACCAAGAAACCGTTTCATCGAATGCTTCAGTGGCAAGAACACGGTCTGTTCTGAATTCTGGGTCAGGGGACTCTGATTCAGCAGAGCTATCATGTGTTGAAGAGGAGTTGTCATTGTTAGTGGCCACAGCAAGCTTAGGTGAAGAAGTCCTTGCAGTTCTTCTCTTGAGTCTTTGTTTGGATGATTTTCTGGGGGCTTCTGGGGAATTGTTGTATTTGGCATTTTGGTTATTTGCTGGTGAGGTGTAGATTCTATCATTTGGGTTAAGCTCCCTTGTGAAGTAGTAAGACTTTCTGGGATTGAATTGGTGGGGTTGCTTTGGTTTTGATGGTTGTGTGGTTGAGGATGGTGAAGGTTGTTTTTTCTTCTTGGACTGAGTTGGGGTTTGCTTTCTTGCTTTTCCCATGTCCTTGAGTTTGTAAAACCAGGCATTTGGGATCATATCTGATAATTTGAACCTGTAGTTACCCATCTCTCTCTCCCTCTCTCTCTGTTGTGTTGAAGAAGCTGTGGTTTCTAGTTCTCTCTATGATGAATGAGGGATGAGACTTGTTGTAAGTCCATCAGTGTCTTTGGCTTGGCACTCATGGTAATGAGAGATAAATACAAGAGAAATGAGGCTTTTGGAATTGGTGGGAGTAGAAGCTGGGGTCCACAAGGGAGGAAAAAGGTTGGCAAAAATGAAAATTAGTAGGGGCTGAGGTGGTAATTGATGAATGAATGACTATTACCTAATCCAAAAAAACAAAAAAATAACATGTTCTCTTCTTTTACTACTACTGAAAAGGATCACAAAGGTGAGTTGAAACACCCTTCTATGTGTGTGATTGATTCCTAAGTGGATTGCATGGTAGCAGGTATCTTCATAGGAAAACAACAACTTAGTGTGGCCCATGCAGTATTTGGAGTGTTTTCCCCACCACTCTTTAGACCTGAGTGCAGGCTCTAACACTAATAGAGAAAAATATGAGGCAGACCAATCTGTTATGTCTTCAATGTAAAGTAAAAGCCCTATACTTTTGTGAGTGGAATAGGAGATGCTATTTTGCAGAAAGTTCATTGGCTCATTGCAACCAGCAAGCAATGTGGTTTTGGTTAAAAATTTGTTCTGACGAGAAAGGGAAAAGGATCACACAAGAGATAAAAACTGTGCTGAAAAGAATTTGAGGGGCAGGGAAAAGAGAGAAGCTTTCGGAATTGGAAGCTTGTTGCGTGGGTCAGGAATACATGCATCCAATATAGAAAAATCCCAGTGGCCCATCTAATAGATAGATTGTGAAATTTTGGATTACTCTGCCTTTTTCATATATTCTTTCTTATGATTGCTTCTCTATCAGGCTTAGGGAAACTAGAACATGGGTCTTGTTATATAGTCAAGACTCTTAGTTTGGCTCTGTGACTCCATCCATCATTTTCATCGCAAACTCTTCACGTACCATGTCTCTTTAGGCAAGAAAAAGAATCAGTTCTTTCTTTAGATATCAAACAACATATTACATGTATATTCTTCATAAAAAAAACATCGTGACTACTAGTTAAAACATGAATCAAATCATGACCTTTTATCTCAGTTACTCCTAGTTAAATCAGAATCACGAATAAAGTTTGTAGGAGATTTTTTTTTTTTTTCCATGTTGAAGGCTAAATAATGATTGATAATAATAAAGGAAAAGGGGAGGATAAGTTCAAATGGATTTATTGTGGGATCAGGGGTGTGACCACGATCAGAATTTGAAATTGATATTCTTTATTAAATCCGTGGAGCTTTTGAATGATAGTGTGGTACATGGTGTACATAAATCATGGCAGAGAAATTAATGTTGGCTACTAATCTTGCAAATTTGCATTGGGAACATAATTTGTACAATCATTGCAGTATTGAGCAGCATAAAATATAATGGCACCAGCATGTTATGGATGAAGTACGTCCATCCATTCTTTCTTTCTTCCCAAAAGCATATGCAGAGAAGGTGAGGGCATTGTTGCTTTGCCTTAGGCTTTGGGAGTAATGTTGAATCTGGTCAACTGGTCCCCTCCTGGATCCGTGCGAAGGTACAACACCAGTGGCCACCCTAACGGTCTTTGCTCTATGCACGTGTCTAAACTGGAAGCAATTTTCAAGAACCAAAAAGATTTTTTTTTTTTGGTTTTGGGGGGCCTAGATTGTTTCTGCCGTGAGAGAAATATGTTAAGGTTGTTTGTATTTTTATGAAGGACAGCATGTTTGTGGTGGTGCTATCTAGTCTAAGTCCTTGTTTGCTACCTATTTTTTTGTTTTGTTATTTAGACTGTTCATGATATGTTATATAAATAATGGGATTTGATTTGATTGACAAGAATGGCATGTTGTTGTTATTATTCTTAGGCTTTAGGTAGTGAGTGTTGAATCTGTAAAGTTTGGAGTTGGATGAGAATGGGGAAGAGGAGATTCTCCTATTGGCCCATTTTGTTATGATCAAGTCACTCTTACCCATGCTATTATCATTGTAGTTCAGTGATGAGTTACACATTGTGGTTGTAGGCCCAAAACAGCTTTTTGTTAGCAGCGTTAACTTGGTCTGATCTAATATCAGGATACGCACAGTGAGAGAAAAGAACATGACATGAGTGACAATTAAATAGATTAGTTGACTTAGCCACTTAATTGATCTACCAGTTTTCATCAGACTCTGCTGCAACTTGACATTGGGACCATACAAGAGACAAGGGCCACCTTGTACATTCAAAGTTTGGGTTTCAAGTGCAACACATTGAAACATCATAATATCTCCAGTTAATATAATACATGCAAAACCAAGGATCTTGTGTAGTTTGGTTGTAAAAATCATGGCTTTTGGATAAGAGACCAGATACCACATCTTGACATGATGTTGTATGTTCAATTCAATAGTGTAGAAGAATCACAAGAATGAAAAATTTGTAGATTGACTACTTAATTTGATCAATCATGGTCGTATTATTATTGCATTGTATCATGAAATGATGATAAACAAATCTTCCATTCATAAAATTAAGTAAGCTAAACAAAGAATGAGGTCCTTGGAAGAGTTGTCCGGACCAGACCTGTTGATCCAATTCAGGTTGCAGAAGGAATTTTATTAGTTTAGTGTTTGATTGATTATTATAATCTTATTTGTGTTATACTGGCTTTGAAGCAAATAAAAATCATGGAGAATGTTCATTATGAAGAATAGAAGCCAAAATATTATGTTTGATGTTTTTTCTTCAATGAAACTAATGGCAATGGGCAAAGGAAGTAAGAGAAATGCTGAATAACTCTTTCTCTTATTTGGAAGATTAATAATTACAAATACCACATTATTTGCACTATAATAGTTATACATTTATATGTAAATGAAACTCTTGAACTCTGATCCTTTAATCCTATAGAAGTTAAAAGCACTCACTATATTTGAACTGTTTGTTTATAGATCAATCTTAAACTCTGCTTGGTAGCATTTGTGTTTGTCATCAATCTTTCTCATTTTTGAAAATGAGAATGTTTCTCATAATAATTTCTGTCACAATTTCTTTCTTAAAGAAGTGGAAATAGTTCAAGTAATTTCTTTCATTCCATTTATATTTAAAAAAAAAAAATTAACAAGTGGGTTCTGACCAACTCAGGTTCATGAAATCATACTACAAGGGCAGGATAGTAGTTACAAGGAATATTGGTAGAGAAGTAGATTAGGTTCACAGGTTAGGGAAAAAGTAAACCAAGTACCTAAAGGAGAAGTGACAGGTGTTGAGCATGCCAAATTGTAGCTATTGAATAGGGATGCAATGCAACTAAGATTATTTCTCAAGGATCAACACAAGTAAACAAATAAAATTAAGAAGTTTACATGGGGTTGATGTATTTTGGCACAAAAATAGAATTGCAAAACTGAAATTCAATAGGAAACAATCAATCCACTAAAATTAGGGAAATTCAGTATTAGTTATATCATTGATTTCAAAGAATTATTTCTATTTTTGTAAAGTTTGGTTTAGAGAAAATATATTAAGCATTAACAAGAACTAAATTGGTCCTCTATTTGAATTGAGCATTCAAATCATAATTAAAGTATACTGATGAATACACATGTGATATCTCAAAATTCTGTCAAGGCAATTCTCATGCAAAATTGAATTCTGGATCCTCCAGAAACATGTGAGCTTAACCATTCTCTATACTCAAAATGGTAAGAATTACTATTGCAACAGAATCATGAAGAAAATCAAAAGAACAAAGCAATTAACCAGAAATAAAAATTAACAAATGAAAATTTAAACATCAGAAGCTGACACAGAACAGAACCTGGTAATTCAAATAATTTAAACTGCCCTGAAGAAGAAAACAAAAAAGCAGAAAGAATTAAAAAAGAAACTAGAGAGAAGAGTTCAAAAAATAACTGAATGAAAATTGGCATTCGCATTCTCCTCTACCCTTTACATAACAAAATCTTATATTTGTTTTTAGTGTTCTCTAAACATCTCAAAACGCATAGAAGACATTCCATTAATTTTTTTTTTTTCTTTTTCAAAATCTTGGGTTTATTCTCCAACAATCTTGACCAACTAGTTTGAGGGGTGTCTGAAATCTTCTTCAAAATCAAATTTAATTTTGAAATTTCACATCTTTCAATCAAGCATAGTGGGTGGTGATGCATAACTTTTGGAGTACTCATACCAGAAGATACCCTTCAGTTACTCCAAGCTTCCAACTCTTCTAGCCCTGAAAATGTCCTTAAGGATTCTCATTAGACTGACATTTATCAACAATATTTTTTCATTCAATGTTGGCAAAAGGGGTTCTACCATAAGTACTTAAAATAGTTCATTCTTTGCCTCATGCTTCACAATTAGAATCATCATGATCATACTATTAGAGCCTCATAATAAATAAAGTTAAAGATTTTATGTGGTTTTTAAGTCTTAAATTCTCCTACCTAGTTGTACAATTTTTAAGATTAAACTCTCCGTTTAGGTACTAAGATATGTTGTATGAGTTTTAAGCTCCCAAGAAACCAGTGTGCTGAAATGGAAACTAGGGCACATTAATGAGGTGTTTGTTATTTGCAGTGCTCTGATGAGGTCAGAAGCTGGTTCTTCAGGCCCTGATCATGGGTTGGTTTGTTGGGATCTATAGGTTCTGAACTTCTGACATGTGTGTTTGGCCAGTAAACAGCATCAATGTAACGTTTTTTTTTATAGTAGTTAGACATTACTTTTACTACTTTATGATTTTAGGTACGTTTTGTGCAAGTGCTTAACACTGTTTCATGCTTGCATTAAGGTTTGTGCCATCCAATATGTTAGCTTCAAAGTGGCAATATATACACACACTAATACTATGCCATATTTACAAGAACACCTCTCATAATCTTAAAATGACGTTGGTTGTTCAAAACTCAATCCAAATTGTTCCAAACTCTTGATCCAGTTTAAAAATACCAAAAAATTGAAAAAAATTGCAAACTGGAAAAATATATTTTGTTGTTCCCTGCCATACCCTCCACAATTTTTTATCCATAATGGTAACCGGACCCCAGTGCTAGCCTGATGAGAGAACAATATCACAGTCAGACACACTTGGACCGGAATAATGTTCTGATAGATTCAGAGTTGGTAATGGTGTAGGTTTGCCCTAAATCATATAGGGCATCACGTTTCTCTTCTCCCTCTTATTCAAGGTTCTTATTTTCAATCAATTGTTTCGGGTTCTAAATATTTCTAAAGATACTTATTTATGATTATGGATTGGAAATAAAATAAAGAGGAAAAGTAAGAAAAATTCAGATTTGGACTCGAAGTCTCAAACTCCTGATTTTTGGTTAGAAGTGACTCTTGTTATGAGTTCACTCATGACTCATTGTTGACTCATTGTATTTAAATTTATTGACTTTTTTTAGTTTCATTTTCTCCATTGAATGAATATAAATTATTTAGTATTTTTTATGTTATTATTTATGAGAAAACCTACACATCCAATATATTATGCAACATTAAACCAACATAAGGTTTATTATCTCATACTGTGCAATAGATAATGTTGTGCATAGGAAGTCAAAGAAGTCCTTCTTAGTTGAACAATTAAAGATGAACTTTATGTCTTTCCTAAAGTCTAATCATTTTGTCCCTCTCAGCTTAAAAAATCTACTTTCCCATTATTGCAATTGACTATTAACAATATAATTACTCTCACATTTACTTTTAATAGAGAATGATGCTCAACTGATGAAAAAATAAAATATAGTATGCTCTTTTTTTTTTGTTTCTCTGCATTTGACAGCTGTCTGTCGGTTGTTACGACACATATATGGTATGTGTCCTTGACATACCTCTTCTTGTATATATTGCACATTTACATTAAATGAGAATAGGATACAATTTTACACACAATACTAAATTCTTTTTGCAATTTTCTTTCTTGTGATAGTATCAGAGCTTCCCTAAGAACTTTGTTGTTACCCTCACCTTAACCATGGAAGAACAAATTCCTTCTTCTCCAAAATCAATCAGCAACACAATAGAGCTTACACAAAATCCTTCCAGTCCTTACTATATCCACCCAAGCGAAAACCCAACTTCTGTTCTTGTCACACCGCCACTCACAGGCAACAACTACCATTCTTGGTTTCGGTTTTTTAGAATGACACTCATCTCTAAGAACAAAATGGGTTTTCTATCTGATTCCATACCTATCTCAGCACTCATAGACCCTCTCTACCTGGTATGGGAACGTTGCAACACAATGATCATGTCTTGGTTGCTCAATTCCTTATCCCCGTCAATTGCTCAAAGCATCATTTACCTTGACCATGCCACTGATGTTTGGTCAGATTTTTGTGACCGTTTCTCTCAAGGCGATTTGTTGTGTATTGCCGAGCTTCAAGAGGAGTTGTATTCCATGAAACAAGGCACAAGTACAGTCACCGATTTCTACACAAACCTCAAAAGTTTATGGGAAGAACTTGACAACTATCGACCACTTGTGCCCTGCACTTGCACTGCCAAAACCTACCACCAATTCAGCGGGATTTTTCATTCATATTTTTTTCCATCAAGAGAGTTTTATAAAACTCTTGGACTCCCGAATTTGGAGTATCCTACTTTCACGCAATTCACAGGGTTCAACAAGCAATCGATA
>Ga0123340_1007759_pt1 | contig 10225 bp, 2 predicted proteins | sample SirMexnodulemix_FD_89961 | JGI IMG/M metagenome (GOLD analysis project Ga0123340, IMG submission 89961) | Root nodule microbial communities of legume samples collected from Mexico - Siratro Mexico nodule mix | ecosystem: Host-associated > Plants > Roots > Nodule | place: Mexico: Nepantla...
ATCTTGATTTGTAGAATTTTTTTATATACTTTCTGTTATAGTTTATTTATTAAACCAAATTAATTAAATGTTCGTAATTAAAGAAAATAGATAATAAAGTTAATACTATGAACTTTGTTTTAAATTTATATATAATAATATTTTTAAGTTACTCCTAATATCAATAAGATACACTTTAATTATTTAAAATATTGTTTAGTCTCAATTCTTTTAATCTCTGTCATAGTCAATATATTTATCATTTTAATTTGATTGGCTATACATGTGAATAATAATAAAAAGGAAATCTATAATGTTCTCGCTATAGAGCAAAGTTAGATAATCAAAAGATTTAAAACATTATTGTATTCCATTTATTATTTATTGAACAAAGAAAGAAATTATTTTTATGAAAAAATAATTAATATAAATTCTAATTTGGGATGATAAATATTAAATAGTATAGGAGGAAGTATTTATTTATTGAAGTTGAAAGAAAGAAAAGGAGTTATTCAAAAGACTAATCAAAGAGATTTTTTTTTTAAAGTATGTTGACTTGTTCTCTTTCTTTTTCATTTCTTTTGCAAACACAGAACCTTAAAACAAGGAGTAGGGAGCAAGCAATATAAGTGATTTGTCATAATATTGGTGTTAATTAAACCAACATTTCCATCAAATGGTGGGTTTGATTAAAAATTTTGATAAATTAAAAGCTTGAAATAATTTTGGAGAATTAACTTTTATTGGACAGCATCTTGACTCCAAAACTAAGTTCACACTGAATAAGAATTGGTAAAAACCCAAAAAGCTTAGCATCATCTCTTAATATTAATAATTGAAAACAGTAAACAAATAATGGAGTCTTGGTCAAAATCATAATAAAACCAAAGTTAATTTGAAGTCATTGCAGGTTTTCAAAACTTTAAGTACTTTGTATTGTACTAACTACATGCATCACTCTTCAAATCACTCTAATTCAACTCAATTAATTTAATTGCACGTGCAAAATAAAATATTTTCTTTTAAGAACTTGGCACCATCTCTGAACAGTATCTCTACAAGATATGCTAGTTCATATTATTGATTGGTATATAATTTTGGAATATCTTCTCATGAAAACCTTATATCCTTCTACTTCTCACCACTCACCTATATGATACAGCAGGCTACTGGAAAATAACCTAAAGGACTACAGTTAAACATTCATATTCTTACTTCTACTATTTTAGAAAATTAAAATTCAAGTGAAAAAATAAATATTACCATCCTAATTAACATTATAATATCTTTATCATCGTCATATACTTTTTTTTTCTTTCAACCGATAATATAAAAAGTAACTATAATGCCTTTATTATAATATATTTGAAATATATCCTATATTTCATAATTTACAACATTCAAAGTTACATAACCTAAGATATAATTTTGATTTGTGTAATAATTTTACAATTTAAAATATAAGGTCAAATTAGATAATCTAAAATAATGTTTTTATTACATAATCTAAAATTAGATTACGTAATTTCCAATTCCAGTTATGTAATTTAAGATATAATTCTGAATTATATAATTTGAAATATGATTGTTGAGATTTCATAATCCAAAATATGTCCTAAATAATTTGAAATACTCACAATTACTTATTCTAAAATAGTTTTAAATTTAATATGAGGGAATTTTAATTATTTGCTATATTATAGGTGTTAGAGAAGAAATTATGCAATGCAAGAAGGAAAACTATATATTATTATCTCTCCATGGCCTTAGCATATCTAAATTCTCAAAGCATATACATGGGCTTTTACTTCCTGCACCTCCCATTTTTTAACATGTCCCTCACAGTTTGTTGAAATGATTAAATTATTCTTCATTCGTTTTTTCCTCATTTTATTCTATTATCATTATTATTATCACTATTTGTTTTTTCATCATTTTATTCTATTATTATCACTATTTGTTTTTTCATCATTTTATTCTATTATCATTATTATTATCACTGTCACCTCGTGCTACAAAAGAAAAAGAAAGTACAAAATTCTTGTTTTAAAAAATTCATTTTAAAAAAATGCATTTCAAAAGATATTGAAAAGTTTATTCCAAAAACCTTGTTCTAAAATATATATCCTGCGTTTCAGAAATTTCATTCTAGAAATGTTATCAACTTTCAAAAACACGTATTTCAGAATTTATTTCATGAATTTTAGAAAAATAAATTCTAGAAAAAGTGTTTTGAAAAATTCAGAATGAGTAATCTGGAAATCACTTTAACGTAGGATAAAATGATTATTTTAAAAATTCTGGATATACACCAAGAAATACTTTTAATAAAATAAAACTGTCAATTACTTACATAAATAAAATAAAATAAAATAAAAAAAAAAACTCACTCGTTGAAATACGCTAAAGATCTTCTAAATTTCTTGTTCTAAACAACTTATTTAGGAATACATTTCAGATTTGTTGTTTTTAGAAAACTTATAACTATTGTTTATAACGACGTTTTCAAAGTTATGTTTCAAATTAGGAAATTTGAATCTGTATTTCGAACTCCAGATTATGCAATTCATACCATTTCTGGATTACAAATTTTAAAATATAGTTCCAAAATATGATTTTTAGAATATAGCATTGGAGTACAAAATTTGTATTAGGTGGTGAAAAAAGAAAGTCAGGTGGAAGAAATAGCCAATTTTTAAGGTGTGCCCAACCGTATGAGGGCTCCTTGTTTGTTCTGTTGCTCCATGGTTAGAACTATCATATTATATAATGAAATAATTTAATGAAAACTTATTGTTCCATTTCAAAATTATTTAAACAATACAATGATATTTTGATTTTATTTTATTTTATTCCATTCCATCCTGTTACATTCCACTTACCATCAAATGTCCAAACATAATCTAAGAATTGTTTGAGAGAATCTGGAATTACAACAAAAGCAATCTGGAGATGAAAATTTGAAAATTGGGAATTACATGCCGTTCCTGACAGAAGCTCTTAGAGATTGGTTGAAACACTCACTACTTCAGATGGTGCTCGAACAAAGATGCCATCTCGATCTGCACACAGATAACTTAAGTACATAAAACATTTATTCAACTATTAAGGGTGGGGCAAAATATGCCTGTTGCAACCTTTTAAGAAATTTTATCAATAATTCAGGATGTTAGTAGCTTCTGTATTACGTGTTTTGCTGACTTGCAACCCACAATGCAATTTTGATAACTAATTACATTGAAAATGGTCGTGTAATGTCTATTCATCTCGTTAGAGTAAGAGTTTTATATATGGTTGCCTACTTGGGCTTAGACTAACTTTGGACATTCACTACATTCTTAAAAATGTTCAATAATTTACCATTTTATCTGAAATTGGATGAAGTTCTATGCTAAACCCGGCCCTTCTCAAGCACACTTTACTCCGATGTAATGAAGTGTCCAAGAATCAATAAAAACCGTTCTAAACCCAACAATTAACCTAAAATAGTGAAGATTGAAAAATCCATACATTTTTATTCAGTTCCATGTTTAAAACGAACCTAAAAAGAGAGAACCACAAAAAAATAAACAAAGTTTTCCTACACTATTCTCAAATAAACTTGAGATTATATTGACATGTGATTTGTTATTTAGATCATACTATCATTTATGAGATGAGATTTAATATTTTGAACAAGTTTTACCCAAAAACTATTATGTATATTACTTTTTATCCAATAAATGTTGTTCCCTTAAATGATAAAATATCCACTACAAAAAACTAATGTATTGGTTTGAGACTCTACTTTCAACCTCTAGTCAATGAAATTTCATTTTTTCCTAATTAAAGAATAAAGTGCTGTCTCTTAAATAAATATACACAAATCGAAATAACTGATGGGATACAGATTGCAAACTGATCCCCCAAATCATAAGTTTGTTTTATGATCAAATCAAATGTTTCTTGTGAATGCATCTAATTATTGAATAGAACATGTAAACTTTGTGTAAACAATTCAGAGGTATCTTTATGAAACCTATTTTAGCTTTATTGCACCTCTAGTGCCTCAAATGTGACTAATGTAAAACTTTTTGCTCAAATTTAATCCCTATTTCTTTTAATTGCTATCATCAATTCCTTCTGAGTTTTCATCCACATAAAAGCCTGGTTTCTATTACAAAAATCTCCGCAAATTAATCTAAGACATTTTTTAAATCCTCTTATGATCAAAACACATCAATTGAAATATCAGAATATTTTTCCCACTTCAAAACCAAAAACTCGCTCCTTACAAAATAATTCAAATTTTATCAAACTTTTACTGAAGCCTTCGAATGTGATGCATTCAAATAAGTTTCCATAAAAACAAGACCCAACCCAAATTATTTGAGAAGAAAATGAGCATTTAAGGGCTTTATAAACCGTTAGGCAGAAGGACACCCACAATGGGGCTTGATTGTAGTAATTTTAAAAAATGATAAATTAAATTTGAGCAAAAAACTAATAAGAGGCAAAATCATGCATTATGCATAGTAGAGGAACCAAAAGTGCAATTATGCTCATTTTTTAAAAGAAAAAGAAATTCATTAAGGAAGAAGAGATACACCGACAGAGATGTAATAAAATTATTCAGGAGCCTTTGCCTAACATCTACTGTTCTTCAGGTAGTTAGTTAGCTTGAGTTTTTCCCCTAATTAGTTCATGACATATACAAAGATAGGAGGACAAAATCCATGAAAAGTACAACAGGTAATGAGTTAAATCTTTATATAGCTTGATGTAAAATTTCAAATGAATATTGCATAATTACTTCATAATATCAACTTACAGCAGTCAATGCAGCCTCAGCACCCTTATTTCCAGATTTGCCACCAGCACGATTTAGAGCCTGCACTTAGCCAAAGAAGAACAAATAGAAAACAAAGTAATTATATGTCTCATCTGCAAAGAAGAAATTTCATAACTTTCACAGCAACTTACCTGATCCATATTTTCACATGTTAGGACACCAAATATGCACGGAACACCTGCAAAGGCATCTCAAAATGCTTTAATTTTGTGTGTTGATTGCAAGTAATGAAAAGAAAAAAAGATACTGAGATAGTAACAATAGTAATAAATGTCTCCATTTATAAACCAAAAAAAAAAAAAATAGGCATTAGCTTGCACTGATAAGCCTAGAGGAAATATAAAGTTTCAGTATTTTATTCAGTGAAGATCAATAATGTCAAAGTTAACTTCCAGAGGCATTGCTTAAAAGGAAAAAAAGAATCAACCATTTAAAAATAATTCTCAAATTTCAAATTTCCTCTCAACCTTGACTCTAGATTCTACAGAAACAAGTTGCCATGCTAATGTTGCATGAATTTTTCATTTTCAAGAAAACAGACAGCAGTTAAATACTCAAATATAATATGTTCCAATGTTAAGATAACAATTGACATTAACAGAGTACTACCTGAGTTTATACTGGCTGAAAGCACTCCAGATGCTGCTGAATTAGCAACTGCATCATAGTGGGTGGTGTCTCCTCGGATCTGTTAACAAGAAGTTTGGTCACAGTAGAAACTCAAATTATGTAGACATAAATATAGATAATGGATAGTTATTTATTGGTCATAAAAATGGTATAAAAGATTTCAACTATAAATCAAGATTTATCATACCACAGCTCCGATGCATAAGATTGCATGGTATTTGCCCGACTTTCCTAGTCTTTCTGCAACTACACCAATTTCAAAACTACCAGGTACCCAAACAACCTAAGGGAGAAGAGAAAGTAACAAGTTTCTGTCAGTATTCGAATCCAGCAGAAAGTGATGTGAAAATTCTGAACAATACAAGTTGCCTCCAATTCCTATATCATTCAACGCATTATTTGTAAGTAAAAGTTCTGTCAGTATTCAAATACACCAATTGCATATTTTATTTTGTCCAAAATCATGACCAAGGGTGACATAATTATACAGTTAACACACGAAGCTAAAACTAGATGAAATAAATGCAAAAAGTTTATGATGATCTAGAAAAGGGTAGATATTTTATAATCTCCAGAAAAAGACAGGAGAGCCACAAAAAATGAAAAGACTAGCTTCTTGTTTTAGCCAAGGAAGCATGGACCCTTCAAAATAGTAGTTGTGGTATGTTCTAACTGGGTCAAACACATATCTAGTCAGTCATTTCAAATACTACTAGCTGCATTTTAGAATTTTATTTTACGTTTATTTTTTAAACTCTTACAAGCCAAACATAAAAAATTTGGATAAATGGTTGCATTTATTATGTCTAATATAACTCGGGTTCATTTTATAACATTGATTCTATTTCATTTAAAATTTTTGTTTTATTTTAATTTTATATTTTGAATTATAGTCATACCATGCCCAATAACTTTTAAATTTCCATATTCTCATATTTGTGTCGTATTATATCCATGTTCTATGCCATATGTGCTTTCAAGGTTTTAGCCTATAACGGGTGCATAAGTTTATTTTACTTCATATTTCAGATAACTGAATATTTTACATAACAGAAAAGGTGACGAAAACAAAATAAATTTCAAAAAGTATGCAAAGAGGAGACTTAACCAAATTACAATTGAAACATTGTATATTACAAATAATCAATATTCCAAGAATTTATAAGACAGCTCACTTACATCAATGTCCTCATCTTGAACTGAATAATTCTTAAAAGTACCCAAAGCTCCCTCCAAGAGCTGCCTGGTAATGATTTCATTAAATCGTGCAACAATCTACAAGAAGAGAAAATGGAAATGAGAAACGAAACATAAAAGAACTAGAAAAACTTACTAGTACAATCCAGTTTGAAGTAGAAAATAAATGCAAAATCTTGAAGCAGAATACCATAAATTCAGCGTGATTCACCGCCACGTTTTCTAATTCATATCCCTTCATCAACACAATTCCATTTGCATCTTCCACTCTCTCCAATATTCTTCCACCTCTTCAAATTTTCATTATTGTCAAAGCCTTAATCAACAACCAAGAAGCTTTAAAATTGGAATTCACCCTTGCTGTGTTTCATCATTTTATCATCTTCATATGGGGAAAAGGATTTGGGCACTAGACTATGTTGGAGTTCCTCATGCATACTCCAGAAGGAGAACTTTGTTCTTGCCATCCAACTTAGGAAATACAGGATTCCTTTCAAGGGGAAGTCTTTCATTGGGCCCATTGTGTTTAATAGGATTAATACGAATAATTTGGTACAGGTTTGGCCACACAAAGATGTTTGTTTTCTGCCGTTAACAAAATATCTACAGTACAATTGCTTTAGTATTTTGTGGGGAAATTAGAGTTGTTCTTGTTCAAGGATTTGGACAAATTTCTAATTAACCATTTTAGGGGCTCTAGGAGAAGTACAAAAACATCCTTTGTGGTGTATTGTACGGAAAAATTTGGTGGTATCATTTTGTGATCCTTGGCTGCAATGGCTTTAGAGGGAACTGTATGCTAAATGCACAGATATTAGTGTGCTTATCTGATTCTCCCTAAATGTTTTCTCTCATATTTTTGGTGCCGTCTTTAGTATAATATCTTACTCTCTACCCCTTTACTTACTTTCTCTTCAGTCTTCTCTAATGACCAATTAAAGGACCATCAAAATTTAGTACGCAACTTAAACAGGATGGGTACTCTTGGCAAACTTCTGTCTACAGCATAGATCAAATGCTAAGAGTAAACAATTAATCATTATCCGAATTAGTGACAAGTGAGTTCTCTGATAGCATCCGGGATGAATGATGGGATCCATATTTCCATCTATTTATGGATATCTGTGTGGCTTATGCAAACGACCTCTTTGAACATACACTCATTCCTTTCCTGACTGTACACATCTGAAAATAGCCGCACAATACACACAATCACTCATCTGCTAAAATCATTATATCCAATTGACATCTATCTGTCTTTTTGTCATTTACCTTAACAGAGTAAGTAAGCTCCAACTAGATGAGTATTTTACCATGCCTGCAACCAATCCAATCACTTGACTTAGCATACTAACTTCTTAATGCCTAATTAGATCATGCCACTCCAAGTATCTATTAAACTGTTTTTGTTTAAGCCTAATACACAAATTTTGCAATGATGAGGGAAATCATCCAATAATGCCAAGGCCCTCTCTTCCTCTGAATTACTACCTTGTTTTATTTAGTTTTTCTACCAGACCCGATTTCTGGAAGACGTCATAAATAACTCAGCCAATGCAAACCCTAAATGATTCTTTAAACCACCCATCCCTTATCCTTATCCTCACTCTGCCTATTCTTCTACAATGAATCCCAAAAGACCCACTAAGTTCTCTAACTTTCTTGCTGTCCAACACCAGGTTCTGAATGTAAAAGGTTTTCTGTTAACAAACTAAGAGTAACAAGCCCCAACTCCAAGAATACTATTTCACTAATCTTAACGCTATTTCCCCCGTTCAAACATTACATGTACGGCAGACACACTGCTTGACGAAAAAACAACGCAGGACAATAATATAAGACCAATAAAACTCATGGCCTAAGACAAAAAGCAAGAATCAGATTGGCACTTATTTTCAGATAAACTTCGGCATATGTACTTACACCATAAGAAAACATGAGATCAATTTTTCCATAAATTAAAAAATAACCAGTGTAAAAGTTCATTCATGTCAGCTTTTCCAAAAGCTTATTGTTATAAAGCTACCTTTAAAACTTTTTCCAACAAATATTTGGGGAAAAGAAAAAACAAATAACCTAATAATTTTGGAATACATGGATACATACCACAGCAAAACGAAGTCCGCTAGTTTTGGTAACAGAACCTGTCAGATTCCGCACAGCATCTGTCCGTGTCAAAGATGATCCACCCCTGCTCTGAACAGCAACGCGTGGCTTAATTTCTGAAGCTAAAGAAAGAAAGCAGAGAATTAAACAAAAACCAGGAAATCAGATTCATCGTTGACCACGAATATGAGCAACAACCAAAAGGGTAGAAAGGATTAGGAATGCCACCTCGCAGAGAGAACGAAAAGGAGATAGGGCTTAGGGATTTAGGAGCATTGTGAAGATGTAAAATGCTGGTCGGAGCACAGGAACCATCTTGGCCACGCACAAATCCAATGGGGAGGATACAATCGGTAGAAACAAATGAAGCCATTGTTTTGCTCTGAAGATGAGAGCTTCCGCCGAGAAAAGAGGACGGCGACGGCGGTGACGGCGGTGACGGCGGTGACGACGGCGGAGAGGAAGATGCAAGACAAATGTGAACTAAGCTATACTTGGTTTTGTTTTCAGTTGATTTTGACTTTGCAGTGAAATAAGATTTATTTGTAACCATTAAGATGCAAAAATTCTTAGATCTACGGTTATAAAATCATAATCTACATGATACTGCTTTTTTGGTATGATTTTCTAATAAAATAACCTCACTCTTAAAATAATTTTATCATATAAAAAAATTGTATAAAAAGCAACCCTCTAATTCTCAATTTATTTTGTAAATTTATTTATTTTTATATTTTTAAAACTATATTATGTTAATAAAATCAAGGATGAGAAGGATAATTTATGAAAATGGTGTAATTTCAATTTGAAATAGATAGACTTTTAAAAAATTAACATTTTGGAATATTTTTTATTCCTTCTAAAGTTATGCTATAAAGTAAATTTTCTTGATTTTTTAAGTCATGATTACTAGCATGTTACTAGTCTTGTTATAAAGTACATTTTCGTGGATACAAAGAACAGGAATTTATTAAAATGGTGCAATTTTAATTTGAATTTATACAATAGACAGATTTAAAAAAATAATAATATAAACTATTAGAAATACAATTTCAAAATGAAAAATTGTTTTTAAAACACGAATTTGGTTTTGAAATATTTTGTATTCCTTCTAGAGTTATGCTATAAAGTACATTTTCATGAGTTTTTTATGTCATGATTATTAACATATTTTCTTATTTTTACCTTTGCTTTTATTTCTTTTAGAAAATTATGCTTACTATTATGTTTGTATTTTTTTAAATTTTGCATATTAGCACTTTTTTCCTTTTTTCTACAAAAACATGTTTGTTAGCATGTGTTTATAATTTATTTTTAGAAGACTTATGCTTTTGCGCACGATTTTAAGAACTTGAGGATTTTTTTTATTTTAGGAATTTTGTTTAATGTTTGCAAGTTTTAAAAGTAATGTTTTTATGTTCATTTGTGATATTTTAACTGGGTTTGATTTTTTTAATTTTATTTAATTAATTTTTTTACAAA
>Ga0123340_1007760_pt1 | contig 10225 bp, 8 predicted proteins | sample SirMexnodulemix_FD_89961 | JGI IMG/M metagenome (GOLD analysis project Ga0123340, IMG submission 89961) | Root nodule microbial communities of legume samples collected from Mexico - Siratro Mexico nodule mix | ecosystem: Host-associated > Plants > Roots > Nodule | place: Mexico: Nepantla...
TAATTGAAGAGAGAGAAACAATTTTAATTAATATCATTAATTGAAATTGTCCGCATATCACACTTTTATTTTGACCAGTTTGAAATTATGCCTATCTAGCTGGCAGAATTTGCCCATTTTGGTAAATAATTTTTTTTCTACCCATTTTGGAAATTAAAATTGAAAAGTACACCAAAATGGGAAAAAAACCGTCAAACATACATAGAGAATGATACCACCTTTAACCCAAATTAGGTCGGTACGAACTATTTACTCTTAGTCCCTCTTCTACACTCCTCATTATATGAGCCAGTAGGTTTATGAATCTTCTTTATTATATATTACTTAACTTTCTTATTTTTATTTAATATGAGACTTAGATTCACACTCAAATTTCTAACATTAATCTTTATAGTTTCATGAACCTTCATGAACGACAATAAAAGTTTTCCAATGGTAAATCCACTATTTCACTTCATCACCATTAAAGCGAAAGAATTCAGTTGTGGTTAACCTTATTCCACAAGAATAAGTGAAAAAATTGCGGGTATTCGTTCGTTACATGCTTATTTGGGCCGTTGAGACGGTTCTTGAGACATCCTTGGACTCGTTCCTCCACTGATGGGTCCATTCTTTGTCACATGGAAGTTATGATCTCCATGAATCTTGCTTCTTGTTCACGCTGATTGACTTTGTGTGCCTATGTCTTATTGATCATAGAAATGTGTGTAACTAATACCACTTATGCATACAGTTCTAGGAGAATAGAGAACTCAAAGAATTGCAAGAAGGGAGAATACTAATCAATGGATTTTGAATGTATTGAATTATAGGAAAAATACAAAAGTTTACAAAAATAAATTTGATAAAAAAAGTCTTTTAACTCATCAAAACACGTTCTTATTTATAGCTAACCACTAACTCTTCTAACTACCAAGATTAAAAAGACAGAGGAACTAGTTAAAATAAGTCGTGTAACAAATACTCAAGCTTTTTTCATAAAATATCTCTCTCTATATATTGTAGATAAAATTATAATAAGTGATAGATAGGACATTCAAAAACCCGAGAATCATAAATGCATTGTGGCATGTGATACATGGACCACACACGCACTTCTAACATTTTGGTCCCTTTTTTCTAACTTTTAAAAATAATCATAGCAATACATGACAAATCAATATAATTAATCATATATCTAATTAAATTACTTCTAATAGTATAATTCACGTGTTAAAAGAATTATTCTTATGACTTTTTATCTATCATAATTAATAAAGATGAATTAGTTTAAATTTTGAATAGTTGGAAATAATCTAATTTTTGGACGTATTTTGTTATTTAAAATTTTATAGAATGCGAGGCATTTCTTATCCTAATATATGTTTTAATTAGAAGATACTTAAAATTGTTTTTAAACAACAGTTATGATTGATTAATTTTATTTTGGCTTATCTTATAATCGGACAGAGTTAATAAAAATTATTAGCTACGTTGATAGAATAATCACTATTAACATTATAATTAATGACTACTATTCTTTTCAAAATTTAAAATTTAATTGAGGCTAAATTGCAAAAATATTATTGTACTCTTGAAAAGGTTAAGTCATAGAGAACATTCGAATATTGCTGTTCTTGATTTATTTTTATAATTAACATAATTAAGAGAGAAAAAGTAACATTTCAATAAAAACATTAAAATAGTGTATATTTTAATTAGAATATATGCATTCATAAAATATTATTAAAAATAGAAGTAATTGTTGCAAGAAAATTGTCAAAATTAAAATCAATTGATATATAAGGAATCATGGAAAGAGACAGAAAAAGAAAGGTAAAATCTTAGTAAGATGATTGTTTTAGTAAGATGTTTGCTTTAAAAGAAAATAACCCCTTTTTTTCAGTTCCATGAAATAATGGATAAAGACAAGCGCATGTTGTCAACAGTTCAACCCTTTTTTATGTTGTTTAGTAACATCATTCAATATATCTCTCTACTTAGGTCCTACTTTGTGTTCCCTACTTCAACCCTTTCCCTTCCTCTCACCCTTTTGAATTTAGAGCACAACTGTTGCTACAGCAACATGAACATGAACACTGAGAGCAGGTTGATGACCCTTTGGGTTGTGGTTTCTGTGGCACTTTGTTTCAATATTAGAAACTCAGTATCAGCTTCAAAGCAGTGCCATTTCCCTGCCGTCTTCAACTTTGGTGACTCCAATTCTGACACCGGAGGCCTCTCTGCTGCCTTTGGACAACCTGGCCCTCCCCAGGGAGAGTCCTACTTCCATCACCCTGCTGGCCGTTACTGTGATGGCCGTCTCATTGTTGATTTCATAGGTTCTTACTTCCATTCTTCAACTCTCAACCCTTTTCTGCTTAAAAAGGATTCAAATTCTCCATAGATTTTAGTTTCCATGCCATTTCAATTAAAAAAGTGTTTTTTTTTTAATCTTGAAAAATGCTAATTAATTTGACCTTCATTTTCATGTTGTGCATCAAAAGCTAAGAAGCTGGGCCTGCCTTATTTGAATGCATTTCTTGATTCTGTCGGGTCGAATTTTAGCCATGGAGCCAACTTTGCAACTGCTGGATCCACCATTAGACCTCAGAACACAACCCTGCATCAAACTGGAGGGTTCAGCCCTTTCTCTTTGGACGTTCAGTTCAATCAATTCAGTGATTTCCAACGCAGAACCCAATTTTTTCGCAACAAAGGTAATGCCGCTACATGAATCATATTTTCCCTTAATCTTCATGTGTAATGTCCAATTGGAGCATATTGGAATGGATTCCAACAATAAGATGTGAATATGTTTATTTACCTTATATGAGTTAGTCGTGATCATTTTTCACCCCTCTTAGGTGGAGTATATAAAACATTGTTACCAAAAGCAGAAGACTTTTCTCAAGCATTGTACACTTTTGATATTGGTCAAAATGACTTGACATCCGGTTACTTCCACAACATGTCCACGGATCAAGTTAAAGCATATGTTCCAGATGTTTTGGATCAATTCAAGAACGTTATCAAGGTAATCCACTTTAATTTATGTGATATTTCTGGTTGCTGATACCGGAAAAGTGAACTTGCACGTTTAGTTCTTGCATTCTGATGGGGTAACAACATATTTGGAGTTTCATTTTCGGATGTGGAATATATAAATTATGTACACATGTTTGACTTGATCCAACGTGAAATCAAATATGTACTAGAACTACTATATTCTTACAAGTATATGAACTAAAACATAAATTGAAGACAACTAAAGGAACTGCTTTAATCAGAAAACGAACTAATAGCAAGGGCATGACATAACATGCATGTTTGTTTATCTGTTTGGTGGTGTTAGTATGTATATAATCATGGAGGAAGGTCATTTTGGGTTCACAATACGGGTCCTGTTGGTTGTTTGCCATACATAATGGATCTTCACCCAGTAAAACCATCACTAGTGGACGAAGCAGGATGTGCAACCCCTTACAATGAAGTGGCCAAGCTCTTCAATCGTGAATTGAAAGAGGTTGTGGTTAAACTCAGAAAAGAGCTTCCCTTGGCTGCCATCACTTATGTTGATGTTTACGCTGTGAAGTACTCTCTCATTAGTCATCCAAAGAAGAATGGTAAATCCTCTGTCTGGTTTGGACTTGTTTAGTTTGTGAAAATGTGTGGAAAAATGAGCTGTGTTTGTTGAATGCAGGTTTTGAGGAACCATTGAGGGCATGTTGTGGACATGGTGGAAAGTACAACTACAATTTGCACAGTGGATGTGGTGCTAAGATTAAGATACGTGGGAAAGAGATTCTGGTGGGGAAGCCATGCAAGGATCCATCTGTTTGGGTAAATTGGGATGGTGTCCATTACACTCAGGCTGCAAACAAATGGGTGTTTGAACAGATTGTTGGTGGTGCATTTTCTGATCCACCTATTCCTTTGAACATGGCTTGTCACAAGCATCTTTGAATGAAAGGGTGCTAACACCCTTGTCCTCTTTCTTTGTATCTTTGAAAAATATTCAATCCAAAAGGGTCACAAATTATCCTCTCTATCATGTCTTAGTTGATTGGATTTTATTGGAGGAATAAAATTAAGAACAGAGAGTCTGAGTCATGCGTGGAGTTGAGGAGTGAATTCACTTGTAATCTTCATCGATTGCAGATGTTTCCTTTCTTTTTGGTGATTTCTCCGTTTATAAACTGTATTTATGCCTTGATAAAGCAAGAATTGTCTGATTAGAACTACCTTTTAGCTAACAATATAAGAGTTTTGTCGATCCTTAAAATATTCAAGTAGATTAAGAGGATTGTGATAATCTCGACAACGCATGCAAAAGTAAGATAAAAATGGTGTTTGTCTTGACAAATACCACGTTATTTCATACAATCCAAAGTTGTTTTACCAAACACATATATTAACATAAATTATGGAATGGTGAGATCAAGATAATATGAAATATGGACCAAACAATATTTTGATTGCTTTAGGTATGTGAGGCATATTGTTGGCACAAGTAAAATTGCTTTAGGTAAATGATTTAAATGGAAAATAATGATTTTGAGACAGTGAGTCAAAGAATAATCTTACACTTAAAAGGGTATAAATTTGTTCATTGGATAATAAAACAAAGAAAATTTACAAGTGCCCAACTCTGCGTGACGCTGGGCGGAGAAAGAAGAAAACTCGTACGCAAGGTTCAGAAGAAAATGGAGTTTGTGAATATTACGGTGTTAGAATTCTGAGAGAAACCCCAAAAAGAAAAAACCCTAAAAATCGCAAGAATGGAATCGAGCGTTCTGGAATGTCTGGGCGTTGAAATCATCGGCGTGATGAGTCCGGTGTCGATCTGCATGTTCCTGGTGGTTCTCCTGGTTTACGCCCTTTCCTCGCCGTCCACCTCCGCCGCCACTATCACAACCGCCGCCAACCTCGTATACGCCGAGAACCCCGCCGACAGCACCGCGCAGAAGCTTGAGGGCGCGCTCCTCAACGCCGTCGTCTTCGTCGGCCTCATCGCGCTCGTCACCTTCCTCCTCGTCCTCCTCTATTACTACAACTGCACCGCCTTCCTCCGCCACTACACGCGCTTCTCCGCCTTCTTCGTCCTCGCCTCCATGGGCGGATCCATCCTCCTCTCCCTCCTCCAGCGCTTCTCCATCCCCCTCGACGCGGTAACCTCCTTGCTTCTGCTCTTCAATTTCACTGTCGTCGGAGTCCTCTCCGTCTTCTCCGGCGGGATCCCGATTCTGCTCCGCCAGGGTTACATGGTCTGCCTCGGGATCATCGTTGCCGCGTGGTTCACCAAATTGCCCGAGTGGACCACGTGGACGCTCCTCGTCGCGCTCGCGCTCTACGATTTGGTCGCCGTTCTCGCCCCCGGCGGCCCGCTCAAGCTCCTCGTCGATTTGGCGTCCACCCGGAACGAGGAGCTGCCGGCGTTGGTCTACGAGGCGCGTCCGATTGTCACTCCCCGAACCCCTGCTGCCCTAGGGTTTCTAGTCGCGGGAACTTCGGATTCTGAAGCTTCTAGAGTGGAGCTTCAGGTAGTTTCTAGAGATAATGTAAATAACAATGATAATGACAACGACGGCGATGATGACGACATTGATGTGAATCATGATAGGAGCGATGAAGGGGAAAGGTCCCCGTTGGTTGGTGGAATGAGATTTGGTGAGGTTGTTATGGATGAGGAGATGTCTCCCCTTGTTGAGATGGGTGGGGTGGCGAATGGTGAGGAATCGGAGAGGGTGATGAGGGAGATTGGTGGAGATAGAGGGATTAAGCTTGGCCTTGGGGACTTTGTTTTCTACAGTGTTCTTGTGGGGAGAGCTGCCATGTATGATTTGATGACAGTGTATGCATGTTACCTTGCCATTATTTCTGGACTTGGGTGCACACTTATTTTGTTGTCTGTGTGCCGGCAGGCTCTGCCGGCGCTTCCAATTTCCATAGCCTTGGGGGTTCTGTTCTACTTTTTGACACGGCTGCTGATGGAGCCCTTCATTGTTGGGACTGCCACCAATTTGATGATGTTTTGAGGTTTTGAGAGATACAGGTTTGGCAGGCTAGGGTTTAGGAATGTTCTAGTGGTTTCATATACAAGGAATTTTTGCATGGAGTGATTCACTAGGATTATATCCAATGCGGGAAGTGATACACTTGTGATCATTGTCTCACCTTTTTTCATAGATACTGTTGTAACTGATGCTTGAAATGAAATGCAATTCAACCTCTCCCTTGTCCTTTTCTTTAGAGATTGTAAATTTTGAAAACTATAATGACTAGTTGTATAAGAAATGTCTTCCTTTGCCTTTTGATGTACATGAGATTTGGAGAGGAAGTTAGTGTTTCTGGCATTTCTTGAGTATGTTACATCTACTTGTGTGTATGATGGATTTTTCATACAATTTATAGCCTCCAAGTTGTTTTCCTTTCACGTTCTTATTTATGGACATAATAATGGAAATTATCGTCATTTTTTTTAGATTAGCATATCTCTTAAAAACCGAAAACAATTCAGAAGGCTGTTTCAAGTATGTTGAAATTGTTGACTTTAAGAGGGTAGGTAGCATTGACTGGTGATTTGTGTTTATGTATCAAGCGTACATTTTGATTTGAATGAAAAGAGTGATCTTCATATATGCTTGTATATTGCACACAAGTAAACTTCATGGTTCATGCAATAATTTTAAGTTATGGTGTGTAACTAAGGATGTATTTATGCATCCCTTACCATTAGTTCTTTGCAGATTGTAGACAACTTTGTTTACAAGATCTGATTGATTTAAGTCTGGCAGCAGTTAAAGTTTCCCTTCTTATGCCATTGAGTAGTTTATTTTGCCTCTTATATAGTACTAAGTTGTTAACATTGTTGAGAATAGCTTTTAGTGTACTGTGTCCTTCCCCTTGTTTTAATATGTTTTCTTTCTTTTCCAGAGCTATTCATGGTTCTCCTTATCTATAAGCTGAAATTCAAGTGCTCATAGACAGCTCGGTGTGTAAATCATCTGATAATGTTTGCAATTTGCTCTTTTGTAAGGACAAAGGGCATGCAGATCTGTCTTTTTTTTTTTTTTCTTTTTTCATTTTAGTGAAGTTTGTAACTGCTTTCACATGCTTTATTCTATATTAGAAAACAGTATTGCTTATTATGGAGATTTCTAGTTGTAGATTTTCACAGGTTTAGAGTTGGCAACCTATAAAGTTCTTAGGTCATCTCTAATGCAAGAGTCATACTATAAAGTCTTATTTTACTTTATGGGAATCTCATTATGTCATATCATTTTTAAAATCTTGTGAGTATTGTTCTGTAAGAGTCTTATAAAACTCATATTTTTATAATCTTTTATTTGCACTTCATTGTAAGTACAGTGTTTACAAGATGAGAAATAATTTTTAATTCTGGTGACGTAGGGTCTTAAATTTAAGATCTTCTCATGCCGTATCTGCATGTTCCAATTCAGTTTCTTATAAAACCTAGGTTTTAAGCTAAAGGTCCTGATTATGACCCTGTATTGGAGATGTCCTTTGTAGTGTTTCAATTCTCATAATCTCACATATTCCATGGGCCATTGATCTACATTCTATTTCTGACTACTTGCTACTACGTTGATTTCTTGTACAATAGTCATCATAGGTACCCCTCCTACCAGAGCAGTACTCCCACCCCATATGCATTGGTTTAGGCTTCTATTTGCAGGTGATGTGCAAAGTGTTATTGTCCTTTTGTGTGTATGAATTGGCTCACCAAGGGTTCTGCAAAAGATAAATTTGAATTCCATCAGCTTTGCATTGTTAATAAGCATGGCAACCACTGTCTTATCTGATGGTAACTCAACTATTTCCGAAGTCATCTTCTTAGAAAAGCTTTCATTCCATATCAAGCATTTGCTGATTCAGATGTAGAGCTTCTGTGATGCTTCTTGGCAGCAAACAGATCAGAAATTCTAGGGAAAAGACTTTATGGTTACATGACAGGTTTTGGTGGACATATTTTTAAATGGAATGAAGAGCACGAGTACCAAAACTTTTTCTTGATGCCTCAAGGAAGGCCAACATCAGATATAAAATTGAAAAGGTATTTGTATTTGAAACATCTGGAGTTCAATACAATTTGGTCTAGTTTTGGGATGACAGTCTGGCCTGGCTTTTATTTCTTTGTTTCTCAATTCTTAACCAGGAGCTGTTAATCTGGTTGTGATACTGCTCACCCGTGTCTGAGTTGTCAGTGTTGGGCACATTATGTTCAATTTTGGCTACCTGTTAACTAACAACTTTTAGAATGTTATTGATGGTTTCTCCCTTGTTCTCATCAGCGTTCTCCTGGCACATTTTTGACTACCTCCCAGGCTGTCCAAGCATTTTTGGATCAAACCAGTCCTTTTCTGCAACACCAGCTTATATGTGAGGTCTTTGCACTTTCAACTCCGTTTCTCACAACCTAGCCTGGCATTTTCTTGCACATATTTCTGTTTTCTTTAAGCCATAACGTGTATTGTTTTTCTTTGTCTTATGCTCCCTGACTTTTGTTGTTATTGATTTGTTAACTATGCCATAGACTGATGATCACTGTGTCTCTACTATGAATTTTTTAAGTAAATGTCTTCAATTTTGTTTCTTTCTCTTTGTTGAGCTTTTGTGTGTGATGCAAATTATTTATCTTGAATCCAGAGTCTTTTAGAATAGCCATTCCACTGTAGAGTGACTTTGGGGTTGGCTGCTGCGCATTGCTATTTTGAGGTGACACTTATGGTTGTTTTCCAAAAGTGATTTGAAACTAGTAAAATATACAAAATTTCATCTCTCTGAAATCAAAATCTAAAAGGTGAAAATAAAAAAACGTATATAATTTAAATATTTTTAATTATTTATGTTTATAATAAGTTTATGAATTTTAAAAAATATTATATTAATCTCTTTTAAAATTGTTTTCAAATTGTATTAGAATTATTAAATGAATTGGATATTTTATCAAGACATGTTATATACATGTTATTTGAATTAGACATTTTATCAAAACATGTTATTTGAATTGGACATTTTATCAAAACATGTTATAACATGTTATATGAGTGTTTTATGCTATATGAGTGTTTTATGCGTGTTATAGAAAGATAATGATAATCTATTCCAAAAATTATCATACTACCTAGAAAACATTCTGAAAACATTCCGAAAGTGATTAGATTTATATATCAGACGTCAATGTAATGTAGATGTAGATGTGCCTGCTTCATGCCAAACCAGTAGAATAATAGATGTAATACTTTGTTAAAGGCTTAGTAAGAACGGTTATGCACTAAAGTAACATTCTATGTTCGAACAATTTAAAAGAAAATCCTCAGTCATTATCATTTGCTTGCATATTTTTATGTGTATGTGTATAATGTATACATAAACAATTATGTATTTTTTGTGGTACATGACATTTTGAGCACCATTGCCTAGACCGGCATACATCTATCTAAGACCCCCACAAACTAAGCTACATAAAGTTTCTATGCTTTATCTGGATCACATGCTACTGGATTGCAGGGATAGATAAGCTAGTACTAGTATCCCTCGTCAGTTTATACATACCACTTGCATAACTTGATCTTGGGTCCAAAAATCAACTATTTTACTTCCATTCCTCTTTCATGCTACTAGCTCCAATCCAAAACACATTGTAAAAGCACATCAGACTAATAACACCTTCTGTTAACCATATAGCAGAAAATTTGATGATCACATATAAAGAGAAAAAATCACCAAAATATTAACAACTTATAACATTGTTGTTTACAACTGTACACACAAGTATCACCCACACATGCTATGTTTGAAATAAATGTTTTTGTCTTAACTGTGTTAGAAGTGACTCAAAATTAAAATTAGTTCACTTAGAACAAAATAAATTCACCCAAATATAAATCTGGTGATAGATTAATAAATTCAACAATAGACTTTTATTATAATGCAAAATCTTAAAAAAATTGAAAGTTTTGATAAGATGTATATTTGATAAAAGTAATTAACGATTTCAAATTTGATAACATAACTCGTTTGATGGACTAAATAAACATGACAAATGAAATTACTTCATACTATTAACAAATTGTAATGCCTAAGTCTAATATTAAACTAAATTTTGACTATATTTTACAAAAATTAAAACACAGAAATATATAAAAAAATATATTTTTAAAATTTAAGTCGCATAAATGAAATTTATTTTAATTTTTAAACATAATGATTTGGTATATAA
>Ga0123340_1007763_pt1 | contig 10224 bp, 5 predicted proteins | sample SirMexnodulemix_FD_89961 | JGI IMG/M metagenome (GOLD analysis project Ga0123340, IMG submission 89961) | Root nodule microbial communities of legume samples collected from Mexico - Siratro Mexico nodule mix | ecosystem: Host-associated > Plants > Roots > Nodule | place: Mexico: Nepantla...
GAAAAATATTATATATATATATATATATATATATATATATATATTTATTTATTTTAGTGAATTGATGACAAGATAAGACAATGTGGACGGAGTTGACTCCTTTGTCGTCTTCAAATAAAATTCATTAAATACAAGAAATAATATTTTTTAAAGAATTGTGATTTCAATTTCATACGATATTTTTCCTCATTTAAGATTTTCACACAAATTAAGAACAAATTACTCTATAGATAATTTGTTGGGCACCAATTTCACTAATTTTGTTTTCTCTAGTTACTAATATTCCCTTAGTTCTGTTGTAATTTACGTTTTTTTAAATAAAAAGTTATTTATTTTTTTATGCTACTGTTTATGTTTCAGGATATCTTTTTCAATTATACCCTTAATTTAATTAAAATGAAAAAAGAAAAGAAAAATGAGTTAGGATAACATGACTAGAAAATGTAATAACACCTAATTATATACTAAATTAAAAAAAAAAAAAACGACCGATTGGAATAATGGGTAATTCATTTAAAGTTATATGAAAATCAGAATAAAAAAAAATTAAAGAGACTAAACTGAATGTGAGTTGGAGGAGCAAGTTGTTGGTGAAGCTGAAGGTGATTTCATATAATTTGTAATAAATCATAACTCTTTGGTGGAAAAAGTGTGCTTGGTTACGTTTGGAATCCATGAATGCTGTTATATGTGTTCATTGCAACGTTGAATAATAAGATATTGAAGGGACAATGTATCTTATCCATCAAGTTGTGCATGCATACTAAAATGCAAGTTGAGTCCCACATCGGTAAGCTAATTGACCTCCACTCGAATGTCTGCCATCATGTGTGGGACCAAAAACCAGTGGTGTTCATTGTTTAGAGGCCTAATTTCGCGTCACCATTCAATGCAACTCCCCAATAAAGAGAGAAAGATGAGGCAAACTCCATGACGGTGCCTATCTTACATGATTTCATTTTGCCAGTGGTTGAAGCACATACACTATACCAAATCCTAAAGAGATCAAAATGTAGGTGGGGTCGTTAATTCAATTAATTAACAAACCCGTGATATGGAAACAAAAAAGCACACTAACTTCTGCGTTGGATATTCATCCATATTTTATATCTCACATTGCTCATCCACTTTTCTAGTTTTTTCTCAATCTCTTTCGAGAAACTTCTTCCTCAAACTTTCCCTGCAATCTCTTCAACATCCTTCTTAAGGTGTGCTAACCAAATACATGTATTTGCTACATCTTATCTTACTAATTGGAACAGTCACCAACTTGGTTTGTAACACTATTTTTGTGTTATGTGCAGGAAATTAAAGAGCATGGAAAGTGACCAGGTGACAACCAAGGACATGAGAGTTTCATCTAGGAGTGAGATCGTGTCAGGACCTGGGGTGGAGCTTCAAGGGGCTTCTAATTTGGGACAAGGTGGCCTTCAGAGACAACCTAGTATGACCAAGACCAATTGTCTATGTTCTCCAACCACACATGCTGGTTCCTTTCGTTGCAGGCTTCACCGCACCCCTAGTCTTCAGAGGACCAAAAGCATGGAATCAGAGGCATCTACGGTTCATGCTTCCATGGTTGATGCTGTTGCTGATGCCAACAAGGATCCACTTCATTGAGTGTTAAATATTATTAAGCTGTTATATGTATAATAACTTGTCTGTGTTTACCCGAGTCATGTATGTAAAGATGTTTGTCATGGAAGTTATAATTATACTCTATTGCATGTCATGTCAACAATTTGGGATCATTTTCCATCATGCTTCAGTGTCCTTTCAATATGCTATTCTAAGTTGAAATACCCTATGTTAGTGACCTTTCTTGATTCAATCATCAAGTTTAGACTTTAGAAGTTTTGGGAGCGCAGTATCTGAAGATATTTGTGTTCTGTCATTTCCCTTGTCTTTTTTATGGTATTTATAAAACATAATAGCCTTGTGAAGATCCACACGCTTCGCTAATCGATGACTACAAGGGATGGTTTCAAGGCTTGGTATGATTTCTCAACTGGTTTTGATCAACAAGACTCACTATTGATTCTGAAACTGAAATTTTGCTACGGACGAAACTTTGTGTAGTTGCTTAAATCGTGCTATTTGTAATTAAAATTGAAGTTTCTTTTTCCCACAACAATTAGTACTGATTTTTATCGAGACAAAATTACAACTTTAATGTAAAAATAATGTTCTGAAACATGCAAGGATTGTACATATACGTTTCTCTCCTAATTTTCTTCAGTCTCAGAGATGCTTTATAATGTCCTCCGGTTCCCAGTGAATCTTTATATAGCAAATCGCAAGTTAATGACGTTATGGACACAATTAAAAATCCTTAACACAAAAATTTAATCTATGGACACGTAACAGATATAGCCAATTGAGTTAAACATGTAACCTAGTCTAGCAACATAATTTTTCCCTGACTTCGTCATGATATAAAACCAAATCTGATTGAAATTTAAGTTGTAACAACATAGAAGATACAACACTGTGAATCAATGAAACAACCACATACACCAACATGGCCTAGAAGAAAAAAAATAGATTTACCAAAATGGTCCAGTGCTGTTAAGAATCTAACAGCACATACAAACTTATTAACACCCTTAAATTGTCACTTGCAGGTGATTAATGTTGTAACCAGTAAAGTATTCAACTACTAGTACTGACACTATTGGTGTTGAGGTGTGTTATATGGGTAGTATATTTTGGCAAACATGTTTAAAAATAAGCTCCTACGTCATTTAATTCCTAGAATAAACTTGATCTGTATATCTAAAGATCCACTCAGAGAATTAGGAGGACACATTCCGTTTGTTTGAAGCAGAGCATAAACAAAAGAAAAAGGAATGCATGAAACAGTAATGGGTGAAGTAACTTGTACCAAAATATTTTGTTAATGCTAATCATACTTGGTAGTGTCAGCAATTGGTGTCAGGAATATTGATGTAGGCATGCTCTTAAAATAGTTAGTCAAGGTCAAAGAAACTATGATGACCAGCGATCATGATTGCAACAATGATGATGACCACCACAAGCAGTCCGCCACTATATGATTCCCACATGCTTTATGACTTTCTTGAAACTAAAAAATTATAATTCTTTCACCGCCTACAAACAGTGAGAGGTCCATCTCAGTTTGTGCGATTGAATTGAACTAACTAGTTAGTTCTCTAGGGACACAACTCATCCCATCAATCTACAAAATCCAAATTACTGATAATAATTACAAATCTGAGAATAAAGGAGGTCGAAAGTGACTTCCATCAAAAAGATCTACAGCAATTAAGAAGTCAACTCATTAGGTGATATTAAAGAAGTCTATGATTTCATGGCCTAAAAATTTGTTAGACATATTTCTCAGTTATGCTCAAAAGGTCTCGCTTTAAATGGAATACCCATCTTCTACTCTCCTTGATTTTTGCTCAGAATAGTAAATGTGGATACATGGAGGTTTATGTAGGGATGGAACAAAGATGAGTCATGGGTATTAAACACACCAAGTGGTTTTTAGTTCAACAGTTGTCGTTGTTTCAATAATACCACTTGGAAGCAAACATATCTTAGCGATGCTTGATCTTATTCTTTCTTGTTTATTTGTGCCACTTTTTGGTCGGGTATACATTGCACATCATTTTGTTAATCATACTCTCGCACTAGATTGTTCCAGCGCACGATACATTAATGACAAATCTGTGCTCACAAAACACCAAATGTGGAGCCTTAATTATCTCCCACAAGTCCAATTCAATAAGGACGAGATTATCCGCGTGGATACAAATAGATGTGAGGAACATAATCTGATATTACAGTATTAAATGCTTTATGTTAGATGCATCAAAATGCCAATAATTATTTTTATCAACAAAATCAGGACCCCTTGAAGTGAACCGTCAAAGATGACCACAGCCACGTGTTACAGATTCGAGCACACACACGGTACCATTGGCCCTACATATCGTCACTGACACCAAAGATTCCTATCCAGTTTTCACATATGTGATTTACCAAAGAGATTTCCCCTCATGTGACAAATCTCATTTCTTATTATTATAGGTTACACGAACAATGCACATTTGGATTCACTGATTTTCCCTACATGTTATATAACTTACAAGACCTTTTGCAAAAGAGAAAATTATAGTATATGTTACCCCCTAAATTTCCCAACCCCATCATGAAAAATCGAAAAAATTTACTCAATTCTTTTCAGTAGCAGTTCTGTTGGTAGCCCACAACTTGCTAAACATGCGTTTGGGCTGAGTAGGAAGAGCAAGTAGACCCTTAAATCTAGAAGTTCTCCCAATTTCATCACGAGGCACAACATTTTCATCCAAGTCATCCTCAGCTAGCTTCATTCTGAGAGTTGGGTTCCTAGTTGACTTTGGTGACTTGAATCCAGAGACACTCCAATTGTCATCAGTGTGCATACTTGTTGTGGTGCTCAATGGTGCTGTGTGTTTTGATGGGTCAATGCCATGAGCGGTGAGTAATGCCTTGATGTTGCTTGGCATGTCAGTTACTTTGCCACCAGCTGCTGCTGCTCGTGCTTGCTCAAAGAAGAGAACTTGGACAACCACCCTTAGGGGAAGTAGCTCATTCTGCGCTGCATGCATGCAAGCTTCCATAGACAACTTTTTGCAGTCTAGAATTCGACATAGCCTCTTCCTCTCGTTCTTGTTCAGCTCTGGATGTGCCTACATTTTCCAGTTAAGCAAAAAGAGATTTTAGTCATACTAATAAGGTATCCAAATGAATCCAAGAAATTTCATGTGTTTCTTCCACTGCCAGACATATTACATCATTAAGCAGATCCCTTTTTGTAAAATTTTAGCTTTGTGGAATGAACGCATCTATCATGAGAACACAAATCAATTATGTGAAGGACTAAACAACATTTATCACATTTTATTTTAATCCCTTTCTAGTGAACAAACAAGTTGCAACAAAAACTCACTACTAAGATAAGTCTAGTAGGGAGGTTTTATGTATTTTGTCCGACACGACACGCTAAGTTCAAACTTGTTGGTGCTGAAAAAACAAAAACAAACTAGTGGCAATAAAACAAAACTCTTGGTGTCCAAAAGAAACAAAAAAGTTCTTTCATAGTTTTCACTGGCAATCTTATCTTTCTTGTTCTAACCAAGTGAACTGACTAACTGCCAGAACAGAATTATAAACTGCTAGTATTAGTCAGAAAGTGGCCACATTCAGGCCAAATTTCTGGTGGGTCAGCCTACACCTAAACCACGAAAAAATGATGGGTGAGACAAGATTTCAAGGTCGAGTTGTTTATCCACCAATTCTGTCCCACCAATGAAACACGCTCAACTTCAACCGGAGCCCCCCACTTGGTCATTATTTATTCTACCATGTACAAAAAATAGTAATCCTGAAAACACAATAGAAATTCTTTTTCTAAATTTACCTTGAGATAAATGTCAATTGCTCTGTACAGGTCATCATGATCATGTCTTGCAAAATCTGGTATAGTTTCAGCAAGAGCAATGAATTTTGAGAGAGGCAAATTCGCATCCCTGGCAACCTCCTGAAGGTACCTATCCACTAGCTTAGCCACCTTCAGTTTCGAGCTATGAGAAGCTGAGGAGGACCTCCTACTCTCTTGAAACTCGAAGTTAATGTTCTCTGCCGAACGAGACCTTCTCCTTTCAATAGTCAACCTTGATCTTGGAGGGCTTGTTGGTGGACTCTGACCTTGCAACATAAATTGTTCCAATATGGTCATAACCAAGTCCACTTCGTACAGCATATTATTTTTCTTAGACACTGAGCGTATCAGAAGATCATTAACCGAGGCTTCCTCCAGTTGAAGTCCTATTCTTGTGGCCAATTCCACCTTTGAAGAAGCCGAAGCTTTGAGAATATTGGCTGCCTTTAGCAGTTTAAGAAGGAAGCTGCAAGAAACAGCACCTTTTTCTGCCGGAAGCAAGCTCACAATTGATTCCAAAAGCAGTCTATGCTTTGAAGCTACTTCACTCACAGAATCCGAATCTGAATCAGAGTCAGATTCAGTCTCCCTCTTGACATGCACGTTCTTCCTGATATTGGGTAGCCATCTAGATGCAAAAATCTTCAATGCATCACCAATGAGATTTGAGGGTGTCTTGCCACCAGATTTGATAGCTATCATGGTTCTCCAGTACAGGTCTATGCTCAAATCTGCTAAATCCTCAGCCCACCATCCCTTGCTTGCTGATTTGTGTCTCAGACTTTCGGTTCCATTGCAAGAAGACACATCATCCCTTACCCTCCGGGAATGACTGTGTGATAAACTCACCTTTGAGGGGTGGCTTAAGACCTTTGAGGCAATGGCCTCAATGCATCTGCTGGTAATTGCCAAGTCCTCTGACCACAAAGGCAATGCTTTGGTGGTTTGTAGACTCACAATGGAATCCTTCCACCCATTAAGGATGCAAGAATTAAAGAAAACATCAAGCTTGTAAATCAAATTCCCCTTCTCAACATCCTCAGTCATCTGCAAGTATTCCGCTGCGCAACGCGTGCTTACAATGTTGTATGCACTGAGAGTGATGGTTATGCCATAGCAGAACTTGGCACACAGCTCAAATGCTTCCACCCCACCAGGAAATTCAGGGAGTTGGACTATTTGGTGCTGAGGAGAATCAGAACTCTCTGAGGAGAGCCTTTGCAGGCGCAAACATTTGGACAATAGTGGAAACTGAACAATAAAAAAATAAACTTCAGACCATCGATATGTGACTGAACAATAAAAAAGAATGAACAACAAAAGATAGAAAAAAAAAAAATCAAAATGGACAGAGATAGAACTTGAAGAGTTTCTATCGTTGGTAATTTGGTACCCTCAAGCATAAGGCTTTCAAGGAGCAAACCTTGTGAAGAAGATATCTAGTTCCTTTCACTTGAATTATGAGGTCACTTGAAACTTCAGAAGAGATTGTCCTGCATAAAAAGAAAAGGAAGGAACTCGTGTTACTCACCTGAACCTGATACTTCATCTACTAATAATATAAACAATCAAATTGATCAATATATGCCTTGCCTCATAGACTCAGCAGTGTAAAAGGTATCTGGACGAGATCCCAGTTTCATAAACTTCATGACTGTCAATTTATTTTATGCTAAATCATGTATTACTCTGGACTAGTTACTTGCATAATTCACAACTGCAGAAAACACAAGAAGTGCACAGAGCAGATAGTGGAAGAGCATCTACATGAAATGCTCTTCCATTATATTTTTTGATAGATTTTCCCACTTCCCAAGTTGGAATTGAACCAACAAAACTCAAAGTGTCAGGATCCTCAATAGAAGACTTGCAGAACTCTTTAGACAGAAAGAAAAAGAAAAGAGAGAAGATGAAGAAGTGATGTTGGAGGAGAGAGAATGTGAAGTTGCAATGTAAAAGAAAAACCAAGAGGCTTTTGCTATGGAAGAAATAATATAAAGCAGTTTAAATAAGTAGATGTCACAACAAATATGGTAAAGAGGAACACAACTTTTACCACATTCATTCAGAACCAAAATTTTCGTTATTCATTGAATTTTGCAAAAAATATGAAATTCGTCAAATAATATATCATACCTACGTAATTTTGGGAGTACTTATAAATTATATTCAATCATTGATAGGAAGTGTATATGAAAGATTATGCTAAGAAGAGTGCTTTTAACGCTCTTCAATAATTAATCATCATAAACCAGGACCATCTAACCCAACAAACACAAATTTATACGTGAATTGAACCTTTTTTAGAGAAAGGATAAAAGGGAAATGCAAATTCCTGCTGACATAGGCTAAGATATGGAATTTATATAAAACAGGACAAAAATGATAATAAAAAAGAGAGTAAAGTTTACCTCTTTCAGAATCAAATTTAAAGAAAAATAGTAACTTGGACTTAATTGTAAACAAATGGTATACTCTTATTCCTATTAATGATATCATCTCAAAATTACCCTTCAATTAACTGAAATTCTATTATTATAATAAAGGGGTTTTCTTTAAATGTGATTAGTACAATTCCATGATATTAACTAATTTTTTTAATTAGCCAAAAGTTTGTCATTGTAACTCATATTTAAATTCGAAAAAAGTATCTTGTCTAATTACTTTAAATATGTTCACTCATCTTTTACTGTCATCCAAAATTTGACTCCTTTTATCACATCCTTCCAATTCCTTCATATATAACATGTATTAAATGAGTTTTATATTTTAAGACATCTTTGAAACATGTTAAAATTTGTCGAGAATCCAACATAAACTAAATACTTATTAAATGTGTTTGGTTTTGATTTGATGTTTTTTATATATATATAAAATAGGATTAAATTTATACTTGTAACAAGAACATAATTACTCATTTTTAAATAAAGAAATATTTAATGTCTAATATAAAACACCATTCAATATTTAACATACAAGAAAATAAATGATTTTTTTAGTAGAATTTTTATCTCCTATTTTGAAGAAAAGGAAATAGAGAAAATAAGCAAGGCAAAAAACAAAGGTAAGAAATAAAATTATATTTATTCTTGATAAAGTAGAAATATATAAAGAATAGATTTTTTTTTTTTAATTGTATACTTTGGTTGATCTTTTTACCTCTTATCAGAGAGTTAACCATAACTCATGTAGTTTTTCCAACCAACTGAGTGAGACTCCATTAACAATAAAGTGATTTTATACGAAAAAAATGAAAATACAAAAAAATAATATATTAAATCTTACTTTTTTTTTTCTACGTAACATACTATTAATTTTCTCTTTTTCGATCCTTCTCCCTCTTCTATCCATAAACCATTAGAGTTATTAAAAAATAATCGTTAATAATTGGAAATCCAAAGTTAAAAGAAAGAATGGAATTGAGACAAGAGAATTTTGAAAGCTGAGGTAAGGTCGTCAAGATATTCAATAATGAAACCGAATCATTCATTGACAAATTTGACCTAGGAAATTCTGCAACTCTACAATTTTTTTTTCTTGTTTTTTTGTTTTGTTGCTTAGAAGAAGAATACGATGATGCAGATAATAATAAAAAGGAACATGGTGTTTACTTTTTACTATGGAGACAAGCCATTGCCAGCGTGCAATTCTAAAGCCAATTTCATGTGCTTATCCTGCGCCCACTAGTGCCCTTCCTTCTCATCATTGCCACTGCAAAATTTCAATTTTCTTTTCCTTTTTTTCTACTTTGAACCACCCTCTCCTATTATTTTAGTCAAACATTATTTTATTTTCATCTTCAACACGTTACCACTTTCTCAATACAAAATAACAAACTAAAAGGGTTCTTAAATGGTTTTCCTAATGAAAAGAGTGAAAGAAATAAACAAAAAAGAAAGTCACAGCATACTAGGGTTGTTAAAAAATAACCAAACCAAATTAAGTCAAACCATTTAAATAATTTAGTTTAATTAAAAAATAATTTAAATTAATTCAATTTTATATTTGTGTTTTAAACATTATCAATTTAGTCTCATTTTTATAAAATAAGTTAATACAATCCCTTCCCTTAGATTTATGGTGATAATATTACTAGATTATCATGCGGTATTTAATATTCGTATCACATGTTTCTTCCATCAACAAACTAATCTCCACTTATTTTTGTTATAAAATCGTTTCAATTTAACTAAATAAGTTATATGAACTTATTTTTAACAAGAGATATTTAAAATAGTGATCATAATGAGATAATCTTTTAAACAATTCTATACCTTTTACATGAGTTTTATCGTACCATCTTTAGAATATAGTTTTATAATAGTAGAGGTATGTTGTAGAGTGCTTAAAGGAAAGCAAAAGGTATGTGGATTGGTATGCAACAATCAATTTCATTAACGATGTTGGTAAAGATTGACCCAAGCTAATGCAAAAATAACCAAATTGCCATTAATTTTTCACTCTAAGTTTGTGTTTGTTGGTCATGTAGACGAGCCTTCATTTTCATTCATTGCAAATGGTCAAGGAGATTGAAACTCTGTATATTATGAGTAAAACTGTTGGAAACTGTTTTAGCTGAAATACAAAAGGGGGGTGAATTGGATTTCAAAACTTTTTGAAACAATTTGATATTTTCCAGTAAGATGCAATTTTGTTTCACAAACTGGATCTTTATTTGAATTTACTGAATCAGAACAGTTGCATGAAACAGTAAGCAGAATCAAAAATCAATTCAGAACCCAGTCCAGTAATAATACAATTCAATACTCCAAACA
>Ga0123340_1007764_pt1 | contig 10223 bp, 7 predicted proteins | sample SirMexnodulemix_FD_89961 | JGI IMG/M metagenome (GOLD analysis project Ga0123340, IMG submission 89961) | Root nodule microbial communities of legume samples collected from Mexico - Siratro Mexico nodule mix | ecosystem: Host-associated > Plants > Roots > Nodule | place: Mexico: Nepantla...
AAAAAAAAAAAAAAAAAAAAAAAAATCACTTTCTCTTACCCATCGCCTGCACATACTATCAACTCAATCAAGATGTAAAAAAATAAATAAATAAATAAATAAAAAAGATCAAAAAGCATGAGTCCCCGTTAATTTATTGATTTCACGTCCAAAGTTCAATTTTGATTACTAGTTTTAAAATAACATATCCAAATTAACTTTCTAATATCTATTTTCCAAACAGAAAATCACATTACATCACATTTTATTTTGAATCAACTGTTAAATAATGTAAAATAAAATTAATTCTACAAATACATGTCTAAACCCGCACTTAATCTACTGGGATATTTAACGCGATCCACATCTCTTCTAACATGTTCTGATGTTATAAAAGGTTATATGTTACTCAGGGTAAAGGAGATGGTGCAGGTTAATGAATTCTTCAACCCCTTTTAACCACAATTTATGCGTAATTTAACAAATAACGCACGCTAATTTACGAAATTCAAAACCATGCTTGAGTCATGAAATTAACTGGCGAATATTCGGCCGGAAGCGCTAAATTATTAACAAATACGAATCTAACCCACACGTTTAGCCAAATTTAGTAAAGGGAAATGTATTACGCAAGAGACAAAGGAGTGATGCCTTAATCTAGATTAATTTTCTTTTAAATCCTTCGAAGAGGCATCAGCCGTAGGCAACTTCGATTTTCAAGAATTTGTAACGTCAGAGCAGTCGGGCCGATTAAAATTCTATTTCATGTTCGACGTTCACAATGTAAAACAATACAGATTACAGACAATTCAAGAGCAGGATACACCCATAGGAGCCATAAAATTAGGACATGCTAATACTAGAATTTGGTTAACATAAGAAACATCATCGAGGAGCACCATAAACCTGGGTGGAGTCATATTGGGGATAAGCAGCGGGCTGGGGTGACAATGTCTTGCCATACGCAGCAGGAGCACTTGCTGGTACAGCCCCATAACCTGCCGATTGTGTGTTGGACTGTTCATAACCAGTTTGAGTTTGAGTGGGCTGAACATAACCTGGTTGCCCACTTGGTTGGGCTGTACTATATGCTGGTGCAGCACCAGTGCTATAATTAGGATCTTGGGGTGCTTGGTAGCCATAAACTGCATTGGTGGGAGCCTGCTGCTCAGGGTAACTTGGCTGTGAAGATGGGTATGATCCATAGCCAGTGGGACCAACCTGTGCATAACTGGCAGCAGGCTGGGCAGCTGGCTGACCATAACTGGGTTGTGGTTGGGTATAAGGTGCACCAGATGCAGGTTGCTGATGACTATAGCCATCTGCAGCTGGTGCAGACCCATAACTAGGATATGCTGTTTGTGATGGCCCAGACACTGCATATGGGTATGGTTGTTGTGTAGGCACATTCGTGCCATATGACATGGCAGGAGCAGAACCTTGATACGGCATTTCGCCAGGTTGAGTAGCTCTAGGGTGACCATATGATTGCTGTGGCTGCCCCTGGGATGACATACCATACAGAGGAGGCTTGCCATACTGCTGAGGTGCAGGGTAACTAGGATGAGCACCAGTTTGCGGGTAGGTCGTTTGAGAATTTACATGTCCAGCATAGGGATGTTGAGTAGGAGCACGATTTTCATACTTCGACTCATCGTATCCTTGGCCATAACCTTGTTGAGGAAGTCCTGCCTGAGAATAAGCTGTTTGATGACCATAATCCTGACCTTGTGGCTGTCCATAGTTGTAATTCACCTGAGTTGGGGCTGGACCCATAGAAGGTATAGGGGAAGGACCATGTGGTGGGGCTGAACTGGGAAGCTGTGTGGATGGTGGAGCATCAGATAAATGACCCCCTTGTCCTCCATAATAATCATAACCACCATTGTGTGGGGGTGGAGCTTGAAAGCTGTGGTGAGGCCTTTGTTCCCAACCAGAACCAAAGCTGCTTCTTGGAGCCATATGTTGAGGATAGTTTCCATATGGAGGAGCATACGGTTGATTATGAGAAGGATATGGCCCACGATGCTGGTAATCATATGCTGTGGGGTGGCCAAAATGAGAACCCCTCTGACCCCATTGGGGTGGGCCACCAGATCCACGGGGTGGGCGATAGGCCTGCTGGCCAAAGCCACCAGATGATGGCCTGATGGGCTATTCAACCAAACACAAGAGAAAGTAAGTAAACAAGAAAATTTTCTTAATCAGAATAATATCGAGCTACACCAAAAGCAGCTTTCAACACCCATTTTTAGAGAAAACATTGAAATCCATGATTAGTCAAATTCAATGTTAAAAAGGACATCCTACCCACCCAACAAAAAACTTTATAGTAAAAAAATTCAAAATCTGGTCGGCATAAAGTTGACGGAGTTACATATATATCATTGCACAATTATATAAATGGCACGCAGACTAAGTAATCAGGATTTTATAAGGATATAACTGAAACTGTATGGGAACTAACAGATAGTATGTAAGGTTATAAATATAATGTAATATCCATAGCATGTCATATCATCAGGCACTCAATAATTGGAACGTAGTAGACTAAGTCATTAGAATTTATAATGATATGACTGAAACTGGATGGGAACTAACAGAATAGTAAGCAGCAGATGTAAAATCACACCAAATGCTTGATGTTATCACGGGGATGAAAGATCTCACCTCAGCAAACAAGGTAGGGAAAAGGAAGGAGCCTGACAATGACAAAGCAAAACCCATAATGCTCTATGAGCTATATCCAATCTTTCAATTCAACGACTAGCCAATCTTACAAGAGATGACACATTGAAGTTTAACTTCTCTTAACAAACGTATCAATGTGTTCTATAAAAAAATGCTTCACATATTACGGTAAAAACTGAACAATAAATACTAGGTTGATATTAAAGGGGCCAATAGATATATTGAATATGCCAATGCTGCCATAATCACCAATCGGTCATGAAAGGTTAAGACAATAACAGCCAAAAGGCAATCAAAATGCATGTTTATTATATGTTGAGGACCGAACACTGGGCTTCTACTATGTTATGAAGATCCACAAAAGCACACTAAGTTTTCAATATTCAAATCCATGTTTTCATCAATAAACATGATCAACTAGGTTCCTTGCCCTTCTGTACTCACAACACCAATGTAACACTCATCTAAAAACATGCTATGCTAGTACTTTAAACCACAACTATCATAAGGTTCAATATATGATAGACAGCATGTTAATCAACACGATATACTGGGATTGACCCCTGGTCATATGATTTACGATAATTGCAATATCCCCAACCTCAATACACACCATATGACAAGAATTGCTTATTAAATGAGTATAGAACCAGATAAAGAAAATACAACCCCAACACAGTTAAAATCATCAGACTCCATTACTTCACCAGGTATGACTTTCCTTCCAAAAGGTCTCATGCAAATCACACAGCAGCTCTATTTGAGCACCAAGGCCAGCACAACATATTCTTACTGAATCATGATTTTTAAGTCTTGAAGCAATCTTACCAACCATTAAACATCCTGCAATCTGAGATTTTAATGCCAGCCACCTCTCTTCAGTGGATGAAAGTGAATATGTTGTCTACGCTACATCAAGAAAGCAATGCTGACCCCAGGGAAAAGACAATAGCCAAATCTGCATTTTTAAAGCCAACCAATTCGAAATTGGCACCTTCAAGAAAAATAAATCATTGCAACTGACATCTTGGTTTACATATACCATCTTCTAAGAAGATTTAATTGACCTTGGCATGGATTATTGATCAATTTCCAAACTCACGAACACGGTTTCAGGTGATCAATCTCACTTCTATGGCAGCATAAGATACAATACTTCCATAAATGGATCATACAGGCATTGAATACATGGGATACTTCCTTGAACACAATCAAGATTTCTATTGCTTTCACAATACAATTGTGGGGTAGCACTTAAACCCAAATAAAACAAGCACAGAAATATGAAGATTTTGTCTTAGATCTGATTTCTATACATGCACACTACATGGAAAATGTCTAGATTCCGATTTCATGGATGGTTATAAACAATTAGTCACTTTTGGTATTTATTTATTTCATTTTGCATAAAATTTTAAATTAAGTAATAAATAGAACTCGTGATTACAAGGGAAAATTCAACATCAGTCCATCCAGAATTAACAATCAATGTTTGGTGGCATTACCCCAATAACTAAGAAGCAAAAAAAGACATAAACCTCAGATTCCAATTCAAAGAAAATAATAAATAGAAGTTGGCACAAACATGGTTATGGATGCAGAATACACAATAACCATACCACCCACAAGTCATTAAAAATCACTGAAATTTGTTCAGCCAAATTCATCACATAGATATTAACATAAAATCACTGTACATAAAATTTGTCAATAAATCATCACTAATGCAGAATAATGAGCATTAATTTAAAAACTATACTAAAAGAAACAAGCACAAAAAATATCAGAATATTAAAATTGTAAACTTTTGTAGCATAAGCCATGTATAGTCAAACAAACCTGATTCATGACTTCCTTTATCAATTCTTGTGCAATTTCAATTTGCCTCTTATCACCGGTAACTTGAACGGTTCTTTCTTTAGAATCATCCCCTTCGGGAAGATGTTGAGGTATCAACTAAAAAGTGAAAAAAGGAATTCAATCAAAATCCACCAGCTAAATTCAAAACAGGAGAATGAATCAAAATTGCACAACACTCTTTCTTATTGAGGGCGACAATAGTAACAAAAAATTATAAATTGAACCAATTCTAAGAAACTAAATTTCCTAAAAGTGTATGAGCCCCAAATGGCATGTCAAACTCAGCACAAATTACAATTATATTATGCATATGGCAGAACTGCTTATCATGTAGTTATCCATCCCAGATACAAAATTGATATTAATCTGCATGGCAGAACTGCTTATCCGTAGTTATCAATCCCAGATAGTGACACAGAGCAGCAACACCCAGAAAGTGCTAGATCAACAGGATGGTCAATATACCAAAGATTTCAATTACAAGTTAAATAATTCAGTATACATATGCATGAAGGCTAAAAGATAAGAAAATATTATCTGGAAATCAAAGAAATCATAATTAATACTCAAATGTAAGCGTTCAGCTAGACTCAAGTCAGTAACAACAGACATCATGCAATAAAATATGTTCAAGTCTCTGCCTAAAATAGACTCAATACACAATAAACATCCTTATCAACGGTATGAATTTAGATGACATTTAGGCCACACATTCCTTTCTATTGATGATCAATGTTTAGTCAAGGACCATAACAATCTTGGAATGAAACACTAAAATTGCATTCAAGTATAAAACTGTCATATCACACAGAAATACAATAGCATTGAATAATTGGATTTAAATAATTACACGTATGGTAAGGAAGTACTTTCGCTTAACTCAAAACAGATAACTCTTACATTGCTATGACAATGGGTTGGTCACCATTGGTTTCTTTTACATAAAATATGCAACAATTCAAGTTACATAGATTTATTCAACAAATTTTCCAATGAGATGTATTTCTAAAATAAGAATGATTTCGAAGAAACGTAAACTCAGGAATCACTCTGTTATAATGTTCTAAATCATGCATTTCAGAATCAAATTACTGTCATTATAGTTAAATTTTTAAGCTTCAATATAGAGCTCAATATTAGCAGTTTAATCCTTTACCAATTTAGATACAATCTTAACTACACAGATTTAATACAAAAAGGTTCAAGGTTAACGATAACAACTACCTGGATCCGTGCCCCAGATTTGGTCTGCAGGCTTTTAATTGTTTCACCACCTCTCCCAATGATTAATCCAACCTGTATAAAAGAAACACCTCACTCAAGGTTACATACAATAATATAAAGCACGAATAATGATTGTTTTTTAAATACAACAAATATAGAGACAGTGTTAGTCTATCACCTTTTCATTTGGAACTTGTATCTGAATTTGTTCCGATCCAACAGTAGCTTGAGCAGGGGAGAGGCCTCGTGCTACAAGTGAAGGAGATCCCCCAGCATCAGCCTGCCAAATATAAAAATGAAACAAGTATAAGAATAACGACAAGAAAGAAGTAGACAAAAAAGAGCAAGATGAAGAATAGATATGATATCAAACCTCTGCAATCACAGCAGTCATTAGTTTTTCTGCCTTTTCGATACTTTCCAAACTTCCTATCAATTCCACAGACCTTGTTGCACAGTGGGGATCAGCATCAGCATCCCTCGTGATCTGAATCTTTGCACCTGAATTATACTGTAGGTATCGTATAGTATCCCCAGCCTTCCCAATGAGTACACCAACCTGTGCATAAAAAAAATAAATCATTAGAAAACTAATCCAAGACGGATGTTCAATTAAGTAGAAAATAAGACAGCTCCAAGAGGGAATGTAACAACGATGCATGCAATTGACTTTAATGTTAGTACCTAAAACGATTTGAAGAAAGCACAACAAAATTGTACAAATTTAAGTACTCCTTAACCAAAAAAATAGAAAGAACAAATGTCATATAGGACAGAGAACAATATCAGAGAAACCCAAGAACCAAAACAAGTTGAATGAAGGACTGTTCTTTACCTTTCATTATTTCAAAGAAGGAACTTGGTACTCCGAGGAGTAAATGAACAATTAGTGCATCATTCTTTAATCCATTGGATATAATAGCATTTAAACCAAAGGATGTGCAGTAAGGTTACAATTCATTGATCAGTAGAAATGATGAAGATAAGGCACAGCATAAGCAGCAACAATAGAAGCAGACCAAGCAAAACTGGGTGAAGCTCATTACATCAATATGATTAAATCCTCATTAAAAAAAGTATCTTACTCATGAGGATTAAAATAGAAAAATGATATATCTTAAGTACAGGAAAATTTATATTTAGATGACTTAAAGTGGAGGAATTATTATATTTAGTCTACTATTGTGAATTTCATATGATACTAAACATTATGGTTTTCGAATATGACGAAAGATTTAGTAAATTATGCTAATGTTCAAAACGATTGATTTAACAATTTTTCAAATGAATTATTTGAGCTAGCACAAATACGCCTAGCACGTCCAACAATCAAAATCTATCTGAAAACAATTTGAGCAAGAAAGACAGCTTGAAGGCGAGATGCAGTGTTGAAGTTAATGAGTAATGAGTACAAAAAATATTTTGCTGTTAATCATATTTATCTTTTCTCAATTTAGTTATCCTCATTTACCAATCAATTTTAGCACTAAAATATGTTTTGTAAATATGTCACTTTTCATTTCACTCCCTGGTAGACACATTATTTTTGGTTTAGTCCTTATAAATATGATATTTTTATTTTAAGTCCCTGTAAATATTTTGTTTTTTTAGGTCCTACAAACATATCAAATAATGTACTTCTTTATTTTAGTCCCTATAAATGTACCACATTTTTAGTCCTTGATGACATTATATGTTAACAAGACTCTTTGATGATGTCACCATTGCTGAGTTGTCTATTTTGTTGACATGCCATGTGATGTCATCACCACTTAATTTATGACTAAAGCTAAAGCCAGGAACTAAAAGCAAAAAGAAAAAAGAAAGACGAAAATTAAACAAAACATAAATTAGGAACTAAGACCCGACACCCTATATTATGAGCATTAAAATGTTAATGCCATATATATAATTAAAATAAACTAAGCAAATGAGTTTTTTCACAAGATAATGTGTATTACAAATGGATTGGCCTCAATTCAACTCCAAAAGTTAGCTTGAGTGGGGAGGGTTTTCATAAGACAATGTGTATTATACTTAACCGACATGCCTTGTGGGATACCTTAAAACATTCCCCATTCCCAAAACGGAAAAACTGAAGGGTAAAAGTTTGCCAAATAGACATCTTCAATAACAAAGAAAATTTATCAATTGCATTGCTTGCCTCAAAAATAAATGTTCAGTGTGGAGTACCCACAAACTCTAACACCGATACAAACATGTGATATACTTGAGCCCAATAACATGCATCCAAGAGAACTGAAATACCTTGTTGTTAGGAACCTCAATTTTCCGTGTTGTTATCTCAGCCTCGGATGCGGATTGCTTTTGTTCAGAAGAAGCATCTTGCTGAAATCAAGTACAAGAAAATCGTAGAAGATAAATAACATTTTTAGGCAAAATACAAATAGGTAAAAAACTATGGTGTCCATCATCCAGGAATCCAAAACAATATTCTTCACAAACACACTCAATAGAACATCAATGTCTCAGTAACATAATAACATAGTAACATAATAACACCTTATCAAATGAAGCTTCCACATTATGCAAAGCAGTTTCAACAGCAATGGGTTGCTTATCTCCAGAAGAAGTATCTTGCTCAGTTGAGTCCGTAGACGCTTGTTGAGTTTCTTTAGTAGGCTCCTCTGCACTTTCATGCCCAGCTTCCTCAGCAGGAAGTTCTTTGGCATCAGCTGGCTCGCTATTCTCACCAGAAGTTTGTTGAAGAACAGTTGCCTCAGAAGGATCTTTAGTCATATTTTGATCAAGCTCAGGAGTGACATTCTCCAAAGCCGATCTTTCCTCGGTCTCTTTCCCTTGCTCAGCAACTTGCTCATCTTGATGCCCATTTGTATTAGCTGTTGACACCAAAACAGAGGAAGAATTACCCAAAAAAGTCCCTCACAAGAAAAGTACCATGAGGAGTGCTATAAATACACTTTTTCTAAACCACACCTTATTATCCACAATAATGTATTAAGAATCACAAAATAATTGCGATCATTAAAGATAATGTAACCCATAATTCCAATATACCAAGTAAAATAAGACACAGTAGCATTTATCACTATCATTATAATATCAAACCATTTCTCCTCTTTCTTTCTCTTTCAGACCTAAATCCAATATCATCCTCAATAATTATTTGCTAACAATATTGTGATGAATGGAAAAAATATTATCACGGCCATTGCATGAAGAATAATTGAATTGGAAAACAAATTGAGGAATACAGTACCGGGAACATCCTGCTGGTCGTCGAGGCGGGGACGCTTGTTCTCGGTATCTCCGGGAACCGCCGCATCGGCGGTGTCGCCGTCGGAGTTGGAGTTTGAGTTGGCATTAGATTCGGTGGTTTCGGGTTGCAGATCTTCGAGCTTACGCTTGTGATCAGACGGAACGGGGCTGCCAGCAGGTGCCGCAACTTCTTCCTCCGCCATGAGCTGTGAGAGAGAAAGGTGCGAGCAGGAGTGAGTGATGAAGGAGGGAAATGAGGTGGTTCGAGAGAAATGGATATTTATTGTGTCACTGCCACTCGCTGGTTCTGATTTTAGGGTTACGACCTACGCACCCATACCAGTCACACCCTAGGCTTTTAGTACTACTCGTATCTACCTCTCTCTCGCGGGTTGTTGGGCTTTTCCTGTTGTTAATGGGCTTTTTCTTTCTGTAATGGACAAATTCTTCCTCCACCCTCATACCCTCTTCCTGCACCTTCATATAATTTTTTTATTCCATAACTGCCCTTCATGAAATTACATAAATATCCCTATCTTAATAAAACCCCTCCCTTCCCAACCGGATGACCAGGCCATCCGGTTTACAGTTTTTTGAAATTGTGAACTGAACGGGGGTGCATCCGATTCTCATTTTCAAAAAAAATACAAATCGAACGACCTCATCCGGTTCTCAACCCAGCAGATTGAAAAATCATCAAATTCACCTTCGACAGCCCCCCAAATCCCAAATCAACTACTCTAATCATCAATATCACCTACTAATTGCTAATAAACATCGTCCAAAGCTCTCCTCGTTGTGCTAGTGAGCCAAATACTTCCTTCAGCCATTTCGTTAGCTAGTCATCCGGTTAAGAGAACCTTCATCCGGTTTAGGTAAGCCATTCGCGACTTCCGTTCGTTATTCAAAATCTTCCAATTAATCCTTCATAGAAGCATTAGGTAACCAATTTGTGATGTTTATTAGCAATTAGTAGGTGATATTGATGATTAAAGTAGTTGATTTGGGATTTGGGGGGCTGTCGAAGGCGAATTTAAGGATTTTTCGATCTGTTGGGTTGAGAACCGGATGAGGTTGTCCGGTTTGTATTTTTTTTAAAAAATGAGAACCGGATGCACCTCCATCCGGTTCACAATTTCAAAAAATGATAAGGGTATTTATGTAATTTCATGAAGGGCAGTCATGGAATAAAAAAATTATATGGGGGTGCAGGAAGAGGGTATGGGGGT